>ERZ650304.611-NODE-611-length-17163-cov-10.263561_pt1 | contig 17163 bp, 22 predicted proteins | sample MGYA00376240_ERZ650304 | MGnify/ENA primary metagenome ERZ650304 (study PRJEB26733, sample SAMN07839271) | wastewater metagenome | biome: small river; feature: stream; material: water | place: USA: North Carolina | collected 2016-03-01 ...
CTGACCCCCGTCGACCCGCGGATCGTTTCGACGGCTGACCCCACCGTCTACTACAACCCCGACCGACTGCCGGTTCCGACGCGGGAGCCGATCCTCATCGAAGCGGACTGGGACCGCCGGGCGCCAACGCAGGTGATCCTGGCCGTGGACTCGGCGCTCGAGCGAGGGGTGGAGTACGACCTCGAGATCCAACCACTCGTCGAGGGCTCGGCCTGCGAGACGCTAGTGGGGGTGACGACGTGGCGATTCGGCGCAGTCGGCCAAGGTCCGCCACGCCGTGCCCGGATCATCCAACTCGACCGCTACCGCGACTGGGCCACCGAGTTCTTCCCGACGGTCGAGAATCAGCCCGAGTCCACATGGACGATCACCTCGAACCGAGACATCGCGCTCCATGACGGCGTCGACTCGCTGCGCAAGCGGATCTTCCGCCGGATCCTGACCTCTCTGAGCGGCTTCTCCCACCTCGTGGGCTACGGGACCGATCTGCGGATCAAGTCGCTCCTGCGAGGCAGCGACGTCCAACGCCTGGCCAACTCGATCCCCGAGCAGATCCGCCAGGAACCCGACGTGCGAACCTGTGCTTGCTCCGTCGTGCAAGACACAGAGAACTCGGACGGGTCGATCCTCGTGGTCACCGTGTACGTGGTGCGCAACGACTCGCGCGACGTGAAGTACATCTTCGAGTTCCCAGGAGCGTGAGCCATGGCCGAGTTGCCCGACTTCGACGACCTCTTCACCGCGATCGAGCGCGAGATCCTCATCCGTCCGACGGCCTTCAACCCGGAGATCGTGCGGACCGACGGCAGCGACGTGAACATCGCGGTAGCCTTCGCGGCGTCCGGGTGCGAGGAAGTCTCGCGCTATGCCCAGGTCTCGATCGGTGAGACCTTCGCCGCCTTCGCTGCCCAGATCTCGGACGAAGCCCTCGACCGGTGGGCCTACGACCGGTACCAGCAGCGCCGGCAGCAAGCCAGGGCGGCGATCGCCACGGTGGAGTTCACGCGGACGAACACCGACGGGTTCACGATCCCTGCGGGCACGAAGGTCACGGCCGAGGACGGCACGGTCTTCTCGACGCTGACCGATGTGCCGTTCCCCGAGAACGTGCTGGGGCCGCTCTCGGTCGTCTGTCGAGCCGATACCACGGGCCCTGGCGGCAACGTGGGTGAGGACACGATCACGGTCGTCACGGGCCTCGAAGACAACTCGGTGGTCGTGACCAACCCGGTGAGTGCTGCGGGCGGTCGAGAGGCGGAGACGAACCCCTCGTTCCTCGCCCGGATGTACCGGTTCTGGCTTACCGCCCGACGCGGGACCAAGGCCGCGATCGAGGCCGGGTGCTTGGAAGTCGTCGCGCAGGCGAACGTGATCGAGTACCTCGACTCGAACGGATCTCCCGCGGGCCGGGTGCAGTGCATCATCGCCGACGTCGAAGGGCAAGCAAACCAAGCCTTGGCTGACGAAGTGGTGCTCGTGCTCGAGGAGTATCGCGGGCTTGGGGTGCCAGTGACGGTCTTCGCGGGGACGCCAGAGTACATCCGGGTCGCTGCCTCTGGGCTCGCGTTCCAGGCCGGCGTGAACACCACGACCGTCCTCCAAGACGCCCGTCAGAGGGTGGTAGCCAAGGTCAACTTCACCCCACCCAACAGCACGCTCCGTCGAGCAGCGATCCTGGCCGCGCTTGAATCGACGCCAGGTCTCATCGTTCCGTCCGGTGCCCTGACCTACCCGGCCGGCGATCTCGTGCCATCATCTGGCGGAGTGATCCGCACGAAGACCGAGTTCATCTTGCTCAACGAGAGTTAGGCCAATGTTCGCCCACCGTGCCCACCAAGGCTTTGGAGACACCGATCTGACGGGCGTCGTGTCCTTCGGGATCCATCGGTGCCCGCAGTGCAAGGAGCCCAAGGAGTTCATCTCGTGGGACGAGAACCAGCGGGGGCCCGAGAACGCGGAATGCTTCGACTGTGGGTACCGCTTCGGTGAGACCGTCGTGCTCGCGGTCGACCCAGTGACTGGCCATCCGAAGATCTTTCGCAAGCCGGTGCTTACCGCCCTCCAAGTCTCCGAAGCGCGCCGACGCCTGACGAAGGAGTTCGCGCGGTCGATGTTCCACGCTGGGGTTCCAGCCATGGAGACGTTCGCGGCCCTCCCCAACGTCGGCCAGCACGGGCCGCAGATCTCCAACCGCGAGGCCTTGATCGATTCGATGCGCCGCGCTGGCGCGAGCGAGGAACAGATCGCCAATGCCTACACAACCGCCGACACTTGAGGAGTTCGTGGAGTTGCTTCGGCGGACGACCCCGCCCGAGTACCACCTTCCGATCATCGACGACCCGCGGGGGTCCTTCGCGCTCTACAGGGCGTTCTGCAAGGGCATGGCGATCACGGCCGACCGCGTCAACAAGACGGCGCAGCAGGCCTTCTACCTCCCCTCGTCTCTCCAGACGGCTGCCCCCGCATCCTCGGGCGCACGGGCGACGTTCACGGCAGTGATCTCTCGAACCGTCGATCGAGACCAGCCCAGGACCGTGATCGCCGGCCGCATGGAGATCGATGGTCCGCAGGGCCGGCGGTACCGCAACGTCTCCGAGATCTCGTGGGTGCCGTTCGACGAGGAACCCGACAAGGAGGTCGAGTTCGAGGCCGTGCAGATCGGCGCGAAGTACAACCTCGACCACATCGCCGACGCGAACGGGATGCTCACTAAGCCCCAGGTGACCCCCGAGGAACCGTGGCTCGAGCGGGTGAACCTCCGCCCTCTGAGCGGCGCCAGGACGGGCGTCAACGGGTCGATCGTGCGCTCGGCATCCGTGGGCTACCCGAGCGCCGTCTACGATTCTGGGCGGCCTGACAGGCTCTCGGAGGCGGACATCGGCCTGTACCTTCGGATCGACAACGCGATCCAGCCGAACAACCAGGGTCGAGTCCTGCGGATCGTTGGCTTCGAGGACCCCCGGATCGAGGACCCGCCGGACTCGGGACTCTACCCGCGGCGCGTGCTGGTCGACGACGGCCCCGAGCGCTTCCAACTCACCTCGGCCCAGGCCGACGATGGAGGCGTGCTCACCGACGAGACCGACGCGTCGAACAACGTCGCGACAGACGACATGACGATCTTGCCGGCGGCCCCGGTCGTCAACGACGCCTACTACTTCGGCGCCCAGACTCCGTTCCGAGAGTTGACGATCACCCTCTCCCAAGCCGGAGACGGCGTCTACACCATCGCTTGGGAGTACTGGACGGGGTTCGCCTGGACTGCTGTCCCGGGCCTCCACGATGGCACCTACGCGTTCTCGCAGGACGGATCGGTGGCGTTCACCCCTCCCGCGGGTTGGGCCGTCTCCTCGGTCAACTCCGTGGCCGCCTACCACCTGCGGGCCCGCGTCTCGGCCTTCACCTCCATCGCTACTCAGCCGCTTGGGCAGACCGCCTTCGTCGGGATCCAACTCCAACTCCAAGACGAGGACGACACGATCACGTGGTCTGTGGTCGACTGGCTCGACATGGGCTTCGAGATCCTCTCGCTCGAGGCCGCCACGGGAGGCCGTGACAACGTGCTCAAGATCCTCGGTGACGAGCGCGGCCTACAGCAGCAGCCCGGCGAGAGCGACGACGCATTCAGCAAGCGTGCCGCCAAGCTCCCTGACATGGTGTCGCCGAACGCGATCAACCGCGCGATCAACCGGATCCTCGGTGAGTACGGGTACTGGGGCCGCGCCCGCGATCTCGGTGGGCCGACGACGGGCAAGCGTCCCTCCTACCGCGGCGTGTTCTTTGACGTCGCCACGATCGCTGCACCCTCGTATGTCTCGGTCTTCGACATGTACGAGCCTGGAGATCTCTTCCCGGTCGAGGCCACCATGCTGCAACTCTCCGAGGAAGAGTCGAGGTGGCACTTCTTCGTCGAGGTGCCTCGCCTTGGGCTCGGCGACTGGGGCCCGTTCTTCGACGAGTCGCCGTCGGTCTCGGCAGGCGATGGCTTCTACATCTCGGACGCCTTCGAGCATGCTGCCTACGACGGCTACCCGATCACCGCCTACCAGATCTACGCTCGGATCCATAACACGGTAGACTCCCTCCGCATGGGTGGCATCGCGTTCACCCTCATCTACGCCGACCTCCCCAACTGCCCGTAGGAGACCCAATCCGCCATGTCGTCGAACATCCGTCGCCTCCAAGCGAACACGCGCGAGCGCATCCTCTCCACGGACTGGAACAACGCGACCGCCCTGCACCACCGCGCACTCATCGAGGCAGGGGCGGCCCTCTTGCAAGGCGATGCAACGCTCTTCGGCGTCGTCCGTGGCCTCACCGTGTCGACGAGTGGCGGGTCGCTCTCGGTCAGCGTCGCCCCGGGATTGGCCCTTCGCTCAGGCTCGGCTCCGACGACCTACGACTCGAGCACGCAGTGGATCGAACTCCGCACGACCACGGCCGTCGACCTCACCGCTCTCGTCGACGGGGCCAACCCGTGCTGGGCCGTGATCGAGATCGCCGAAGCATCGGCCGTCGAGATCTCCGAGGCGCGCGACATCTTCGACCCTGTGACCGGCACGTTCGCGACCGCCAGCGTCACCAAGGTGACCGGGTCGAGCCCAACGCTCACGGCAAGGGCTGGGACCGCGGCGGCAACCCCAGTCTTCCCGGCTGGAGCGGCCGGAGTGATCCCTCTCGCCTACGTCTACCTCGGTGCGGGCACGGCCGCGATCGGTACGACCGACATCGTCATGTGCCGGCCCATGCTGCGCTCGGAGAACGCAGAGACGTTCGCTGGTACTGGCGGTCGGCCAGTGTGGGGCGGTGGCGTCTCTGTGGCCGCTGCGGGCACGGATATCGTGCTGCGCTCGGCGGGGGGGCGCTTCCTCAACCATCGGATGAACTGGTCGATCGCTCCTGGCGATGGCACCGCTGCGTTCGCCGTGACGGCCCCTGGATACGACGGTGCTGCTGCCCCGGTGGCTGACGACGTGGTGTACTTCTACGCCTGCCCGGCACCCTACCCGAGCGGGTACGACTCCAGCCTTGCTCCACGCGAGCACCGGCCCGGCACGACCGCGCTCACCCGCTACCAGGGCCTCGTGGCGGCCGACGTCCACAACGCGATCATCGTCGCTTCGGTCGTCGAGCCCCAAGTGGACTCTCCTCTCGGGAACCCGACGGCTGGCAACTTCTCGCTCACCTGTGCTCCGTTCTCGAGCGGCGCGGTGACGTTCGACCGGACGACGGCCGTGTACCTCGGTGCGGCGTCGTGGGACGTCTCCGCGACAGATTTCCTCGTCCAAGACGTGCGCTGCAACGGATGGGTCTACCCCTACCAGCCGACCACCGTCGACGTTGATGCAAACGGCACTGGCACGTATTCGCTGTGGTCAAGCCCTACGCCAGTTGGCGCGTACGATGACATGCTGTTCCCGCTGACCGCCCTACGCGTGCAGACCATGGTCGCCCTGCGAGATGCGGCGATGAACAGCGGGTCCGAGGTGGCGGTCCACATCACCGATGCCAGCATCGGTGAACTGACGCTGATTCCGTATGGCGTGCAGTTCGGAATCAGTCGTGATCTCTCCTCTGCGACTGCGCACGACCTCCGCTTGAGCCATGTGTTTTGCCCAGCGCGTGGCACGGGCAACGTCATCGTCACAGGACTTACCTTCGATGTTGGAGATCTCGTGCACCTCATCAACATGGCCTACGAGGACTGCATCCTCGCAGCGCGCTAGTCGCCGGCACAGACGCAGCGCATACTGAACCCCTGTTCGTACACCGCTGGGTTGACGAACAGGTTGCCGTCGCACAGCCCGAGTTGGTTGATCCCCGTCCCAAATGGCTCGCACGCTCCAGTGAGCGTGGTCTCCACGTAGACGCAGGCGCCAAGGTCATAGGCCTCGCACCACGCCGCGCACGACGGGCACCCGAACTCACGCTCGGACAGGAAGCACCCGGAGTGCCATAGACCATTGTACTGCCCCCAGTCGCCTTCGCCCGGAGACATGGGGTCAGTACACATGGCCTCCAGTAGTCCTTCCGTCGTCCCATCAGCGTCGGTTCCACTTCCAGAACTCTCGCCAGAGTCGATCCCAACCGCCATGCCTGCCGTTGTGTCAGCGAAGGAGCCGTCGCTGCTAGATGCAGTGTTGTCCGACGTGCCAGGATCTCCGTTTCCAGTATCATCCGATGATGTGGTGATGGTGGTCGAGATGTTGACGCACCCAGCAGCGAAGAACGCGAGCAGTGAGATGTAGCGCATCTTGAAGACCTTTCGGAACAGAGGAATCAGGAGGAGTGGCCACAGTCCCGGCGGGGATGTGGCCGAGCAGTCGCAACCTCTGGCCGTCTCCGGGAGGTCGCTGGGATCGTCGTCTGGAATGAGTGTTGTCGTCTCTGCGTTGCTAGTCACCGACGATGTGTCTTCGGATGGCTCGCCCGAGTCGCTGATACCCGTCTCGTCCTGTGCCTCGCCCCACGCGCACCACGCCGGAGCCGGATCGTACGGAGCGTCGTCGCTCGAGTCGCAGTTCATCGCCACTGCACCGTCGAAGCACGGCGTGACGTCGTACCCCGATTGCTGCTCAACCCACGCGGCGGCAGACGGCGCATGGGTGTACCGGCTGATTCCACCGCAAAGCACGTCGCTGTCCTCGGCTCGAGACGTGATCCCGATGACCCTCCACGTCCCGTCGTCCTGCTCGGCCATCGCTGGCCCGCCAGAGTCGCCGCTACACGTGTCGGTGCCGTTGCCTCCGATCGTCAACTCGCCCTCCTGGAGGTTGAGGAACGGTGCTTCGCCGTAGTACTTGCGACCGTTGGTCGAGCCCTCCTCGGTGGCGCCGTATCCCACCAGCGTCACGAGTTCGCCTTGCTCTGGAAGAGGCTCAGGTGTCCCGAGTAGGTGCACGAGCGGTACGTCGGTCACCTCCACCGGCAACTCGCAGTAGGCGACGTCGAGCCCCGGGAGCGTCCATTGCGGGTGGACCTTGCACATGCTGGGGTCGATCGAGATCGTGAAGCCCTCGCCCAGGTTGCCAAACGTGACCTCTCCTTGCTGTCCGCAGTGCCCTGCGTACACGACGATTCTCGGGTGCACGAGCACGCCGGAGCAGATCGATAGGTCAACGACCGTGGGCCATTGGCAGTCGATCGCCGGCTGCCCACCGTAGATACGTGGGTTGGTGCGCATGGGTGACTCCGCGCCTAGCAACCCGGGAGAGCGCAGACCCACTCACCCTCGTAGTAGAGGCAGGTGGTGTCGCACGGCGGCGCGCATTGATCCCATGCGTCTGGGAGACACTGGCCAGGCCCGAAGTCAGTGCTGCAATGGCACGTCTCGCCAACGCCGCACTGGTCGTTGCTCTCGCATGCCACGCACGCGGGCAAGGGCCCAAGATCGCACTTGCACACGCACTTCCAGGCTGTTTCCTTGGAGAAGGACTCGTCGCATGCGACGGTGTAACCCTGGCCATGCGCGTCCTCGCAGTTGTCGAGCGGCGCACCGCCGACGCATTCGCCAAACCCACCGGCCGCGCACCACTCGTCACATGTGGCACAGCCGAAGGCTGCTGCGTCGTCGAAGCACCCGCTCACGGTGTACCCGGGCTCCGGGTGCGTCACCTCGCCTTCGCCGAGAAGGTCACCGCACGCTGCCGGGACTGTGGTCGCTGTCGTATTGTCTACCGGACCGCTTGCACCCGGCCCCGTGCTCGCAGCGGGACCCGTGCTCTCGCCCTGCCCTCCCGAACCGTCGCTCGTGCTCACCGTGGGGAGCCCTGGCAGTGGCCCGCAACCCACGGCGAGAGCCACCACCAGAACGCGTGCTCGTCTATGCCTGCTGCTTCGGTTCGCAACCATCGAAGCGTATGTGACGCGCGCTCGACGATCGAGTCTCCGAGAGACGGCCGCCGGCTCGTGAGTTAGCGTGGCCCGAAAGGACACCATCGGCGCCACCATGGCACAGGCAAGGCGACGGCGCGCGGCAAACCGACTGCCGGACAATGCGTGATTGATCACTGCTGCTGCTCCTGCGGGCTAAGACGTTCCCGCACGCTGGTGGTCTTCATCATCGAAGACCACCCACAACTGACTAACGTTGTTAGTTTTACATTGCAGGCTCACGCTCATATGAGCAGTGGTGTTCAGATTGACAGTTGTTAGACGGCGTAATCGCCAGCATGGGTCTGAGACTTCGCGTCACCTAGACGTCGATGAAGCGCAGGTTGGCCGCTGGTGAGTCCGAGGTTCTATCGCTCGGCACCCTGACCATCACCACCGCTCGTGTCATTCTCCGTCGCTCGCGCTGGTGGGGCGACGCCTGCGAGTCCGTGCTGCTCGGCCGGATCGACTCCACCGCGGTGATCGTGCCTCGCTGGGGGTCGCCTCGGCTCATCGTGAGGGCTGGCCGAACGCACCTCGTGGTGCTCCACCGTGATCCTTGCCGACTGCGCGGGGTCGCCGACGCTATCGACCGCGCGGCCGGGATGCTGAGTCCAGTGCTAGGCCGAAAGGCATGAGTTCGATCATTGCGACCACCGAGTTCAAGAACGACACCATCGTTCTCAAGCGACTCTCGGGCTACCGACTCCACCCGAACTTCCCTCGCGGCGAGGGCAAGTCGTCGTTCTACCAGCGACCCGGCCGGAAGATCCGCCACGTCGTGCTCCACAGTCTCGCCGGCCCCTTCCGAGAGGGGCTCAAGGCGGTGACGGGGCTGGCGTCGTTCCACACCTCACCGCCGAAGTGGAAGCGTGACGAGTTCGGAGCGATCCTCCGCAACTCCAAGGGGCAGCCGATCCGAGCTGGCGGAGGCCGCGGGTGGCCAGGTCCGGCCTACGGCTTCGTGGTCCCGTACTACCCAGAACTCGAGGACCAGCGTTGGGTGGTCTACCGCCTCTGGGACGACGAGTGGGTGACGTGGGCGACCTACGGCGAGAACGAGTCTTCGATCTCGGTGGGCTGCGCTGGGATGCACGAGACGCGGCACATGCCCATGTGGTCGGCCAACAACGCTCGCGATCCGTCGCACGCCCAGATGACCGCGGTGCAGAGCCTCGTGCTCGACTACCTCTTGCCGCGATACAACCTCGGGCCGAGCGACGTGCGAGGGCACTTCGACTTCACCAAGCCGACGTGTCCAGGCGACGTGCTCGAGGCGTGGGTGAGGGCGCAGCGTGGCGAGACCGTGGGGTGGCTCGATCCTCAGCGAAGGGTCTGGGAGAACCCAGATGCCTCCGTGGTCGCGCCGGAACCTGCGATCGATCGTCGCCCGCTCGAAACGTGGAAGCAGCGGCAGGACGCCTTGCTCGCTCTCTCGTACGACCTCGGCAGGTTGGGCGCGGACGGGAAGTTCGGCTACCGCACCCGATCCGCTGTCGAAGCGTTCCAGGCGGCCGAGGGTCTCGTGGTCGATGGTGTCTGGGGGCCGATCACCGAGTCGAGGATCCGCATCCGGCTCGCACAGTGCGCATGATTTCGCGTGCGCGCCGCCCGGCTATGTCGTAGGGTGATCTCCATGGCCAAGAAGACCAGCACCAGCACCAGCAAGAGCAAGTCCGCCCCCAAGACCGAGCCCAAGCCAGCGAAGGCGGCCAAGGCAGTGAAGGCCGAGAAGCCCGCCAAGGCGAAGGTCGCCAAGAAGGCTCCGGCGAAGAAGTCCGCGAAGGCGGCCTAGGCTCTGAGCACCAATCCACACAAACCGAGGGCGGCAGAGTCGGTACAAACCGGCATCTGCCGCCCTCGAGTGCGTTCTACGGGGTCGGGACGCATGCCCAGCGACAAGCGCTGGCCGGGGCGAGCGGCGCACAGGTCCACCCGCCACAGGTCACGGGGACACCGGCGGGCCACGAGCACTGGTTGTCGCACGCCTTGGTCACGATGTTGGTCCCATCGTCGTAGGTGCAGAGCGGGGAACCGCAAGAATCGGCTTCGATGGCGCCCGCGTCGGGCGTGTACTCGTCGGTCGCGATGGGCTCCATCGGCTCGCACGTGTTGGTCGTCAGGGAGAAGAGGATCGAGAGGATGATGTTCATCTGTGATGATTCCTGCCGAGGTCCTACCCCGGCACGCCGAAAGCCCCGCCGCGGCATCCCGGGCGGAGCTGTGATGTGTGCTCCTGGTGGTCATTCGCTGCTAATGCGGCGGTAGAGGACCCTGATATTGTGGAATCCGCGCCTACGGTTCCGCTCCGACCCGCGGAAGAGGATCACGTGATGTCTTAGCGCCTGGCATACGGCGCATGGACAGCGCTTCCACGGCGCATCCTCGAGCGTCTCCCGGTAGTCGGTCTCGCGGCTCTCGGTTGGGCTATGGATCGCCTCGTAGTTCACGAGGGCACGAAGGGCTGCCCCAGCGCTTGCCTTGCCTGCGTCGAACCGCGCGACCTGACGGAGAGCCTCACGCTCGGCGTCGATGGCCTCGGACTGGTCGACCTCGCCGGCCTCGATCCGACGCACCAGGGTTCGGTTTGCTCCGACCTGCGGGATCCTCAAGGCAGCGTAGGGGCGATCCTCTGTGTGGTAGTTCTTGACGCGGTCGGTCCACGCCTGCCGTAGCGAGGACGTGGAGTCGAACGAAGCCACGCCGTTCTCGGCGAACGCGGCGAGGTGATCGGGCCGGGACGCTCCGAGCAGGTGGAAGGTCGTGCCTGGGTTCCGCACCGCGCCGACCGCCCGGACGACATCGAGCAGGTCATCGTTCTTGAGGCGAACGATCCCTCCAAGTGCGATGTACGTGTAGCCCATGCGCTGGAGCGCCACCGTGGCCGCTGCGTAGGACTGCGGGCTCCATCCTTGGGCGACACCCATAGGGGCGTACTGCTGTCCCCTGGAGCGCGCCAGGAACTCGGCGGCGAGTTCGAGGGTCAGGGCTTGTCGCTGCCGCACCTCGGGCGGGACTTCGTCGAAGAGCCCCAGCGCGTCCCATGCTGGCCGGTACGCCTTGATCACGTGGTCGGTGGAGATTCCGTAGTCGAACCCACAAGCCGCGTAGAACTCGATCGTCTCATCGACGGTGAACGGCGGGGCGTCGTGGTCGACGTAGGAGAAGGCTCCGCAGTCGCCCATGGTCGCGAGGCCTTCGGGAAGCCGGTAGAAGGCACGCACGCCTTCTCGGAAGAGGCGGAGACGCTGGGCCTGGGAGAAGTGCCCCGCCCCGCCAGAGACCGACTCCACGATGCCCTTGCTGAGCAAGAAGCCGTCGAGCACCCGCTCACCTTGGTAGATCTCGTGCACATAGAGATCGTCGCGCTGGCGGACGCGGTCGGGACTCCGGTTCTCGCGCTCGAAGTCGAAGGACGGGTCGGCGAAGTCCTGCGCATCGGGCAGGAAGTAGCGGATCCGGTCGGTGGAGATCTCCGGCTTCTTGGCGAAGTTGAGGGCCGGGGCGATGGCCTTGCTCTGCTCGGAGAGCCAGGCCATCCGCTGACCCGTGCCCATCCCTCGCATCGGTTCTTCGACGTCGCATCCGAGGCCCGTCACGGCGGCCGCGTAGGCAGCTCCCGCGAGCACGAGGTAGCGGACCCGTCGAGACTCGAACCGGCGCTTGAGCGTCGCCTGGACCTTGGCACCCCACGCCTGCCGCGCGGCCTTCGGCATCTTCGTCAGGGCCGTGTCGTACGGCGCGATCTCCTGGTCGAGTTCGACGACCCCATGCTCGGCCGAGAGGATCAACGTCTCATCGCAGCGGCGCTCGGAGATCGCCAGGGCCATGCGGAAAGCGGGGCTCGTGTAGAGGAACCGCGCCTTCGCCTTGGTCGCCTTCTTGGCCTTCCCACAGCCGACCAGCCCCACGAGGTAGGCGTGCCCCTTGGCGGTGAGTCGGGCCACCGTGCGGCGGACACGGGCGAGCAGACGAAGACCGCAAGCAAGGGCCTCCTCGGTCAAGCGGACGCCCTGGTGGAGGACCGCGAACCCAAGCCGGGCAAGAAGGCGTGCGCAGTGCTCGGCGCCACCAGAGAACTCCCAGGGCCGCAGGGGGTGGCAGTCGTGCTCGAGGCCGTAGGCGACGCCCAGGATGGCCTTGGGGTCGTAGAGGCGCCGCTCGTGACGGAGGCGATAGGTCAGCGCTGGGCCGTAGCCGTACTTTGCGAGGAAGGCCTTGCGACCAAGGCGGTCGAACTCGGAGATCGCCTTGAGCACGGACTCGCGCGTCACGTCGGTTCGGCTGAGCGCGGTCACGGGGCCACCCTGTCGTCGTCACCCTCGCGCGAGGGCTTGAACCCCGAACTCCACGGGATCACGGTCATGTCGAGATCTCGCTTGGTGTCCGGCCTCGTGGTCACCGATGAATGAGCGTACCGGTACGGGCACCGGGCGATCGTCGATCGTACCCGCACGATCCCGAAGTTGTCGCGGTAGCGCAGGGCCTCTCGCACGAGAGCGTCATCGATGCCGATGCTGCCCGCGATCTCTCGGATCGTCGACCACGGGTGAGCGAGGACGTAGTCGACCACGGCCAAGACGAGGCTGCTCTGAACGGCATGGTGCCGCACGGGGCCCTCGATGATGTCCGGTTGGGTGATCCGCATGGGCGTGTGCCGCTCCGAGCGGTAGTCGCAGTCGTGCTCGAGCGACAAGCAGAGGAAGAAGGCACGAACCCGGGTGAGCGGTCCCCGGCAACCTGGGCAGACCTCAATGGGTTGGTCGAGGGGATCGGTTTGGATGCTCATCCTTCTCGTCTCTCAGTCCCGCGCTTCTCGCGGTTGGCCTGGTCGGCCATTAGTTTGTCCCTCTTGCGGGCCATGGCTGCCCGCCTCGCCTCGGCCACCTTCACCGCCATCTCCTCGCGCCTCGTCTTCTCCTCGGAGGCCTTGAAGAGTTCGACCTGGCCGCGGTTGGCGATGATGGCGAGGCACTGTGGGCAGGTGACCTCCGAATCCACGGTCGTGACGCCCGACTCGTTCGAGATCCAGCGCGTGCACGCTGTCCTCACCGGAAAGCGGCATGACCAGATCCTCCAGCGCTGGGGGTGATCGAGGTGCATCGTGAGCGCCACGCCCTAGCGACCTCGCGCCGAGAAGTAGGCCCGAACCGCACCGAGGATCGGGTAGACGTAGTAGAGCAGGGCCCCCAAGAACGCGTACGTCTGCGGGTTCTCGAGGTTGCAGGGGAGGCCGCCGTGTCCGAGGAGCATCACTCGTCTCCTTCGGCCTTGCTCGCTGAAAGCGCGAGCCCGATCGATGCGTCGATGGCCATCGTGGGTGACAGGAGCCCGTTGGAGGCTCGGGCCTCGATGCGTGCTTCTACGGCAGCGGCCTCGAGATGTCGGCCCAAGCGTTCGGCGGCGACATGAGCCACGACCCCGGGCTCACGGAGTTTGGACTGTGCTGCTTCGACGCGCCGGATGAGTTCGGCCTTCGCGGCCTTGGGGACCTTGAGTGCTTCGATGTCGAGGCGGAGGGCTCGAAGTTCTTCTCGTGCCTCATCGCTCGGGTCTGGTCCGTCGAACAGGTCGGCGCGCGATTCCTCCAGCACTCGCTCGATCCGGCTGTCGTTCTCCGGCGGATCGGGCATGCGCTCCCCTCCAATCGCGACCAGTGTGCACGGCGTGTGGACGCCCATACCCGTCAACGTGATCAACTCCGCCCAATGGATCAGGCTCATGTTGATCTCGACGATCGGGTGGCCGGTGCTCGACCAGGAGTCGTTGTCGCCACTGAACGTAGCGCCTCGTTCACCTCGATGGATGGTGAGTCGAATGGCGGTGTTGTGGGCCGCTGAGACGCTTCCGACCAGGCGAGGGGTGTATCCGCCAATGCGGGTCATCTCGATGACGCCGAACGACGGGTGTGTGGCCCGCTGCTTGTCGATGACTTTGCTTCGCATGCTGCTGCTCCATCCAAGGGTGTGGCACGCGGCGCCGGCTCGCTACTGGAGCCTTGTGACGCCGCGTGCCGGCCCGTCTGGCCGGACTTCTACTCCACCTCGAAATCGATGCGCAAGATCCGCGACTAGCGCTCGATCTTGCGGCCCCATTCGACGACCCGAGCGCCTCGGACCCGCACGACCCACTCGCCGTCGCCTGGAGCGAGGTCGTGGAGATCGATGCCGTCCTCCGCCGCGATCTGGCGGAGGGCTCCGAGCGGATCGGGCACGAACGGAGCGAGCAGGGCGTGTGCGTCGGCCGGCGTCACTCCGGGCGCGGTCATGAATCGCATGGACCGGCCGTCAGGAGCTACGGCCCGCACGTTGTGGCCGCTGTAGTGCTCGATCCACTGGATCGACTCCGCGTTCCAGAGGTAGCGCTTCACATCGTCTCGGCCCCAGTCCGCACCGCAGGCGCGGCCGATCGTATGGACCAGGCCGTCGTGGCGGCGTTCGAGTAGTGCGATGGCGTGGTCAGGGGTCAGCGAAGTCATGGTGTCCTGTCCAAAGGTGCAGAGATGAGACGGGCCTCGGTGCCGCTCAAGGCGAGCACTAGGCCGGCGTCCAGGGCTTGGAGAAAGATCTGCAAGGTGCGCAGGGAGAAGGGCCGTTCCCCCTCCTCGAGCGCGCGGATCGTGGAGGCCGAGAGTCCGCAGCGCTCGGAGAGGATCCGTCGGCTCACCCGGGGGCGCTTGCTCTTGCGCACCTCTTTGAGTCTGGCCCCAACGGCCTTGCTCGCTGCATCGACCGCGTACTCAAGCATGGGGCACCAACCGTGGGCCATCGTCGCAGGAGTGCCGGACCACCACCACCGTCTCGATGACCTTCGGTGGCCGGTAGACCCAGGAGCAGGTGATCATCCGCTTCCCGTGGCGTCGGGTGATGCGCTCGACGGTCACGGTGCGGCCGCGGCCTGACTCCGCCCACGCGATCTTCTCGGCGCGTCGCCGGGTGTTCGCGGTCAGGTAGGTCTTATAGGTGGTCCACCCGCTCTTGTATGACTTGATCCACCACGCCCGATCCCCATTGGGTTCGGTGGCCGTGATGCTGTAGCCGATCTTCCGTCGTGGGCGCGGCATGGCTAGAGATTCCCGTCTCCGTCCTTCTCGGGGTGGATGGCACGGACCGAATCCCCGATGGCGTAGGCCACCTCATGCTCGGTCACGATGCCCTCCTTGATCTTGATCGCGGAGATGCTGTCCCCTCCCTCCCAAACCAGGATCACCTCGGCCTCGCCCTTGGTGTAGGAGGCAGCGAGCGCAAGGTTGCCCATGTAGCCACTGCCCACCCCGTACCACCAGAACTCGCGGATCTGGAGGTCGACGTCCTTGCCTTCCACCTTGGCGCCGCACTTCACACAGGTGCAGTGGAGTTTGGGGATGCGCACGACCTCCTCATCGAGGAAGTGGCCCTCGGCCAGCACCCCTGCGTGCCGCAGTAGAACCGCCTTCTCGTGGGTGATCGTGAGAGAGCAGGACAGGGTGACGGTGCTGCTGACGTTGTAACTCATGTTGCTGCTTCCTTCTCGGCGAAGGCCACCGCGAGTTCGCCTTCGATCATGGTGTGGGCGACCATGTAGTTGGCCGGCCGGTTGTTGACCTGCGGCCACTCCAGATCGATGCCGTAGCCCTCGCGGATGAGGCGAAGGTAGGTGTTGCGCCAGGCCGGGCCGTGGTTCTCGTCGTCGGGGACGAGACGGTGGGCGAGTTCATGGGTGAGGATGTTGACCGCCGCGGCCTTGGTGCAGTCCTCGGGGAGCGTGAGGGCGATCCGTCCGACGTGGTAGGCCGTGCCCGAGCAACCGCGGCCCGCGGGGCGGCGTCGTACCGTGAGGCCGTTGGGCTCCCGCTCGAGGCGGAGGAGAGTGCTCGCGGCGAACGGGAGGCCCTCCAGGCGCCGGAGTTCGTCTCGGATGTCGCCGAGTCCCGGCACGGTGTAGCGGGCCAGCGTACGGGCCTCGTGCTGCTTCTTGAGCCGTGCCTTGGTGGCCGCGGCCGTCCGTGCTCGAGCCGCACGCTTGGCCGCCGACTGGTCCTTGCGCCGCTGGCTCTCCTTCTCGGCGCTCCGGCAGACGCGGAGGACGACCTTGTGCTTTGGAGAGGCCGCGGTGCAGTCGAGGCAGATCCGCCGCGCATCGTCCTTGGGCAAGCGCTCGGGGGCCCGGAGAGCCGGATGGAGTTCGTTGGGGCAGGACCAGAGGCGCATGGTCGTCTCCTACGGGTTGAGGTTGTCGCGCACGGCGAGGACGATCTTGGCGAAGTTCTTGATGACCTCGTCCGTATCGCTGCCGTAGAGCACGGTCACGAAGGACGTGCAGCCTTGCTTGTAGCGGTCGTCTTCGATGCCTGGTACCCGCGAAATCCCCTCGGAGAAAGCGCGCGGCGCCAGCCAGAGCTTGCCGGAGTCGATGACGAGTTCACCGCTCGACCACTGGCTGTACCAGGAACCGTCCTCCCACTGCGCATCGGTGATGTCGCCCATCATCTTCGAGTCCTGGGCCCGCTTCTTCTGCGTCTGGTAGTGCTCGCGAGACATCTCGGAGAAGACGAGGTCGAGCGGGATCGTGAGCGGGACGCTGCTTACCACGCCGAGGTTCACGTCATAGAAGTTGTCGCGGAGCATGAGCACCGCCCACTCGCTCGAGGGGTTGCCTACGAGGATCGCGGGGACGGGGAGGTCGATGCTCTTGGACCGGTGCGTGGCGATCACTCGCGGTTCGGAGTGCGCTCCGTAGGCGGCCAGGCGGGGCATCCACTCGGCCTGCGCTTGGAATCCTCCCTTCCAGAGCATCTCGTCCTTGGGCTGGCTTGCGGCGAGCCACAGCGAAAGCGGAGGCGCGGCCTCGTAGGCGGCGAGGGTAGGGTGGAGGTCGTATGCGGTGATCATGCTGCTGCTCCAAACGTGGCTACGAATGCGGTAAGGCCCATGACGGACCCGAAGAGGAGGCACCAGCCCAGCGCGGGCAGTGGGTGCCAGATTCTTACGCGCTCGCCAATCGCCGGAATCCAGTCCTCGGCATCGCGATTCCAGTCTGTCCAGGCGGTGTCGTTCATGGGATCCTCCAGTCGCCTTGGGCAGCTTCGATCGAGGGCGAGTAGGCGTCGAGCAGAGCGATCTCCGCTGCGAGGTAGAGGGCTTCGTCTTGGTCCGAGAGCGGCCTCCATGCCTCTGTGTCGCCGTCCCAAGTCTCGATGTAGCGAAGGACTCGTGGCTCGCTGCCCTTCTTGGGCACGGTCACGACGGCACGCACGAGGTACGCTTCGTCGCGGTGGGTGAACTCGGCTTGTGTGTACATGGCGATCACTTG
>ERZ650304.612-NODE-612-length-17145-cov-6.316618_pt1 | contig 17145 bp, 16 predicted proteins | sample MGYA00376240_ERZ650304 | MGnify/ENA primary metagenome ERZ650304 (study PRJEB26733, sample SAMN07839271) | wastewater metagenome | biome: small river; feature: stream; material: water | place: USA: North Carolina | collected 2016-03-01 ...
TTCCACAATCCTTCCGCTTTGCCGCCTAGCAAGCCCGCTGGCGCGCATTGTGAGCCGGGCGCGGGATTGCGCCCGGCAATGCCTCGCCTGCCTATTCCAGCAAGCCTATGTAAACAGCCTCGCCGAACGGCGCGGCCTTCATGAGCCTTTCCGCCTTCGCCCGAGTGCCGTGCACTGCCCAAAGCATCGGACAATCCGGCTCACTGCCCCAATCGTTGCAAAGCATGTCGGTCAGGTAGATCGCGGCTGTAGCGTCCGGCGCATTGGCGGCGATCCAGCGGAACGTGTCGGAAAAGCCGGTTCCGCCACCGCCACGCGGGCGAAGCTCCGCCGCGATGTCGTCGCCGCGTTCGAACACTTGGACGTGCCGGACGTGCGTGTCAGCGAACAATACGGTTATCCGTTGCACCTTGCCCGAATCGAGCGCGCCCGCGAGTTTTTCGCCGCATTTCCGAAGCATATGGGCGTCAATGCTGCCAGACGTGTCGACGGCAAAGACAAGGTGTTCCAGCCCGTCGACAGTCGTTCCGGGCAGGTAGAAGCCAGCGTGTACAAATCGCCGGTTCGGGCGCGAAAACGAATAGTCAACGGCCACGCGCGAATCGATGAAATCCGTAAGCCGATCCAGAATGTCGGAAGCGTCGGGCGCGTTGATATGCCCTAGAAGCCGCTCCGCCACGCCCGGCATCGCGCCTATGCCCTTGGACGCGACAGCCGACGCTTGCCGGGCGATAACCTGCCAGCGCGTTTCTTGCGTCGCCGCGTCGGCGCTTCCGCCATCGCCGGCCGGCATGATGCCGCCACATCCCCAAGGGGTGCCAGCGCCGGGCGTTCCCTGCCCTTGCCCCTGGGAAGGCGCGCCAGCGCTGTTAGACGGCTGCCCCTGCCCTTGTGAGTCAGCGCCGGGCTTGCCAGCGCCGTTGCCCCATTGCGCCGGCTTGCTGGCTTGGCCACCCGCCTTCCGCCGCGCCTGCGCCCGCATGTCGTAAATTTGCTCCGCCGACATGCCAGCGTATTGCGCGTCATACCATACCCAATCGGGCAGACTGAATCCGGCCTGTCGCAAATCCCAATTGATCGCCAAATCGGTGGCGATGTTCCATTCGCCTAGATCGCGGCCCGCCATTCTGCACATATGCAGCAAGGCGCAATGATACGCCTCATGGGCAAGAATGCCTTCAAGGTGCGCCTCGGTCTGCTCCAGCGTGAACGTCGGATTGTGGAAAAGCTCCGCGCCATTGGTGGCCATGGTTTCGATGTCGGGCCGCTCGACAACGGCCAGATTAAGCGCGAGAACGCCGAAGTAGGCGAATTTCGGCTGCATGATAAGCCGAGAAATCCCGGCTTTGATGCGCCGTGTTGCGAGCGTTTCCATCAGCGCACCACGCCCGGATTGCTGACAGCCCATTGCGTGTAAGCCGCCGTTTCGCACAAGGTGGCGTCGCGTTTGGTTGCCGACACGATTCCCAGAGTCTGGAATTCTGGCGATAGCCGGGCCAGATACGCCATGATAGCGGCGAAGTTTGCGCGCTCCGCCGCGCGCGCCAGCGCCGTCGAGCGCGACGCCCGCCGACTGGTCGCGGCCTGGCGCACCCAACGTCAATACAGATACGCACTTGCCGACGCGCTGCAGGGACTGCTCGACGAGCCCTATGGGTGCCCGCTGTGCGATGCGGGGAGGGTGCTCAATCCGGCCAAGGGACACTGGCCGGAGTGCCCGTATGAGATCGCCCGTGTCGTGCTGGCCGAGCTACTGGCGGTGGGCGGAAGGGGGAGCTATGAGGGGGAGCTATGCATCTCTTCAAAGTCGACTCCCGTCGAGTAGTAACCATTCGAGTCCCCATACCACCGCAGAGTCACGGCACCTGCTTGAGTGACCAGTTTGTAAAAGGTCCACTCAGGATTTTCCTCGTAACTCTTCTGAATCTCAGGCGGTTTGTCTGCATTAGACACTTTTTCAGCCAGACGGATCGGCGATCCGACCATGTCAAAGACGTCACCACAGACGTCTTCAAGAGAGACGTTTTCGCAGCAGTCCTGATCGTGATACATTCGGTACTTACGACCGTCAGTAAGCGTGAAAATCACCTCACTGCTGCCAGCTTCACATCCCTCGATAGACAAAATGACCTGATCCTTCAAGATCTCGAAATCGCGACGATCGTCGTAGCCCATCTTATTTCTGCCTCCACAGCACAGTCTACGCTCGGTGTTACCGATGTCAAGCACTAAAGCTGAACCGGTACGTACTCAGGGGCAGGCAGCACCTGCCGGCCAGACCAACCCAGCCCCACACAACCCCAACCACACCCTGATCAACTTCCTCGGCACCCCGTCGGAGGTCTGTCGACACATTGCCGATCTCCTCGGCAACCCGGAGCTACAGGCGCTAGCTCCGAGTCTCAGGGGCGACTACGACATAGAGCTGAGGGGGGAGACCCCCAGACAGGCGCTCGAACGGCTCGCCTCCTGGCCTGCCACGGCCGACGCTGCGCGCAGAGCCCTCGCTGCTCTGAACGCAAACGCAGACAGTACAACCGACAGCACCACCGATCCGCCCCCAGACCCACGCTACGCCCGTGCCCACGACAGCCTGATCGCCTTCGCGCAGCTGATGTTCGGCAAGCGCTTCAGGGTCCGCCCCGTAGCCCGTCTGCTCGCCGGCAAGCTGGAAGAGGCCACCCGGACTACCGAGGCCGGCGGGCGCGCACGCAAGATCGTCAACGTCCCCCCGCAGGTCGGAAAGACACGACTCGTCAGTCGCCTGTTCGTCGCGTGGTTCATGGGGCGTAACCCGTACCTCAACGTCATCCTCGCGTGTCACAACGCTAAGCTCGCCGCGTCCATCGGCGACGACGTGCTCAGCTACATGAAGAGCTCCGACTACCGGAAGATCTTCCCCGCCGTCAGGGTCAGCGACAGCAGCAGCAGCAAGACCGAGTTCAAGCTGATCGTCACCGACGCGGACGGTGACCACGTCGGCGGAGAGTTCGGCGCCTACGGTCGCGGCGGCGGCTACACAGGGCACGGCGCGCACCTGCTCGTGCTCGACGACATCCTGAAGGAGACCGAGGCCGACAGCGCCGCAGCCCTGGAGGACGTGCAGAAGTCCATCCAGGCACTCACCAGCCGGCTCGACCCCGAGGGCGTGAGTTGCGTCATCGTCCCCAACACGCGCTACAGACAGAACGACGGCTGCGGCTTCCTGCTCGACGAGTACGCTTCCGAGGGACCGTGGGACGTCGTCGTAGCACCGCTCTACGCCGAATCCGAGCGATTCATGGCGGTCGGCAAGACGAAGGGGGAGGACGGCCAGTTCACCGACGTCATGGCGCAGGTGGCGGACCACGTCCTGCCGCCGTGCATGCTGCTCGACGGGACGGAGCTCCCGCAGGAGGTGTGGCTGCGCCCCGAGGGCGACGTGCTGGCACCCTATGGAGTCGAGCGCGCGGAGCGCCTGCGCGCCAAGCTGCTCAGGACCGCGCCAAACGAGTTCTGGGGTCAGTACCAGCAGCGGCCGGTTGCAGCGACGGGCAACATGATAGACCCGTCGTGCCTGCGTCCCTATACGGTGACGCCGCTGACACTGGACCGGCGATCGTATGCGCGCGTCGTGATCTCTGGCGACACGGGCGAGGGCAAGAACACGGTCACGGGCGCGCGCTCGGCCTTCGGCGTACACGGCGAGCCGTTCGACAGTCGCAACGCTTGCGAGGCGTGCCAGAACACGCCACAGCTCAAGGGGGGCTGCACAGCGTGCCGTGGGAGCGGTCTAGGGCCGGCCTCACGCCTGTTGGAGCTCGCCGCCTACCCGTGGCAGCAGCCAGACCAGATCAAGCTCCTGAAGGCTCTGGCGACGCGCTGGAGAGCTGACGTGATCCTGATCGAGGACAAGTCGACAGGCCCGTCCATAGCACAGGCTCTGTGGCGCGATCCGTCGTGCTGGCAGTGCGAGGGTAGGATGCCAGCGCAGAAGGGATGCGCGGCGTGCGGTGGATCGGGAACCTGGGCGCGGTGCCTGGTGCAGCTCGAACCCGTCGAGGGTGACAAGGTAGTCAGGATGAGCGCAGAGCTACCCAACCTGCGAGACGGTCAGTACGGGGTGCCGGCGGACTGTAAGGCGGTGCCGCCTACCTGGCAGGGCGTGGGATACACACCGGGCGTAAATTGGGTTCAAGAGCTGCGCGACGAGATGCTGCACTTTCCGCGTGGAAAGTATAAGGACAGGTGCGACCAGTTCAGTCAGTACGGTCGGTGGAGACGCCTGAACCCGCTGCCTCGGACTGCTGGGGTGGGACCTGTTCAGGGTGCTGTCGAGCGTCCGGCATACGGGGAGCAGTCGCGGACGGTGAGTCGAGCGGTGGAGGGGAAACCTTTTGCTGCGTTTTGATCGCCTTACACCACTCACAGTACAGCCGCAAACATTCGACAGTATTGATCACAGCAGCGCCTCGAACATTTTCCAGGTGTTATCTAGGTTTATCCAGAATTGCGCTTGCCAACTTGTGTTTAGGTCCAACCACCAGACTGGAGGGACGAACAATGCCGCCACCAGTCGACCGTACCGTTACGCATCGGGTTCTAGGCGGCTGAACCGTCCTGTCTTGCCATCGTCGCTAGCATCCGGTTTAGCGTCTACAACCAACTCTAGAGACTGAACAGCTACGTTCAGCCGTTTGCTTACATATAGCTCAATTGGCATACACTGTATCGCATCGACTATCTCTTTGACCGCTTTCTTGAGCGTCAGAAGCTCTTTCTCAAGCTCAGCAGGCGTCACTCGCACACCTTAGGTTGAACCATTCGGACAGAGGTTGTGATGTCCGGAAACAGCTGGCCGCTGGTTCCAGTCTTTGGCGACGGTGTAATCATTGACGATTAGCCGCGATTTACACTCGGGACAAAGACCTTTATCGGTCCAGTCACGACGCTCGGTTTGCTTTGCTTCTGCTGTACGCATCAGGTTCTTCCCTCCCCACTCCAAACTATGGGCCTATTCTCAGACGCCGGCAACTATATCGCGCTGCGAGCTCGTCAGGCCCTAGACCGCGTCCTGCCGCGCAGGGTCGGCCCCGCAGCATTCCCGCCCGCTCAGTCGCTCCCCGCGTATGCGGGACCGGCCGGCGAGGGCTACGGCGCGAAGGGGACGCCCCAGCCGAACATCCAGGTCATCACCGACTGGGTGGTGCCCTCCACCCTCGGCTGGACGCTGGAGGCGATGCAGGCCGCAGTCCTCCAGCTGGAGAACGGGAACATGTACTCTGCGCACAGTCTCATGCTGGCGATGACGCGCGACGCTACCGTGGGGCACGGTCTCATGCAGCGTCGGATGAGCCTGTCGGCGCTGCGCGACATGCCCTCGGCGAAGACTGCGGCCGACCCGACCGCGACGAAGCGCGATCCGCTCTGGTTCCCGGCGTCCATTCCCGAGAGCGCTCGGGCAGCGCTGCGCCGCGCCTTTCCCGAGGCGATCACTGCGCAGGACCTCGCCACAGCGCACAGCTACACGGTGATGCTCGGCCTCGCGCCTCTCACTCAATCGTGGTATGAGAAGACCGAGGAGAACGGGGAGACCTACTGGCAGTGGCGGTCGGATGTGCTGGAGACGGGTCACTGCCAGTACCGAGCCGACCAGCGCAGGTATTACTTCATCGCTCGCGACGGCTACCGCGAGCTGGTCGACGACGGGAATGCCTGGGCGTTGTTCAAGAGTCTCGGCGATCGTCGGCACCACCTCGACTGCGCAGTGCGCACTCTCGCCACGCTATGGTTCATCGTGCAGGAGGCGCTGAGGTACTGGCGATCGTACAACGCCGAGTACGGGCGTCCGATCAAGGGTCTGAAGGTCCCCGACTCGCACCGTCTGACGGAGGACGTCAGCCAGCTGGTGCAGCAGGCCAGTGGGCTCTACGGTGGGTCGGTGATCATCCTCCCCCAGTTCGGCGAGGGGCAGGGACAGGCCAACTTTGACCTGAAGCTGATCGAGGCCAAGTCGCGGGGGTTCGACACTTTTCCGGCGCTGGCTGACTCGGCGCGCAACCTGATCACCCTGTACCTCGTCGGCGTGCTGGAGACGACCGGTGGGTCTAGCGCGTCCGACGCGAAGGCGAAGACGCAGCTCCGGGTCGCCGATCGCTACACGGCCGGCGACGCGCGGGTCGAAGAGGACCCGATGAACCGGATCCTTCGTCGCTGGGCCGACTTCAACGGGTTCGACGAGGCGCCCGAGTGGCGGATCGACACGAACCCGAAGGAGGACGACGCGGTCAGCGCCGAGGTCGCCAAGAACCGAGCCGAGGCGCTGGAGAAGGTGGCGAAGGCGCTGAAAGAGATGTGGGAGATGGGCGTGCGGATTTCGGAGCAGCGCATTCAGGCGACGCTCTCGCAGATCGGCGTGAAGTGGACCGATCGCGGCGTGGCTGAGGCGCTCTCGCCCTACCTCGTCGCAGACTCGCCGGCCGCCTCGGAGCACGCGCGGGACTCGGTTCTCGTGTGCTGGCAACCGCCTGCGAAGGTAGCCAGCGCTCTCGCAGTCCCCGGAGGCGAGGCTCCCGAGGAGCTGCACCTGACGATCGCCGTGTGCCCGGGGGCGAGTCTACCGGACGTGCTGGCGGGGCTGGTAGCAGTCGTAGGGGATATCGAGCCTGCGGACGGGTGGATCACTGGCGTCGCCTCCTGGCCTACCTCGACTCCAGGAACGTCAGCACCGGCTGTGGCTGAGACCCTGATCAGAGAGCCGAGGGCGGGCGGGGACGACATCGAGGAAGAGGCTGCCGAGGGTGCTGAGTCAGTGGGTGAGGAAGAGGCGGAGCAGAGCGAGAGCGCGCCAACTGAACAGAGCAAGGCACCGGCTCAGGCTAAACCGAACAGTGCGAACCGTTACGCACAGCAGCCTGATAAGAAGACTGATCAAAAACCGGCACGCAAGCAGCTCGCCGAAGTGCACCCCATCTCTGTTACGCGCCCAATCTCCGATCAACTCGCCTACGTCTCCCTCGTAGACGCTCCCACGCTCACAGCGCTTCGCGAAAACGTCCTGCGGGGACTAGACGCAGCCGGCGTCCAGGTCGCGAGTAGCCACGGCTACATCCCCCACGTCACGCGGGCATACCTGCCGGCAGGCAGCGGCGTCGAGGCGCCGGGCGCACCGATCGCGATCAAGATCGATCAGCTGTCGGTGTGGGCGCTCAACGGTAAGGTTCGGATCCCGATGCGTGTGGGACGGCCTGCTACCGACGCGATGTCATAGTTCCCTCGCCGTCGTTCGCTGGGCGATCGGTTCGGATCGCTCTGCCTCGGTCTCGCCGCAGAGCGCAGACCTAACCCCTAGTAGGAGTCCACAGTGGGTCTAAACGCATTTCGCTTGCTGTACGACGGCAGTAACTTCGTCGAGATAGCTCACCCTCTCCCCGTCAGCGTGATCAGCGGTGGTAACACCCCAGTCGTCCCCGGCACCACTTCGGCCACCATCACTAAGAACGCCTCGGCCGCTGTGCTGCTCTTTGCGGCGAACCCGACGGCGCAGGGACGCAAGATCTACAACTTCGCGGCCAATGGGATCCTGTGGGTGAAGTACGGCGTGGCTCCGACCGGCGAGAGCGACTGCTCGTTTCCGATCCAGCCGGGTCAGACCTGGGAGATGCCCAGTTTCAGCGGCGTGATCGAGTACAGCGGCGCGGTGTATGGGTTTCTCGCCAGCGGTACGTCGGTGAACGCGACGGAGGTGACGCCGTGAAGTCCATAGACTCAGAGAGCGGAATGAAGCGTCTAGCTGCCTGGGCCTCGCAGCACCGCAGCGGCCTGCTGCTCCTGCTGTTCCTCGCCGTCGCGGCGCCGTTCAGCCCTACGATCACGCAGATCGTCGCTGGCAACGGTCTGACGGGCGGCGGCAACGGCGGCACCGTGACGATAGCAGCCAATCTGTCGAACGCATCACCTCAAACTGTTGGAACAGTTACGTCTGGCGTAGCTTCGTCTATAAGTCGAAGTGACCACGTACACGCACTGCTTTACAACAAACAAACTTTCTCGACGGTGGGCGGTACTTGGACTAAGCCTAGTGGAGTTTCCTGGGTTAGAGTTACTGCCATTGCTGGCGGTGGCGGTGGCGGTAGTGGACGCCGGGGATTGGTGGCGGCTGGTTCTGGCGGCACAGGTGGTGGCGGTGGCGGTTTCTCGCAATTCACATTTCCGGCATCGGAACTGCCCGGTAGCGTCACGATTACCGTGGGGGCAGGTGGATCTGGGGCCAGTGGCCAAACAAATAATACGACTGATGGTAATCCTGGAAGCAATGGTGGAGAGTCGAGTTTTGGAACGTATCTTCTGACCCGAGCGGGTCTACGTGGTTTGGGCGGTACTACTGGCGCTACAAACGGCGGTTCCGCTGGTCAAGGCATTAACAACGGTGGTGGCGGCGGCAGCGCTATTGCAGGCGCAGGTAATGGAGCTGCACCCATAGTAGGTAATGGCGCTGGCGGCGGCGGTGGCGGCGGTGGATTTGCGGGCAGCGCGACCGCTGGAGGTAGTGGCGGAGCGCCTTATGCCTGGTATGCCAGTGCGACTGTTAGTCCGTTAGCTGGCGGTGGTGGTGCTGGCGGGGCTGCCGGCGGATTTCCGGGAAGTAACGGGCCGTCCACCGGTGGGTTCTACGTTGGCGGTGGTGGTGGAGGTGGAGGTGGGTCCACGGTTGATGGTGTCACAACGGCTGGCACGGGCGGTAACGGAAATTCCTACGGAGGTGGCGGCGGCGGCGGCGGCGCAGCAGTCAACGGAGCCATCAGTGGCGCGGGTGGCAACGGTGCTGATGGCATCGTCGTAGTTGAGAGCTGGTAGTTCCCTCGCCCGCAACGTGTCACTCCGTCTAGTCCCCCTACACGCACTGCTCCCCCTCGGCCCGAACAACGAGCCACCTCGCGACTTCACGCTCATCCGTCGCGGCCCCATGGCCACGGTCTACGGCGAGTTCTACTGGGACGACGAGTCTGCCAGGAGCGTGTCGGCCCGCTGGGCGCGGCGCAACCGTCGCTTCATGTGGGACTACCAGCACCTTAGCGATAAGGACGGGCGCCCCGACGCTGACGGCAAGCCGACGCCGATGGCCTCGGTTCACGACCGGCGCAGCGCTGGCGACGGCGCGGCACAGGCCGACGGGCAGGGCTTCCACCTACTGGGGCAGCACTGGACACCCGACGCGGACGGATATATCCGTCGCCGTGAGTACCTCTACTTCTCGCCCGTGCTCGCGATCGACGAGGAATCCAAGCCTCCCGGCCGCATCGTCGACGTGATCAAGTCGAGCCTCACCAATGACCCGGCGACTCTGGGCTGTCCACAGCTCGTATCGCTGAGCGCGGACGACAAGGTGGCTGCGGAGCAGATCGAGGCTATGAGCGCGCCGGCGCAGCCAGCGCAGCCAGCGCAGCCAGCGCAGCCCTCAGAAGTGCGTAACGGTACGCACACCCCATCGAATACACCGGATCTACTGGAGCAGCTCAAGATGACTCCCGAAGTACAGGCACTCGCTACGACAGCTCCAGCGCAGGGTGTGGCAGGCCCGGATAGCGGCCCGTCCGTCTCTCTCGCTGAGGGCTCGACAAGCGATCCAGCCCCGCACCCCCACGGCTCAGCACCCTCAGCCGAGGTCTCCTCCGTTCTCGTCCACCGCGAGAGCGATGGTCACACACTTTGGGGCAAGCGTAACGATTCGGGCAGGCACACTAGCCCAGGGGGGCGCCTCAAGAAGGGCGAGCGTCCCGTAGACGCGGCTGCGCGCGAACTCAAGGAAGAGGCGGGGATCGACAAGCCAGCTCACGAGCTCTCGTACATGGGCACCGTCCGCTGCGCGGACGACAAGGGCGCCCCGATCGACGTTCACGGCTACCGCTGCACGGTGCCAGATCACGTGATGCCCACTGGGGAGCGTGATCCAGACCGAGAGGTCGGATCGTGGGAGTATCTCAGCGAGCACCCGCTTGCGACCATGCACGCGCCCCGCAACGCGCTGTCTGTTCTCTCCGCGCGGCACGAACACCTGAACCTCAGTCCGCGTGCGTCAAAGGATAGCGCGGGCGGAGCAAAAAGCAAGGTGCAGCTCAGCGAGCAGACTGCCAACCGGCCAAAAGGTACAGAGCACATGACAACGAAGGTCATCGGGAGCACCGACAACATGGATACGCAGAAGGCGCGAGCCCTCACTCTCTCACTGCTGGGCGGCCTCCCCTCCCTGTCCGGCGACAGTGTCCCCGCTGAGGTCGCCACGGCGGCGCAGTCCGCAATGCAGACCCTCAAGGGTCTCGACGACGCGCTCGCCGCAGCCGGCGCGACTGGCGAAGGCATCGCGATCGACGCCATGCTCTCGCTGGCTGAGGTGGTCAAGGAAGTGACCGGAAGCGTCAGCCTCGACGGCTGCGCAGGACGCCTGTACAGCCTCCAGGAGCGCGCGAGTGTCGCCCCCGTCGCCGTCCAGCTCTCTGAGACGCAGGCCAAGACCGTGATCCTGGAGCGCGCGCTGCGTACCGGTCGCATCTCGGCCAAGACCTTCGGTGAGCACAAGAACCGCATCGTGAAGCTGTCGGTCTCCGACTGCAACCACATCGCCAACGGGCCGAAGCTCTACGACGTGCCGAGCACCGAGCAGACCCCTGTGGGCGCGAACGGCACCAAGGTTGAGCTTACCGATCAGGGCGTCAAGGGTAAGGGATCTGAGGGCGCGATCGTCGCGAATGTACCTGCGGATCTGGCCAAGCCCAGCGCGAGCAGCGCGGACGCCAAGACGTTCGAGCTCACCGACATGCACCGCAACCTGATCCGCGACCTCAACCGGGAGATGCCGGCGGGCAGCAAGCAGCTGACCGAAGTGCAGTTGTCCGAGGTGCTCGCCAAGACCCAGCGTCCGACCGAGCAGCCGAAGATGCGCAACCCGACCGCATAGCTGAGTGCGAACCTAGCTGAGTGCGAACCGGTACGGACTAGCGGCGCCAGCAAGCGCGCCACCGAAATAGCGCCAGCGAGCGCGAAAATTTAACAGGCTCGCCTCAAACCGGGCCTACGAGGACGAACGATGACCGCCACGGCTACCCCGCTTCCGATGAGTGCGTCGAGCCTGGAGCTCCTGGAGCCCAGCCTCTACCTGATCCTCAAGGCCAACACCAAGATCCCGGCCGGCACCCTCGCCATGCGGATCCAGGGTAACGACTACGTCGAGCCCTACGTCGAGGGCACCATCGGGACGATCCTCATGGGCGTCGCCGAGCGGACCTACGACAACCTGGGCAACGGCTCGGCCAAGGTCTACCCGAACGGAGAACCGATGGTCTTCCGCCGGGGCTGCATGAACCAGTTCAAGACCGACGGCACGATCACCCCCGAGGATCACGTCATGACCCTGGTGGGCCTGAAGGACAACCAGACGATCGGCGCGACTATCGCCTCCCACGGGTGCAGCGCGCTCCTGGTGGCGATCGACAAGCGTGAGCCCGGCGTGACCGTCTACCGCGTGCTCATCGATCAGAGCGGCCCGACGACCTAATTTCTCGCGGGCGCCGAAGGCTGACCCGCATCTATTTGAGCCCGCGAGGGCGTGCCGCACAGCGGCGTGAAAAGGACAGGCGACCATGGCGAGCAACAGCTCAGGCGCGGGCTTCTACGGCGGCGCAGCAGACCTCACCCGCTTCCAAGAAGCGATCAACGGCATCATGGGGACGATGCAGCTGACGAACGACGCGGCGATCTACAGTCGCCTCGCGTTCGTCGACAACGGCTCGACGACCAACGGCACCCCCGTCGGCCGCGAGATCGGCGGCATCGCGAACGGCTCGGACGGGCAGGCGGGCGACGTCGTCCACTACCCGCTCTCGCCGGTCACGAACGCCCCGAAGTACATGCCCCTCGGTGTGCCGCGTCAGACCACCGACGCTGTGATCGTAGACGTGGCTGTCGAGCGTCAGGGCGACGGTGTGGACACCGAGCGCCTCTACATCGACAAGCAGGATCCGTATCAGATCCTGCTCGGCAAGCAGGGCGCGATCGCGTCCCGCATGCTGCGAGCGCCGGATTTCAGGCTGGCATACGTCATCAACTCGAATCCGATCCCCGTCGGGTACTTTGACGGCCTGCCCTACTTCCACACCGCGCACCCCGTCAAGCCGGGGAGCTCGATCACGTTCTCCAACAGCGTCACCTGCACCGACGCTGAGTGGGAGAGCGGCGACGGCATGGGCATCCTGCTGAACGCGCTGGCGTCGATCCCCTGGTTCGACGGCAAGCTCAAGGACGGGAGCATGGCTAAGCCCATGATCGTGACCTCGAACATGCTGCGCGCGGCGAAGGCTCGCCAGGTGCTCGGCATGATCACGACCACCCTCGGCAGCCCGCTGATCGGCACCTCTGCCGGCGGCTCCCAGCAGTCGCCCTGGTCCGGCATGGCCTCGTCCGTCGAGAACTTCCAGGACCTATACGACCCGACGAACTTCGCTGACTCGGGCAAGTACGTCTACGCCTTCGCGACCACGGGCGGCGCCACTCAGCCCGCCTTCATCGTGTCGCCGAAGCGCTGGCCCGAGTTCCACGTCTACGGCCTCGACCCGAACGAGGAGATTCGCAGGGTGTGGCGCGCGATCGGCTGGGACTGGGACGCCTTCTACGGCGTGGGTCCGGGCCTGCCGCAGTGTGGCGCTCGCATCAAGATCGGCTAGCCTCCGCTGCCTGCTAGAGCGGGCGACGGATCCGAGCGGCTAGACTCACCTGGCCTGCGTCGCTCGCGAAGACACCTTCAGCACCGCCAGGTGACGACACTTCTACATCGCCGAGCTCCGGCCGGCTGAGGTACTAGAATGGCTCTCGTCACGATCCTTGCGGCACTCCCGGCCAGCGGCGCCTCGCCCTCCGGCATGCTCGCCAACTCCACCGGTCTCGTTCGCCTCACGATCTCGCTCTCCAGCTCGGACGAGCAGGGTCAGTGGCAGCTCATCCAGAAGAATGCCGACTCGGGGCAGTGGTCTTATGTTTCAGGGCCGAACGCGATCCTCACCGTCGGTCAGGACGGCGGACTCGTCGGGCAGCTCCTCTACGAGGATCAGGACGGCGGCGCCAACTTCCACGTCGTGCAGGTCTCGCCCCAGATCCCCGAGGGCGGGTCGGTCAACGGCGCGGCCGGCTACCTCACTGCCGCTACTCCCGTCGCCTCTCCGACGATGGGCGCGAGCACCGTCAGTACCCTCACCGCGACCGGTGCGATCACTGCGCAGAGCACGCTCTCCGTTGCCGGCGCCCTGACCGCCTCGGCGGCTCTGACTGTCGGCACGACTCTGGCTGTCACTGGAGCCGTCACGCACAGCAGCACCCTCACCCAGACCGGGATCGCGACCTTCAACGCGGCCCCTGTCTTCGCGGCAGGTCTCACCGCCTCGGGCGCGGTCTCGAACAACTTCTCGGGCTCGACCGGGACCTTCCTGACCTCGACTGGCGCGAACACCCTGTCTGGCACCACGACGATCGCGGCGAACAAGAACCTGCTCTGTGCGGCTGGTACGACCTCGCTCGATCTGTCGCTCGGTACGGGCGCCTTCCTGACCTCTACCGGCCTGAACACCATCGGCGGCGATCTGCTGATGGCCTCGGGCAAGGTGGTCGGGTTCGGCGCTCCGCAGGCGCTGTCGGGAGCCGGCGCGGTCGACGTCGTCTCGCTGGCCACCCTGTTCACCTCGACGGGCGCGGCGCAGGCGCTCACCCTGGCGGACGGCACCCGTGCGGGTCAGATCAAGTTCGTCATGCACGTCGTCGACGGCGGCTCGGGCGTCCTGACCCCGACCACCAAGACCAACTTCACGACCGTCACTTTCACGAACGTCTACGACTGGGCCGCGCTCATGTGGTCCGGCACCGCCTGGCGCCCCCTCGCCTACTCGGGCGCCGTCTTCGCGTAGCCACTCGGGCGCTGAGGCGCCCGTCTCACCTGGAGCTGCTACGCTTCTGAGATGAGCAACACTCGCCGCTGGAACGTTCCGCCCTACCTCCGCTACTCCAATGCACCTGCTGGCTCTGCCAGAGTGCGTACCGTCACGCAGTCTGCTTCTGAGTCCGCTCCTATCGAGCCCGAGACTGTCGAGCAGTGGCTAGCTGCGGGCAACGAAGTAAAGCGCTGTCCGCCCGGACACCAGCCGCTGAGCTATGACCGCTTCGTCGAGATCCTGGCGAACGTGCCGGGCGTCTACGCAGATGCGGCTGTAGACCGCGAGCCCAACGGCCGGCGACGACGCAAGCCTGCCCGAAGAAGCCCGAGCGCATAAGGCCGCGCTAGCCGTTCCCTCGACGGCGTGACGACTCTGTATGTCAGCCCAGACAAGGTATACCGCCTCTCCCTACCTCCCGCTCTCCTCTTCTCGACGGAGGACGACGTCCCGACGCCGCTCCTGCCGGGCATCATCTCCGACGTGACGCGCACCGTCGGGTCAGGCGCGCAGTTGGCGCTTGAGGGGAATCCCATGGGCACCTTCTCCGTCGTCGTCTCTTGCACCACAGCGGGGGAGATCAACGAGTACGGCCAGGTGAACCCCAGCGCGGGACTGCCCGCCTTCAAGCTCTCCTGCGACGGTGGCGTGAGCTTCGGGCGCTCGCGCGTCGTCTCGGCGCAGGACGACAGGGCGTTCATAGACGTGATCTCAGGCATCGTGGGTCCGCAGCTCGGCGGACCCATCGGGCTTCGTATCGTGGCGCTGCCTGGTCCTTACTCTGTGGGAGACACCTTCGTCGCGACCACGCTGCCGTCGCCCGACCTCGTCTCGCTCATCAGGCCCGAGTGCGACTACGCAGACGGGTTTCTCGTCGGCAGCTGGGGCGACACTCTGCCGTTGACCGCGTGGGGTGAGGACCTGGAGCAGACGGTCAGTGATCGGGTGCGCTGGCGTGCGATCTGCAAGGCTGGACTGGCTTCGCGGGAGGACATGAAGCTGTACCACCCCGACGTGACCGGCGCGACGAAGTGGTACATGCGGGCACAGTCGGGCGAGTTCGCGAACCATCCGGCCTACGTGCCGAGTCTCAAGCGGGGGACGGGGACGGACAGGACTAGCTTTCCTCTGATGGTGCCGGCGTTCGATCCGTTGAAGGGGATGCTGATTTAGGCATACGCTCGGCTTGTAGTGTCCTACGCCCGGTACACATCACTGTAGCGATTCAGGCTGTGGGCATACCTCCAGTTTCTGTGCCAACATCTCACTGACGAGTGACATCGCTCCCTCTATACGCAGGGCCTGCGCCTCAAACGCGGCGATCTGCTGCTTGCACTTGGCGTGCTCCTGACGGAGCACTTGGAGACGTTCTTCTAGGTTCATGTGGACCTTTCCGTCGGCCTGATGCCGATCTAGCTAAAACATAGCTTCTCTACAGGGCGTGCGCATTCCGTTTAGCGTCGGGTACGGCAGGCCATGAGTAGGCTCGGCTCGCTCCCGTCCCACTCCCTCGCCTCCCTCCGCGACCAGATCGCCGATCACATCGCGCAGCGAGAGGTGGAGGTCGTCCGGCTGCTCGTACACGCCTGCTTTCGAGAGCAGCGCAACCCCGACGGCTCAAAGTGGCCCGAGCGAGCAGACGGAAGTGGGCGACCCCTACTACTCACGCTGGAGGACTCGGTAGAGATCTACCACGACGGGGAGACGATCTTCGTCGACGTGCTAGGCAAGGACTATGCCAAGTACCAGTTCTACGGCACACGCACGATTCCCTCTCGGATGTGGGCGCCGGCCCCCGGTGAACCCCTGCCGCCAGAGTGGCGCGACGCGGTCGACACATCCGTGCGCGAGTTCATAGCTGCGGCCTGGCGTGCTGCGCGCTGACCCAGAGTGCGAACCGTTACGCACCAGCACGGCGCAGCACGCCAGAGTCAGCGCCCGAATAGCTAAGGAGTCTAGATGCTTTTCCCCACCGATGCCTACGAGCTGGTACACGCCGATTTCAGGCTAGCCGGCGCGAGCCCCAACAGCATCGCTCAGCCGCAGCAGGCCGGTGCGCAGCTCGCCCCTGTGAAGCACTACTACGGCGCGCAGCTCCCAGAGTCCGAGTGGGCGAAGACTGCGCCCCCGTTCATTGTCTGGATACCTGGGCGAGACGCATTCGACGCGAATACGCCGAAGGGCGTGAAGGAGATCCGGGGCGGCAGGCTGATCGAGATCGACTCGACGGAGCGCGTGCAGGCAGGTCACACCGTACACCTGTTCGTCGCGCGGACCAAGGATCTGGCGTGCTACCGGGCGATGTACGCGCTGCTGTGCCGCTTTCGGATGGCTCTCCGGTACGCACTGAATACGACGGCGAACTACAGGACCGACGGTGGAGGGTTCGGCGGAGATTCAGACCTAGCGCGGTACCCGAACCTGCTGCACTATTCGCTGGGCATCGCGCCCTACGTGCCAGTCTGCGACGTGCCGGACTTGCTGGCAGAGGTGGAGTCGGTCTCTATTGTGTCGTCGCGGGGGATCGATCCTGGGGAGGGCTGAAAGGTGCCGAGGTTATCATGTCGAGCCCGACAGTCGCGACCTCGATCAGATCGAATCCTGCCTTTACATACATCTCAAGCTCTTGAGCGCGGGCATCGGCGAAAGCGTCGAAATGTCGCTGAAGGCTCTCAGGATATCGCACATATGAGCGACAGCCGAACCAAGCTGCGCAATCCTCCCAGTCGCACTTAATCTGGGACAGTTTGAGACCCAGAGATCTCCACCAGGGCCACTGCATATCTACCAGATCCTCAAGAAGTGACCACTCGTGAAGTGTTCGTTTCACCTACCAGTCTCCATACACGAAGTGTGCCGTCGATTTGTAGGCGATGCCGTGAAAGCCGCAGCCCTTTGGGCACAGACCGTCGAGACGCGGGTACTTGGCGCGCACCTCGGCAACTGTCATCGGAGCAGCTGCGACCTGATCGAAGGTGACGCCGTGGTCGCACGCTACCTGCTGCGCTGTGTACAGATGACCAGCGTGAGGTCGGATCTCAACAGCGATCGTCCCGGTCAACGGTTCTTTGATCGCCCGCAGCTTCACCAGCAGTGGCCTGTGATCGGCTATCTCCCTTACGGTACGCATTCTCAACTCCCGGCAGCACTAGCAGCCGCCCAGACACAGTATAGCGCATTCTCTCGGGCCATTCAC
>ERZ650304.613-NODE-613-length-17135-cov-4.995785_pt1 | contig 17135 bp, 17 predicted proteins | sample MGYA00376240_ERZ650304 | MGnify/ENA primary metagenome ERZ650304 (study PRJEB26733, sample SAMN07839271) | wastewater metagenome | biome: small river; feature: stream; material: water | place: USA: North Carolina | collected 2016-03-01 ...
AAAAAAAAGAAACGTAGTTTATTGCCTCTTTATATAATGGCCTTTTTTTTAGCTTTATCCGTAGCTTTACCAGCTTATATTCAATCTAGTTATTTAGGTTCTTATATTGGATTATCAGCCGTAACTTGGTTTTTTATAATTTCTAATATAATTTCGGTTTTTACAATATTACTATTTCCTAAATTCATTAGAAAATTTGATAGTTATTTTAGTGCCGGCATAGTTTCTGTTATTTTTATTTTATCATTATTAATTTAATTCTAACATTCGTAAGATGCTAGAGACCTAAACATTTGAACCTGCGACGTAGCCGGTTGTCCAACAAAGCTGGAGTGAGTAGCCACCTGATGGTCGGTTTACATGGAGCAAGTCTCCGGTGACATAGAGATTGCCGATTTTCTTAGATTGCATGGTGCGTGTATCAATCTCGGTGAGTGGTACACCACCATCAGCAACGACTGCTCGGTCGTACCCCATGAGTCCGATAATATTTATTGGGAGTGCCTTGAGTGTATCAACGAGGATTTTGCGCTCGCCTTTGGTGACGCTGTGTACCTTGCCATCAAAATTAATCTCTCGATCAAGGAGAAGCTTGATACCTGGCGCCATACCTTCAGGTACGACTTCACGCAAAATGTTTTTGAGTAATTTGTTTTTGTTCGCATCAAAGACACTGATGATCCGTGACTCAAGTGCGCCACTATCAGTATCAGGGTACGCATCAATGCGCGCAGTGACTTGGCCGCTTTCGAGCAGTCCGCCAACTTCACCAGCAGCGTTCAGTATGAGCGGTCCCGACAGACCAAAATGGGTAAAGAGCACCTTGCCGACTTTAGTGATCTTTTTCTTGCCATCAAGGTAGATATTAATACGCATGAACGAAAGCGAAATACCTGACAGTATATGTATCCATGTGTCAGACACCGCAAGTGGCACAATAGTTGGTGTTGGGTCTTTGACCGTATGCCCGAGATCTCGAAGCCACCCAAAGCCATCTCCTGTTGATCCTGTTTCAGGATGCGACACGCCACCAGTCGCAAGAATAATATTATCAGCAGTAAATGTGCCCGCTGTAGTGATCACCTCAGTGATGCGACCAGCCTTGGTATTCATCTGCTTGACCATCGTTCCTGTCTGAAGCACAACCTTTCCATCCTGCATATGACGACGCAGTACCTCAACTACATCTGATGCTTTTTCGGTATGTGGAAATGCACGATTGCGTGCTTGTACGACAAGTGGCAAATTAAGAGATTCAAAATACGTGAACGTATCCTTGACCCCAAATTGTGAAAACGGTGAATGCAAAAAGTCAGCAGCACTTCCGTAGTGCGACAAGAGCTTGCGCATGTCGTACTCAGCGTTCGTGATATTGCAGCGCCCTCCGCCACTGATGGAGAGTTTTGCACCGAGCTTTTTATTTTTCTCGATGAGCAAAACTTTCTTGCCGCGATGTGCTGCAGTCGCAGCTGCCATCATCCCCGATGCACCACCACCGATCACGATGACATCATATGAAGTTGTGGATGGTTTGGTCGACATGGTGAGGATTGCAAAAAGTCCACGATCGTGGACTTTTTGTTTTTTGAAATTATTTCTTTTTCGCCGCAGCTTTCTTTGGAGCTACTTTTTTCGGAGAAGCTTTCGTAGCTACCTTTTTTGCAGCAGGCTTTGCTTTTTCTTTTGGAGCTTCTACTTTCGCAGGAGCAACTTTCGGAGCTTCAGCCTTTGGAGTCTGTTTGCCAGATTCCATTGCACTCATGAGCTTGTCGAGCTTGGTGTTTACCACTTCAAGCTGACGCTTGAGTTCATCAATCCGAGTATCAGGTGCAGCTGGTGCACTATATGCAGGCTTTGAGTACGCAGGCTTCTCGTATGATGAGTTACCGTAGTCGCGCTTTGCGAATCCTGAAGTTGGAGCATCTGTCTTGTGACCACCGAAACAGTCATTACAGTACACAGGCTTTTCACCAGTTGGGCGAAATGGCACTTCGCACATCTTGCCACAGTCATCACACTTTGCCTTGTGCATTGGACGATCAAAGTCACGTCCGCCGCCAAAGCCTCCGCGACCACCACCAAATGATGGACGTCCGCCAAAACTTTTCTTTTCAAAGCGACCACCTCCGCGACGTTCGTCGCCAAATCCATTGTTTTTCTTAAAATCTTTCATTTGTTTAAATAGTGTTAGTTATTATATATATGATACTGAGCCTGTCGGGCTATTGCCATAATCCCGAAAGTATAGTCTATTATGCATTATTTTGCAAGGACCCCGAGCAGTTGGTGTGCTATACTCGCCCCATTATATGAAAACGACGACCAGTACACTCCCTGACGGCTATGAACGCCTCGAGCGTGCCCTTGCACATGCTGGGCTTGCTTCTCGTCGCGAAGCCAAGGATCTCATTGTCCGTGGCAAAGTCTCTGTCAATGGCAAAGTCATCCGTGAGACGGGCTATGGCATCAAGCTTGGTGAAGACAAAGTTGAAGTCGTAGGTAATCCTATTGCGACCAAAGAGTCGGTCCTCATCTACAAACCTCGCGGCATTGAGACGACCAAAACACTTCCGACCTCAAAGGATATTCATGACGAATTTCCGCAGTACGCGCACCTCTCACCCATCGGTCGCCTCGACAAAGAGTCAGAAGGTCTCATCATCCTCTCAAACGATGGTACACTCACCAAAGCTATCACCGGTCTCGACTCAAATGTCTCCAAGACCTACCTCGTCACGACACGCGAAGCAGTATCTGATAGCGCACTCAAACGTATGACGAACGGTATCGCCATTGATGGTGTCATGACCAAGCATGCACAGACCGAACGCCGATCGCCCTCAAGCTTCATGATCACCCTTCATGAAGGACGTAAACATCAGATCCGCCGTATGTGTGATGCACTCCACCTCACCATCGAATCCCTCATCCGCGTCAGCATCGGCCACCTCCAAAAAGGCTCAATGAAAGCAGGTTCAAGTAAGAAACTTGCTGCCGCAGATATCAGCAAGTTGAAGCAATAAAAAAGCCCTACTCTTGTAGGGCTTTTATTGCTGTAAGGTCAGTAATTTTTGCTTTTTCAGATTCTTCAACAATCGTAAGAACTTCTTCTATACCAAAAAAGCTCAACATTTCTGCACGAACAGGAACAAAAGGTATTGAAACTTCGGTATATGACAAGTCAGGAAACGAAATGGCTTCGAACCATGGTCCTATACTCAAGAAGTCCTTATCGGGAGAATATTTTGTCGTATCAACTAAACCATTACCCCTTTTTGCCTCCTTGTTGATCCAACCAAGAAAATCTTGATTGAGTTTATCAACGTCATTGGTAACCAAAGAATAGATTTTTTTCTTACCCTGTTCTGCAACAAACCTTGTCCTTTCAAAAAAATCATCCGATTCAAACATCATGAATGATGATGGAATTTTACCAAATACCTCCATCTCACTTTCAAGTCCAATCTTAATGATTCCTTCAATTTTCCAAAGAATACGAAGTAGTTCTGATTGCACCTTTGCCGCTTCAACCCGATTTTCGATGAAAACTTCCAACATAGTCTGTATCGATTTTTCAGGAGAAAGACTATTCGTCTCACCATGCCGTTTCCAATCAATACAAAGCAGGAGTTTGAAATCATCTCTCTTTTTTCTAAGTTGAACAATTAAGTCTCGTGCCATTTTGCATTTAGACATAGTACTTTCATGGTCACTGATCGAAGAGCGTATCTTTCGATCTCTCCGCTTTTCTTCTAAGTCTTCCATGGTTGATGGACTTTTTCGTCCCCTTCTTTTAACCATGGTAAGCAAGTCTGTTTTTTCTTCTTTGGTGAGGTTGTAATGAGCATCAAGGCGTTCGATATTTTCTATTGAAATACCGGCATCTTCCTTGAGCAGAACAACCCACAAATAAGTAAGACTCATTGCTTTGCCATAGAGTGTTTGAAGTAGTCCAGCTTCCTGAACTTCCGTAGCAGAAACGTTACGTTTTTTAAGGAATCTATTCAAGGCGTTTGCCATAAAATTATATTTTAGTTTAGCTTACTCTACCCTATTTATTGACAAAGTCAAGTTTAGATTGTAAGGTATTAAAAACGTAAAAACAATGATCTATCCATTAAAAGACTACCCGTCGGTAGCAACAGATGTTTTGGCATTTCAAAAGGAGTTTACTATAGGATTATTCAACACCGTATATTATCCATGCTCAGCACATGATGCATCTCTCTTTTTTACCCTAAAAGAAAGCCGGGTCATACATGTCGACACTGACAAAAACGTTATTGAAACGTTGCATTCGATTGGAGCAGAAGCTTATGAACATTCTGTACTTGATTTTGAACTTTTTACAGAGACTGGTAAAAAGGCAGACTTTCTCCATATATTGAATCCACAAGTGGTGATTGATGAACATTTTATTGAAAACTGCTTAAACATTGGAGGGTACTGTATGTGTAATAACTATCACAAGACAGCAGAGCAGGTTGGTACAGTTAGTACCATGAAATCTTTAGGTGTAATGAAAGATGGTGTGTTACTGCAAGAAACAATGCCTGAGATTTTTAAAAAGATTGCTAAGTACAGAATAGATACTCCAGTTTCGATGTTTACACCGTACATGGATCACCGATTTCTATTCCAAAAAACATCTTAGTTCTATCTATGACCCACTGAGAAAAGGTGGGTCATTTTTTATTTCTCTAAATCAAGGATTTCGTCGATGCGGATTTGTGAGACGAATTCTGGCACGTGCGAGACGAGGATCATACCTCCCGCAAATCCACTGAGTGCCTTGGCAATCACCGGCAAGTGACGGAAGTTGATGTGATTGGTCGGCTCATCGAGAATGAGGAGTCCTGGCTCCAGAAACACGAGCGCAGCAAATGCCACGAGCCCCTTCTGCCCTTCTGAGAGTGCGCCGACTTTCACATGCATGTACTCTGCAGTGATAAGGAAGCTTGATGCAACACTTCGCATGCGCTCTTCGTTAAATCTCGCACCGGAAGCTTCCATGGCGCGCTTGAGTGCCTGATGCACACTGTCTTCAAAGTTGAGTGTTGAGAAATCCTGTCGATAATAGCCGACACGGATACCCTTAGCAATCTTTGCCCCCGGTGCCTTGCCAGTGGCGAGCGACTCGAGCAGTGTTGACTTGCCAATGCCGTTGGGACCACGAAGTAAAAGATGCTGATTGCGTTTGAGCGAGATGGCAGTCTTGCGCTCGACAATCTTGTGATCACGCATGATGGTGAAGCTTTTGATATCCATGATCTCTCCGATCATGTCGGTCTGAGTCGGGATGGTGAATGGACGGATAGTCTTGTCTTCTTTGCGAACATCCACGATATCTTCCTCAAGCTCTTCTGCTTTTTCACGCATACGCTTTGCCACAAGTCGCATCTGACCACCTTTGTAGGCGAACTGGTTAGCCTTTGCTTTTTTCGCCTGAATCTCTTTTGCGAGCTGCGCGTTTTTCATGTTTTCCTTTTCGATACGTACCGTGATATCGCGAAGCACGTCGTGATAGTTACCAACATACTGTTCGATCTTGCGGCTATAGACGTCGAGATAGAGGACACCCTCGGTAAAGGCATTGAGAAACTCTGCATCATGGGAAATCACAATAACGGTCTTTTTGTAGTCGATGAGAAATTTTGTGAGATGTTCAATTCCTGCTTTGTCGAGATTGTTGGTCGGCTCATCGAGCAAGAGCAAGTCAGGATTTTGGATGAGTGCTGATGCAAGGAGGAGTCGTGCCTGCTGCCCACCAGAAAATGAATTAATGATACGATCGTGGACATTTTTGTGCCCCGTGAGGTTCACGACCTCCAGAACTTCATCAATCCGTGGATCGATATCGTAGATTTTGTCTTTGAAAAATGACTGGAAAAATTCTCGTACCGTCTGCGTCATTTGGTCACGCGGAATCACCTGCTTTGCGATTGCCACACTCGTCCCGCGTACGATATTGATGGTGCCACTCTCAGGTTTGAGTACGCCAGTGAGGAGTCCAAAGATCGTACTTTTGCCAGCACCGTTTTGTCCCATAAGCGTGATCTTGGCACCCTTTCTGATCGACAAATCTACCGCATCGAGGATGGGCTTGGTGGCACTATATTCAAATGTGAGTCCTTCAAATCGGACAATGGTCTCGGCCTTTGACATGTCCCACACTATAGCGGGTTTTGGGCATTTGGCCTAGTCTTTGCACCGATTGCTTCAGCGATATTACTATAGCCGTCACGTGTGAGCATATGCGCAATACCCTCGTTGATGACACCTATTTGTTGCGGGCCCTCATAGACCATACCGGTGATGAGCTGGACAAGGGATGCTCCTGCACAGATTCTGTCGTATGCATCCTCTGCACTAAATACTCCACCGACGCCGACAAAGACAAACCGTGCATGATATCGCTCATACGCATGACGAAGAAGTTCAGTGGACTGTGCAGCGAGCGGTTTACCACTGAAGTTACCCACACCCGCAGCAGCTATCTCGCACGTATCAAATGCTGGATTACTGCGATCCTTGGCAAGGTTGGCAAAAACAAAACCTCGAACAAACTCATACCGTACTGCAACAGCAATCAGTGCGTCCATCTCATCAACCGTACGTTCAAGCGGCATTTTAATAAACACTGGACGACTAATACCAAGCGGTGCGAGCATTTCGAGTGTCTGTCGAAGTCCATCAACACTTGCAAGACTTCCGTTGAGGTTTCTAGTATTGAGTAAGTTTGGACAGCTAATATTGAGCTCAAAATAATCAAACGTATGGTAGGTATTCGCAAGACGAAATCCTTCGACAAGGTTTGCAACCATCGATGCAAAGTCAGCATAGGGTTTGTTGGTCGCACCAATACTCACACCGCGCATGGATGCACCTGATCGTGGAGGTACCTGGTCGAGCACTGATACAACGCCGTCATTCTTAAATCCTTTGTTCACCAGAAGTGACTTTGATTTGGGGAGACGACCAAGCATCGGTGGCGGGTTTCCTTCATATGACTCTGCAGTAAGTGTTCCGATAGTATGAAATCCAAAGCCGACACTCGGAAGTATCTGTACAAGATCTGCATTGTAATCAAACCCGGCCGAAAGACCGATAGGGTTTTGCATGTGCATACCGGCAACATCCTGCACAAGCATCGGGCTGTCATATCGCCACAATACACTGACAATCCTACGCATCAACGGATATGCCCCCAGTATCCGCCCCGTCCTGAGAAACAAATGATGAACAGTATCAGCAGGAAACAAAAAAAGGATTGGCTTGACGAGATGTCGATAGATAATGCCGGTGCCAATCTTTTTCATACTAGATAGCTAGTTTGTAAGCACTTCTTCATGAACACGAGTGAGTCCATGCATATGTGCAGTAGTGACAATCCGTCGCATCATACGAACGGCTTCAACAGGATACTTGCCGGACGCACTTTCTTCGGAAAGCATGACTGCAAACGCACCTTCAAGCACCGCTGTTGCAACATCAGTAACCTCTGCACGGGTCGGCACCGGATGTTCTGCCATTGAGAGCATCATTTGTGTCGCAACAATAACTGGCGTTTCTGAAGCCTGCGCCATAGTAATAATATCTGCTTGTACAAACGGAATTTCCTCAAGCGGAACCTCGTTCCCGAGATCCCCACGCGCAACCATCACCATATCACTCGCACTGATAATTTCCTGCATATGATCCACTGCAATCGATCGTTCGATCTTGGCAACGACACGCTGGGTGCCACCACAGGTATCAACATAGGCACGACATGCGATAACATCCGCAGCAGATCCAACAAATGACAATGCGAAATAATCAACACCAAGCTCAACACCAACAGCAATGAGCTCTTTGTCATGATCGGTTAGACATGACACTTCATCCTTGTGATAGGTATGAGTGGCACCCTCCTGAATGCGGGGGCCAGGCAAATCAGCTAGTACCTTTACCGTTCGATTGGCACGTACGATTGCTGAGTGGATCAATCCGACAGTGACACGAAATTCGGGTGCTTTTTCCCAGGAGAGATTGATACGAAAGATATCAACCCCAGCCTCAATCAATGCAACCAGCAAATCTTCGGTATGTGACGACGGGCCGATTGTTGCGATAATCTGTGTATTTGGAAGTGTTTTCATGTAGAATATGAGTATTACCACCAAAGTGTACCACGCCGTGAGACACGATAATTGTATCCCCATGCACCGAATTTCCTTTTTTGAAACAACACCACGAGACCAAGCATTTTTTTCAAATGCATTTCACGGGCGAGACGTTTCTATCTCTTATAATACCGATATCATTCATACTGAGGCATGTGACCCTGAGACAACCATCCTCTCAGTCTTTGTACATAGCCAGATCACCGAAGCAGTCATGGATCGCATGCCGAACCTGAAACTTATCTGCTGCCGGTCAACAGGCTACGATAATGTGAACCTTGTTGAGGCGACCAAGCGAGGTATAACCGTCATCAATGTCCCCTCATATGGCGAACACACAGTTGCAGAGCATGCATTTGCACTTATCCTCTCACTTACCAAACAGCTCTTTGCAAACCGAACAACCGCAGCACATCGTATAACCGATGTTGAGGCAATTACCGGTATTGACCTCTATGGCAAAACACTTGGTGTACTTGGTACTGGCAAGATTGGTTCAAATATCATCACTATTGCAAACGCATTTGGTATGAAAGTAGTCGCCTATGATCCCTTTCCAAATGAAGCACTCAAAACAGTCTGCACTTACACTGACTTTGCGGCTGTTCTTGCAGAAAGTGACATCATCACACTGCATCTCCCCTACACCAAGCACAATCATCACTTGATCAACAAGCAAGCATTTGCACAAATGAAGCAAGGTGCATACCTCATCAACACTGCACGCGGTGAACTTGTCGATACGACTGCACTCATCGACGCACTCCAGACCAACACCCTTGCAGGGGCAGGACTTGATGTGTTTGAAGGAGAACAGTTCATGCATGCCGACAAAGAAATCTGTGCCCTCCATACCGGTACACCAACATGCGACCTTGAGACCGTCCTTGCACTTTCGGTGCTCAAACAGCTTCCCCAAGTCATTATCACACCGCACAATGCATACAACACCATTGAGGCAATCAACCGCATTAACACCGCAACTGTCGAGCACATCACTGCATGTATTGGCGGTACTGCAATTCAAGGAGTCAACGCAAAGGCTCCAGAAATGGGCAAACTGATCGTTGCGCGCCACCACGAGTCTGAATGGAACGCCAAAGGACTCTGGACCGGCAGCCGCGACACTCACCTCACTGAGAAAGGATTTGCTGCATCGGCACAAATGGGACTCCTCATCAGTGGTATAAAAATCGAACAGTCATTCGCCTCATCCCAGTTGCGCTCACTCGAGACACTTTCAGGGATGCTGGGCGCAATGCAGCAGTTTGCTGTACCACTTGCACGATCAAGTGCACTCAACGAGCGTGACTATGGTGACTACACCGGCAAAAACAAATGGGATATGAAAGAGCTCATCGGTGAGGAAGCATTTGATCACATCAGACGTGATTGGGACTGCCCAGTACCCAACGGCGAAACACTTAAAGTAGTGTACGAACGTGTTATTCCATACTTCAAAGAGACAATCCTTCCCTATCTTAAACAGGGAAAAAATGTACTCATCGTCTCACATGGCAATGCGATCCGTGCGCTCATGAAATACATCGAAAATATTTCAGATGCGGACGTCTCACATATCGAAATGCTCTTTGGTGCTGTGGTACTCTACGATCTTGATCATGACGGCCACCTCATCAGCAAGGAAGTTCGCACACTCCCCGATCCCCACATCAACGCCTAGTGACGAAACGGATTTTCAAATACTGCATCAGCACCGAGTGACTCTTCAATGCGAAGTAACTCGTTGTATTTTGCAATACGTTCTCCTCGAGAAAGTGAACCTGTTTTGATTTGCCCCGTGCCAAGCCCTACAGCCAAATGAGCGATAGTTACATCTTCGGTTTCTCCTGAGCGATGCGAGATAATAGAGCGATACCCTGCGGCATGCGCACACTCGATTGCAGCAATAGTCTCACTCACCGTACCAATCTGATTTGGTTTTATTAAAATAGCGTTTGCAGCTCCCTGTGCAATACCCTGCTTGAGACGAGTAGTGTTGGTCACAAAGAGGTCATCTCCCACAAGCTGTGTGGCTGCACCATATGTTTTGGTAAGTGCAACAAATCCCTCCCAGTCATCCTCAGAAAGTCCGTCTTCAATCGATACAATCGGGTGAGTACTAAGCCATGAACCGTAGTATTCGATGAGTTCCATATTTGAGAGTGTAAGACCGTCTCGTACCAAGTTATACATACCATTGGCATACAACTCACTTGCTGCAACATCAAGCGCAATAGCAATATCAGTACCTGGTGTGTAGCCTGCTTTTTTTATGGCTTCTTCGATGAGCTCAAGCGCTGCTTCATTGCGAGCAACCGCAACTGCAAAGCCTCCCTCATCACCAACAGAAGTACTAAACCCTCGACTAGAAAGCACCGACTTGAGCGCATGGAACACTTCAGCCCCCATTCGTACTGCATCTGAAAAACGCTTCGCCCCAACAGGGACAATCATGAACTCCTGCATATCTGTTGAAAGCGCTGCATGTGCACCACCATTGAGCACATTCATCATCGGCATAGGTAAGCGAAGCCCGACTGGATGCGTGGCAAGCGAGTTGAAATACTGGTACAGCGCAACACCATCTGCTGCCGCGGCCGCATGGGCAAATGCAAGTGACACGCCAAGGATAGCATTGGCACCGAGTACGGATTTTGCTTCGGTACCATCAAGTGCACCGAGCTTCGTATCAAGACTTTGTTGGTCATGTGCTGTACCCACAAGTGTAGTACTGATGACGCTGTTCACATTTACTACAGCCTTTTGGACTCCTTTGCCGCCATACCGAGCCATATCACCATCACGAAGCTCAAGTGCCTCATGACTACCTGTTGATGCACCAGAAGGAACCGAGGCTCTCCCAACGCTCCCACCCTCAAGTGTCAATTCAACTTCAACCGTCGGGTTCCCACGCGAATCCAAAATCTCACGGGCAATAAGTCGGTCGATGGTATAGTGTTTCATCTCACCAGTATAACAAAACGTTCCGAAAGAATCGCTAGTACCACTCCTTGAATAATGTCTGCATCATCTGCCAATCAGCCTTGTTGATATGGGATCCAGAGAAATGCATCACTGCACATATTGGGGTGCCATTTGAAGATGCAGTGATAACGAGCTCTTCAGCACCACCTCGACGTGCATAAACAACACGCTCGTCCTCTACAGTACCAAGGAGGTCTTTGAGCTTCTTGTATGCCTTCATCCCGATCACGAATATCTTTTTAGGCTTCACCGTATCAACAACCTCTTTGGTTTTTGCAAAACACAAACCTTCCATTTCCGCGCACTTGTTCGGTGAGAAATCATTGTTCCAGACACTGATCGATGGTGAGCGAAAAAAGACAAGTGGCACAATAACACTTTGTTTCAACACTTCATACGTCGGATCAAAGTCAAAAAATGAACGAATCTTTTTTGCACTGACATAGTTTGCCTCAATGTACTCATTTGTCCCCTGAGTGAAATCTCCCGCTTCAAATGCCTCTAGGTTTTCTGTTTCAAAGTCAGCCTGCCCACCACCCGGTTGAAGTGTGATAATTAACAGCTTTGGATGTTCTACCACAGGCGCATACCATACCTTGATACCAGGCTTCCAAAAGACATACTTGGCTTTCCACGCATCATAGATTTCTTTGGTTAGGCTATCTGCCCAGGTCTGAATATTCATACCGCCACTATAGCATCATACGAAGAAAAGTGGATTATTTGAGACTTTTGGCATATACTTGACCTATCTTATTAGCAAATAACTAGTCATATGGGAAAAAGAGATACGTCACTCGGCGCAAAAGTTAAATCAAAAGGATCACACAAGACTGCAAAAAGACTTGCTGTAAAAAAAGAAATGCTCGCCAAGAAAGCAGCAAAAAAGATTCCTGCAAAGAAAAAGAAATAACAAAAAGCCCTCGATCGAGGGCTTTTTGTTATAACATTCTCTTCTTATGTTTCTATCGAAACATCCGCGAGGCAAATTCTTTTGCATGTGGAGTATTAAATTCGTCTTCTTGGTTGCCTTTTAAAGGGCAATCCGCGAAGCGAATTCGAGCTCTGTAAAGAGTAAGCTTCGCTTCCTTTTACAGACTCTAATTCGGCTGACTGTCACGGTTGTGAACTTGTAGGGTGAGACCGTTCAACACCTTTTGGAGTCCCTTCTACTCCTTATATGAGGCGTCTCGGTCTCAAGGCTTTTTTTACAAATGAAGCAAACAAAGCGTTTTCTAACTGTCTCGGTCACTGTCTCATTTAGATTTTAATGCCTATTCTCCGCTTATTGTAGAATATGGATATTTTAGCGAAATGAGACAAAACGAGACACTTTGGAGCTTATTGAAATCATGTCTCGTTTTAAGACTGAAACTCTACCTCAAACGGATACATTCCCATTCCGCACGATCCCTTAAGGGTACCGATTTTCCCACTGCCGATATCAATATCTGTTGACCCTGATTGAGGCAATGATTTTGTTATATCCAAACTAGGAATACGGATTGAAGATGAGCAATCAAAAGTCCCTTTTGTATTGAATCGAATGATAGTCGGAATACCTGCCTTGGCAATGCTCTTACGAGGTTGATATCCGCCTCTAGCGGTTATCTCAATAATCTGTTTTCCGTCTACAACACTGACATTATTTGCATTTATAACTTGCCCAGTATCACCACCGTCTCGCGTGAATATGAAAGCTCCCCCGATGAGAACTACTGCCACGATAATTGAAATAATAGTTGCTTTCATAATTGAAATTATACTAGAAATTAAAGACTGGTGGTATAACCCCAATCACGACCAAGCTATTAATGAGATTGAATACTGCAAACATAATGACTATCAATCCAGCGGTTTTGAAAAAAATTCCTGCTTTCGAACTTTTTTGGATACTGAACGAGCTGAAACTAATGAGTGCCAGAACTGGCAACGTACCAAGTGCGAACGCAAGCATGGTTAGTCCTCCAGTGACGAAACTTCCTGTGGTAAGCGTGTAGAGTTGCATGGATTGCGTAAAGCCACACGGTAAGAAGAATGTCGCCACACCAACAAGAAGCGGAGTAAGAGTGTGGTTGAATTTCGACACACCGTGAGCATGCTTAGCAATAAACTTCGGCATCGACGGCTGAAGTTTTTTTGCCCAATGAAAAGTATCAAGGAGATTGATACCTAGAATGAGCATGACGATGCCGATGATTAGACTCAAAATAAATGTTGCCGAGGTGTTGAGCGTAAATGCTGATCCGATAACACCTATTACTCCACCAAGTATAAAGAATGATGCAATACGGCCACCATGGAACATGAGTTGAGGTTTTATCTTGTCACCTTCTTTAGCAAACGTAGCAGACATCGAGAGAACCAGCCCACCAACAACCGCCATACAGGTTGAGAGTGAAGCGACAATACCAATGACAAACGCCGTCCCATAGGTTACGTTTCCAGCACTCACAAGATTTACTATGCCCATTTTTTGCAACACCACAAAGAGCACTGCGAAGCCCAGAGCTATCGGGATTGCAATTTTGAAGTCCTTCCATTGGGCACTACGCTGTTGTTTTTCAACAGAAATTGTATAGCCGTGAGGCTTGAGAGGTATGGTAAGTTCTTGAGCGATTTGTTCTGGAGTTTTGTGTCCAAAATTACCAGTAACTTCTACCGAATGATTGCTGAGAATCGATTTAACATGAGTGATATTTGGCATGTCGCCAAGCTCACTTTCTATCATGAGTACACACGCATTACAGTGCATACCGTGTACATGAAAATTGTATTTTTGTGTTTGTGTAGTCATGGTAATTATAATTTTTTAGCTTTAATACGAAGTGAATTTGATACAACCGACACCGACGACATGGCCATAGCAAAGCCTGCGAAAATTGGGTTTAATAACCAACCAAAGATTGGATAGAACAAACCAGCGGCAAGTGGAATACCAATAATGTTGTAGATAAAAGCCCAGAAGAGATTTTGTTTAATTCCTCGCATAGTTATTTTCGAAAGCTTAATAGCTTTTACAAGTTTTGAGATATCACCATGGAGAAGTGTTATACCGGCTGATTCTATTGCCACATCAGTTCCAGTGCCCATGGCGATACCAACATTAGCTTGAGCAAGTGCAGGTGCATCGTTCACACCGTCACCAGCCATGGCCACGATTTTACCTTGCGCTTGCAACGCCTTGATTTTGTCCATCTTATCCTGTGGCAAAACATGAGCAATCACTTCATCTATACCAACCTGCGAAGCTATGTATTTTGCAGCTTTCTCATCATCGCCAGTAAGCATAACCACTTTTATACCGAGCTTGTGCAAACTCGCTACTGCATCTTTTGACTCTTTCTTCACTTCATCTGCGACCATAACAAATCCGAGAAAGTTGTCTTCGGTACTTATAAGAACAGGTGTCTTACCTTCCGAGGTATACTGTTCTAATTGATTTCGGTCAAAAGAAATCTTAAGTTCACCCATTAATTGAGCATTGCCAATAAAATATTCTGTGCCATCAACAATACCCTTGAGACCTTTACCTTGAATGATTGAGAAGCTTGATGTATTTGATAGAGATATATTTTTACTCTGAGCATATTGTGTGACAGCGTGTGCAATCGGGTGCTCAGACTTACTTTCAAGTGTTGCAATAATGCGAATGAAATCATCGTCACTCAACTTCGATTTATTATGAATATTAACAACTGTTGGTTTGCCGATCGTAATGGTACCTGTCTTGTCTACCACCACAGTATCTACCTTATGCAAGTGTTCCAGAGATGCCGCGTCCTTAATAAGGATTCCGTTGCGGGCGCCCTTGCCTACACCAACAATAATGGCGGTAGGAGTTGCAAGACCAAGAGCACAGGGACAAGCAATGACGAGGATGCTCACAAAGGACAAAATACCCAGAGACATTGATTGTGAAAAACCGATGAATTGAGATCCGATTGTAAGCCAAATGATGAGGGAGACAAAAGCAATTATGAGTACGATTGGCACAAATATACCCGATATTTTATCTGCAAGAGCCTCAATCGGTGCTTTACTACCCTGTGCATCTTCAACCATTTTTATAATTTGAGACAACAGAGTTTCTTTACCAACCTTTTTAGCTTCAAATATAAATGAGCCACTGGTATTGATCGTTCCAGCAACAACACTATCACCAATCTTTTTTTCAACGGCAATCGGTTCACCGGTGACCATTGATTCATCGACAAATGAACTGCCTTCGAGAACTAGTCCATCAACTGGTATTTTACTACCTGGCTTTATAATAATTCTGTCACCATGAACAACTTCATCAATTTTTACTTCCACCTCCTTGCCATTACGAATAACTAAAGCTGTTTTTGCTTGAAGATTTAGTAATTTTTCAATAGCATCTCCAGTTTTCTTCTTTGACCGTGCCTCTAGATATTTCCCTAATGTTATAAAACCGATAACAACAATTGTTACATCGAAATAGGTATACTCAGGAACGCGCAATAAAGTCCCTAAGGAAGGCAAAAGTGTTATAAGAATACTGTAAGTGTATGCAACAAGCGTACCGAGACCGATGAGGGTGTCCATATTCGCAACACGATGTCTTATGAATCTTGTTACGCCGAGCAAATACGGCTTGCCAACCCAGAATAAAGCTACGGTCGCCACAACCATTGAAATAGTATTGAAAAGTGCCATCGGAATTGGCAAATTTGGCATCCATGCAGTTGTTCGAGCAAGAATGTCCCACATCATAAGAGCAAACACCGTGATTGTGACTGGAATAATAAACGAAGTCTTATTTCTAAGTTCATCCAGTTCATCTGCTTTCATGAGAGCATGATCATGACCACTCTTTGCCTGATTATTTTCCGAGACAAAAGAGTATCCAAGCTTACTTATCTCATCATTCATTGAGTCAATTGATGTATGAGCATCATCATAGTCGATCTTAGCTTTTTCATTTCCATAATTTACCGAGACCGATTTAACATGAGGCATTGCACTGAGCTTCTTGGTAATGATTGAAGCACAACTAGCACAATGCATCCCTTTAACTTTTAAAATTTGTGTAGTCATGGTTATTAAATGTTATACCAAGTAGTTCTTAGACCTTTAAGTGTTTCCAGGCCATTTGAAAGGAACGTCTCAACTGCATTTGCATTATCCAATACCTGTGCCCGACTAGATTTTAGTCGTGTCTCTTTTGTCATAACAATACCAGCCTCATGATGAGCTATAATCGCATTAAGGAAACGTAAATCAAATGTGTCTCCTGTAGGACCAAGATTTGCCACAATTGGATCTCTCACACCTTTTGTATCTCCATACCAATCCTTTTTCCATGAATACAGTTCAGCGATAGCTTTTGGCTCATCTGCAAGAATATTCTGTGCTAAGGTCTTCATCTCCGGACGAGTAGTATTTTTAGCCAACTGTTCCGCAAGAAGCATTGCACCCCTATGATGAGAAATCATGGCGTTTACATATCGAAGATCAAAAGTTCTGTCCGCTTGGCCAAGACTCATGGTATTTTTATCATACATCGATACTTTATAGTCAGGAGTTATATAATATCCAAAAGCAGCGCCCAATATTACACCAACAACTACTAAACCTAATGTTAAATATATTGATATCTTCATATTATTTTCTTTTTAATTTATAAACCTTGAGAACTTCACCTTTGGCTTTATCTACTTGACCAGAAGACATTTGATGATGAACACAATGACCTAAATGATTCTCCATTAATATATCCTCGACAGAAGACAAGCTTTGTTTAACCGCAGATGTTTGTGTGATTACATCAATGCAGTAAGTGTCATTCTCGACTAATTTTTGTAAACCGCGAACCTGCCCCTCAATACGTTTGAGTTGCTTAATAATTTTCTCTTTTCCTTTTTCATCTATATACTTCATATACAAAGAGTATATACCCCCTAGGGGTATATGTCAAATACATCAGTTAAATCAGGGGGGTGATATTGATAGTGTGAA
>ERZ650304.614-NODE-614-length-17113-cov-5.435573_pt1 | contig 17113 bp, 14 predicted proteins | sample MGYA00376240_ERZ650304 | MGnify/ENA primary metagenome ERZ650304 (study PRJEB26733, sample SAMN07839271) | wastewater metagenome | biome: small river; feature: stream; material: water | place: USA: North Carolina | collected 2016-03-01 ...
GCAAGAGTATCTAAAAAAAATGGCTCGAATAGCAATCAATAACCGGGTTATGATTCCGCGCGCGCAATTCTCTGTGCTGGTAATTGGCTGTATCATGGACACCTCTGGGCCGGGTTGCAATACCGACCCGAATGTTTCAAGCAGCGGACCAAATGGACAGCCAGGGGATAGGCGCTCGGCCCTTGAAACTGAAATATCGGGCTATGCTCAGCGAGCCGGTTTGAGTGTCACGCCTGAGGCTATTGAAAGGGCGGCACGAATAATAGACGACATCAATACAGCGGGTGGCTATACTGAATATTTCGTTGCCAAAACAGCCAATAGGATTGCTGGCGAGGCTGGCGAACGATTAGCACTTGGTGCGATTCCGGTTATCGGCTGGATTAATACCGCCATTAACGTCATTTCTCAAACGGCGGAACTCGGAAAGTTTGTTCGTTACGCCAACTATTCATATCATGCTGTCGAAGCAGCCCAGGTTTTTGGTACCTGGGCCTCATACGCCGACGAGGTCAAGCTCGGCTTTGGAGATCCTGACGTAACCGCCAGTATGGCCGGGGCATTGAGCACCGGCATCGCAGACAAGCCAAGTGGCCAGACAGCCGAACTGTCACCTGTTTGGCAAGAAATCAATAGTGAGAGCACTCTTCCTCCAACAGGGTCGCTATTTACGCCAAACAAGGCTTTTGCGGCCTCTAACGACAATGCACTAAATTACACCTGTAATGACGGCACCCCTCTGCCGGCAGGTGAGAAGCTTTGCTCTGAGGAGAAATTTAGCGGGGGCAGCACCTTGGCAGATGTAGCAGGATTCTTGGCAACGCCCCCACTAAGCGTATTTGGTGATATATTTACCTCGATTAAGACTGCGCGTGACTCGGTTACTGGTTTTGTTGGTAATATAGTCAGTTCTATCAGCTCGACGGTGCTTGAGAGCTTGCCTCCATATAAAGCTTTAATGGCTAACTTTAATAGCATATTGACCGAGTTCGCAGGCAAGGTAACTGAGAAGCTTTTTGCATCAGCAGTAAGCCTTACAATGTCAGGTGCAAGACTGTTCCAAGTACTAGCCGCGGGGGCAAACGTCACCGCTTCGGCATCAAATATCGACGCCCTTGGTGCGCCACCCGTTTCCAACCAAGCTGCAAACGCACTTCGGCAACAAGCCATGGCACAACGCAAAGAAGAGTTTGCACGTAAACCACTAACTGAAAGACTGTTTGCACGCAATGATACGAGCTCCCTTGTAAATAGAGTTGCCTTGAACACCCCAGCCAACAGAAGTACCTTCGTTGCTAACTCCGTGGCATCGGTCTTCTCCAATCCATTCTCGTCAATGAGCAATTCGCTTGCTGGTATTTTCAAATCCCCACAAACTTACGCACTGTCAGAAAGTGGTAATCCATGGAATATTCCGCAAGCAGAATGGGACCCAAATGATCCAATGCTCGAAACTGACCCTTCAAAATACACAAAAGAGTACTGCGCGCAAGTAAATGCAGACTGGGAGTCTAGTTTCACCGTCAATGAAGAGAACGGACAGTCCGTTCCCACAAAAGGCAATCCTTGCCTCCTAGAGAAGACTGTAGTGCAGTCCTTGATGGGGTATGACGACGCCTCAGTACTCGACGACGGTGAAGAGACCTCGCCAAATACGGATACAAGCACTCCCGCAAACACCACACCAACAACACCTAGCGGCGAGATAATTAAAGGCGATACCTATAAGGGCACTAGTTGTCCAGTAGGTGAGGACGTGAGCCCTGCTGGAGGTGCAAAAGGATTCGCGAACGGACAGCCGTACCTTATTCGTATCTGTAAAGTACGAGGAATTACCGTTAACGCACAGATAGCAGTCAACGTAGACAAACTTATACGAGACGCCGGCGACCAAGGACTAAAACTAACCGGTGGTGGCTTTAGGGACAATGATGGGCAGATTGCCGCACGCAAGAGGAATGGCTGTCCCGACATATTTACCGCCAAGGCCAGCAGTTGCAAAACACCGACCGCTCGTCCAGGATACTCAAACCACCAAATGGGGTTGGCTATCGACTTTGGTAACTGTGGATCGCACAGCACTGCATGCTACAAGTGGCTTGCGGCTAATGCCAAGAATTACGGCCTTATTAACCTACCGAGTGAGCCGTGGCACTGGTCGGTGGACGGTAAATAATGATGAAAATGCTTCTTAAAAGACTCACTGTGATCATGACTATCTTTGCACTATTCATTGCAGGCGGGGGAAGAGTACTGGCAGAAGGCCTTACTGGCGAAGATCTTGATGCCATATTAAAAGATGCACCCATTCATCAGACAATAGGAACAGGTGCCGTATGTGGTAACGAAGCCGCTCCCGTAGCCGACGCCACACCAGTGGTATCGGTCGACCTTTCTGGAAACGATAACGCCGAGAAGACTTTCAGATTCTTTCGTGATACCGTTGGCCTGAGTGCCGAGCAGGCAGCCGGTATTACCGGGAATGCCCTCGCCGAATCCGGCATTAACCCAAAATCTCGTAGTGGCCTTGGGTACCAAGGAATTTTCCAGTGGGACGGGAAAAGTAACGGGCGCTTTGCACAGCTGACAAAGTGGACCACACAGAACGGGAAGGACCCAAACACCCTAGAAGGTCAATTGGCCTTTGCTCAGTACGAAGCCCAAGCCCGTGGAAATATTGAAGGCATTAAAAAACAACCGTCTGTTGATCTAGCCGCTTGGTACTGGGGACGCTTCTATGAGGTGGCTATTATTAATGGCAGTACGAGCACTACCCCCCTCACAAACGTACAAGCCCTAAGCAAGCGCATACAGTACGCCAAGGATGTGTATGGCAAATATGTGGGTTCGGCTCCAGAATCGTCTCCTTACACCCCACAAAACACTCCAGAAACCGCACAGTGCACCTTTGATGGACAGGCAACAATATTTGTAGACGGCTTTGTTGTATACAACCAATATGACCCCGCCTGGAGAAACAAACCCTACTCCACTAGCACTATTGGGGATTCAGGTTGTGGGCCAAGCGCCATGGCAATGGCCATAACGAATCTTACGGGTCAAAAAATCACTCCTATTGAAACGTCAGAATATGCCGCATCTATTGGCATGTACATGCCGGGTAAGGGTAGTAGTTGGGATATCGTCCCCAAGCTTGCGCAGCACTGGGGAATGACCAGCGAGCCAGTTGGCAAAGACATTAACAAGATAAAAACAGCTCTGCAGAAGGGTGGGCTTGTAGTGACCTCTGGAGCAGGAGGGTTGCCATTCACCAAAGGCGGACACTACATCGTTATACGTGGCATCACCGCAGAAGGTAAGTTTAAGGTTGGCGACTCAGGGCATGTTGAAACAAACAACCAAGAATGGGATCCTGAACAGCTAATACAAAGTACTCCAGGAGGAAGCGCCTATGCAGTCTACAAAGCAGCCCCTTAACAACACAAGTACTCAACAATCTAGCGACAACCACATTCGTAATCGGATACTCCTGGTTATCGTAATTTTCGCCGTTACTGGGTTACTTATCTTTCTACAAGCCAACACTCGCAAGTCTCGAGTGGACACAACCGGCACATATGATGACCCAGGTTCTGGTGAGACGGTCTCCAATCCAAAGGACAAGGCGCCTGAATATGTCGGATCATTATCCGACATGCCACTGTATCTTGGCTTCTCTAAACTGCTTGACTACGGTATTACACAAGATCAGCTAGATGGTATTAAGGTAGCATTTTCTAAATACCCTGAACTGCAAGACGCCAACAGTGCGAGAGAGGTTAGTATCTTCGTCGACACAATAACAGGCCAAGAAGTTGATGCAGAAGCGCCCACTCAATCTATATCGTTCAGTGTTAATATAAACCGTCAGAAGAAGATGTTTGCTACTGTTAGCTACTCGGGGCTAAGCAATGTTCAACTGTATCTTCGAAACGATTATAAAAGTGATGTCGTATTCGACTCAGGGCCCATAGGCACTACTGAGGTTAACGAATTCAATGACATTGGCGACTAGCCAAGTGGGATAATGGTACAGTCGTCTATGAAGTGCTGCACCACAATATCGGCATCGGTTGTCGTAATAAAGGTCTGGTAATTCTTTAGATGGGCAGTGAGCGCTTTCCGCCGAGCGCCGTCTAATTCACTAAAGACATCGTCCAGTAGTAGTATTGGCTTCTTGCCACGCACTTCCTCTACGAGCTGCAGTTCCAGTAACTTGAGCGCAAGGAGCAGTGTCCGGCTTTCACCCCGGGAAGCCGTCAGGGAAGCGGAATGATCCTTCAGAAACACTCCAAGGTCATGGCGATGTGGTCCATTGCCCGTAAAACCACGAAGCATATCTTTATCAAGGTTCTTGGATAACAGGGTCAACACTTCGCTGCTATAGTTTTCTACCGAACAGTCACTCTCATACACGAGTCGTACGGGCGCGTTGCCATGCGTCAACTCCGAGTACAGTACTTCGATATTCTCATTTAGTCGGTCTACAATACCGCTGCGTAGTTTTGTTATCTTGCCACCAAGCTCACTCAGTCGTACGTTCCAGGCAAACAGCTGAGTGTCGCTATGGCCTTGCATTTGCTTGAGCAGGGCATTGCGCTGAGCAACCGTACGCTTATATTCTCGGCGCAATCGTCCATATCCGCTCACTGTTTGCTCCAGAAGCGTATCAAGGTAGTCCCGTCGTCGCTCGGGCCCGCCTTGCAGTAGCCGCAGGTGGTCTGGTTCAAACACCACAACTGGTACTTTTTTCTGGAGCAGTAATCTTGCCAGAGCCGCTCCGTTAATAACGAACTTCTTTTTAGCGAGGCCTTCGATATTCTCGATAGTCACCCGACGAACACCTTCGTCGGTGTCTGCCTCAAGCCTTGTCCACGGCTGATTAAATCGAATGAGCTCAATGTCCTTAACGCGGTACGAACTGCCTGTACAGGCCACCAGAATGGCTTCTAGTAGGTTTGTTTTGCCACTGGCGTTAGGGCCAACAATAATATTCACGTTCGGGCCAAACTCAAATACCGCTTCTTCATACGAGCGAAAGTTAACGAGCTTCAGGTCAGCGATCATACTCCTAGTGTATCTTCTAGCTCTTAAGCGGCATAATCACGTGGGTGTAGTCGTCGTTTGCTGCATCTTTCAGAACACATGGTTCTAGCTTGCCGTTAAAGCAAAGTTTTACTTCGTCCCCGGATAGCGTACCGAGCGCATCAAGCAGGTAGCGAGAGTTTAGGGTAATAGTACCTTCACTACTTACCTTTGCCGTAGCGCTGGCAGTGTTTTCACCGAGTTGTGAGGCAATAGAGCGAATACTAACCGTTCCGGCTTCCGGATCGAGGTGAACCGTTACACTCCCGGCGCTTTCTCGAGCAAACAAACTAGAAACCTTTGTAATATTCACGAAGTCAGCTCGCTTCAATGTAGCCTCTGTTGCAAAGGCACTTGGCACAAGCTTACGGTAGTCTGGGTAGTTTCCTTCAATAAGGCGAGTAACAAGTTCGACTTCACCTACCTTAAACAGGACTTGCTGGTCGTCATGGGTCACCTCTACGGCCTCATCGCCATCTCCAAGTAGTCGCAGTAGATCCTGCATAGCGCTGGCAGGTATAAGCAGCTTTACTTCTTCTTTGACGGCTCCAATATTCTTTTCAGCCAAGCGGTAACTATCGGTAGAGGCCATATATAGATTGCCTTCGTGGATATGGAAGTAGACACCTGTAAGAACCGGTCGTGCCTCATCGGCACTAGCAGCTACGAGGACTTGTTGCAGGGCCTTTTTCAGAGTCTTCGCCGGAACACTCCAGGTTTTACCCTCAGTAATTGCCGGCATAACAGGGAATTCTTCGGCTGAAACACCATTAATGACCGAGTTATATTGATCGGTTGTGATATGTAGCTTGTAGTCATCTAGAGACAGTTCAATCACACCGCTTGGTAGGCTACTTACGAAGTCTTGCATGAGGCGGGCAGGGACGGTAATGCTGCCTTCTTCTGTTACTTTTGAACCAATGTAGTGGGTGATGGCAATATCTAGGTTTGTTGCCGCTATGGTTAGTCGGGTGCCGACCGTTCGTAGAACTACGTTAGCTAGTATGGGTAGGGTACCGCGGGTATTAGCTACTCGGGCTACGCTGTTTAATGCTTTCGCAAGGTTTTCCTGGGTGACTTGTAGCTTCATTATGCACACTCCTTATTATTAATAAGTTTTTTGAAAGAATCAGAACAGACATAATAGTAGGGGCTGTGGGTAATGGGCATAACTATGCTATCAACAGATTCGGTTGAAGAAAAAAGCTGTGCACTATTAGGACGCATAAGTTGGGTAGAAGCACTAATTTTTACCCACAGGTTGCGCACAAATTGTGTGCAAAAACTACCCATGTGTATGACTACCTGCTTTATACTCATATCCATACGCAGCGACTCCACAGGCTTTCCCCAGAGTTTTGACACAAAAGCCCTAAGCATACAAGCGCTCCTTAATGTCGGCTATGGCAGAGCGAATGTCTGCGTCTAGTGAGGATTCTTTTTCAATCTTTTCAACCGAATGAATGGCGGTAGTGTGATCTTTGCGACCAAGCTCACGAGCAATCTTAGGAAAACTCAAGTGAAGCTCACTACGGAGCATGTACATAGCTATCTGGCGGGGGACAACAATGTCTTTGTCGCGCTTCGGTCCCAAGATGTCATCCATGGATACTTGGAAGTGTTTAGCTGTTCGCTCAATAATCTGCTTAGCGTTCAAGTGTTTTGGGCGAGACTTGTTAGAACCAAGGAGGGTAGTAGCAATCTTAAGTTCAGGTTCAAGCCCTCTCATCTCACAGAAGGCCAGTAGTTGGTTGAGTGCGCCTTCTAGTTCACGTATGTTGGTCTGTACGTGATTGGCTAAGTAGTCAACAACATCCGGGGTTAGGACAATGCCGTGTCCACCGGCCTTGGTCTGCACAATGGCGCACCGTGTTTCAAAGTCAGGAATCTGCATATCGATGCTCATGCCCCAGCTGAAACGAGAACGTAGTCGTTCCTCTAAAGTTGGAATATCTTTCGGTGGCTTATCGCTACTAATAATAATCTGCTTGTTGGCTTGGTGGAGGGCATTAAAGGTATGGAAGAATTCTTCCTGGGTCTTTTCCTTGCCGGCAATAAATTGCATATCGTCTACGATGAGTACATCAGCGCTACGATACAGTCCTGCAAAGTCGGTATTCTTCTTGTAGCGGATGGCATCCAGGAATTCTTGGATGAACTGCTCTGAAGATATATAAACAACTCGGGCCGAAGGGTTCTTTGCTAGTATTGCGTTACCAACGGCTTGAATAAGGTGGGTTTTACCAATACCAACACCGCCATACAAAAAGAGCGGGTTATATTTCTTGCCTGGGTCAGCAGCGATAGCCTGACAAGCGGCGTAGGCCAGTTCGTTACCAGACCCTACGATAAAGTTTTCAAAGGTATAACGTTCGTTTAGCCCTTGGCGGTAGGCGTGACGTACTTTGCTGCTAGCTGCCGGCTCTGTTGGTGTGGGTGCCGGTTTAACTTCCTCTATCTTCATCATCGGCTCGTCGGCGACACGGCGATTAACATTACTACCGGCATGTATCTTATATTCAATACGATCCGGCTCCACCCCATTCTTTTTAAGAGTGTCGACAATAAGGTCGTTAAACTTACGCTCCAGCTGATTCTTAACAAAGACCGTCCCTACACCAATGACCAGCACCCCATCCTTATAACGGAGTAGGGAGGTGTTCTTAAACCAGGTTACGAAGCTACCGCGCGAAACAGAGAGCTCGATTTCACCGAGTACTGCCTGCCATAGCCCTTCGTTTGTATCCCGCATATATCCCTCTAGTTACCGGTAAAACCGGGTTATCTATACCTATTCTATACAAACAAAACAGAGTTTTCCACAAGCACTTGAGTAGCAGAAGAGAAGGGACTAAAATCACTTGCCAACAGGTATCGAGTTGTGCACAGGCGACCCTATCACCTTAAAACCTGTGGAAAGCACTTGGATAATAGTGGAAAACTTGCTAGAATTAGTGGGTTAAATATTGTTAATTTGACTGAACTGCGTAGTAATATTTGTAACGATCACACTACGTGGCAGTATCTCAGTTTCAAACAAAGGACTATACTAATACTATGCCAAAACGAACATACCAACCAAAGAAGCGTCACCGCGCAAAAGAGCATGGCTTTCTAAAGCGCATGGCTACAAAAGCTGGCCGCCGCGTACTACGAGCTCGCCGCAACAAAGGCCGAGCAAAGCTAACAGCCTAAGTACACATAAAGCAGGTTTACTATGATTGGGCGCAAACATCGGTTTCATGGACACGGAAGTTTGCGCTTTGTCTATGCCCAAGGAAAAACAGTACGCACCAATGTAGTGGCTATTCGTATTGTGAAGAATTCCCGCCGCAGTGACTACCGCGTAGCAGTGGTAGTAAGTAAGAAGATTAGTAAATCTGCCGTGGTTCGCAACCGAATCAGACGGCGACTCTACGAACAAGTGCGTCTGCACGAAGAAAGCGTTCCAGAGGCAACAGACTTGGTGTTGACGGTCTACTCAGACCAAATTGCCACCATGGAGGCAACGGAGCTTGAAAAGACAGTGGTTAAACTGCTTGCACAAGCTGCAGAGGTGGCGGCGTAGCGCCACACCTGTTCCACGTGCTAGAATACTTACTGAACGACCAGAAAAACGAGGAGTTTGAATGTTTACGACACTTATTGTGCAACCGATCTTTAATTTACTAGTGCTCATTTATGCACTACTACCTGGGCACAACTTCGGGCTCAGCATTATCCTGTTCACGATTCTCGTGCGCCTCCTTATGTGGCCATTGGTCAAGAAACAGCTTCACCAGGCTAAGGCTATGCGTGAGCTGCAACCGGAGTTAAAGCGCATTAAGCAGGCTGCCAAGGGCGACCGACAAAAAGAGTCAGCTATGATGATGGAACTCTATAAAGAGCGAGAGATTAATCCGTTTTCTAGTATTGGTCTTATGATCGTCCAGATCCCGATTTTCCTAGGGCTCTACAGTGGCCTTCACCGAATCGTTGTGGACAATAAGGCAATTATCGACTTCTCATACGGCTTTGTGGCAAACCTACCATGGATCAAGACCCTTGCTGCTGACATCGGTCGCTTCGACAGTACGCTGCTTGGGTTTGTTGACCTCACTAAGTCTGCTATTGGCAAGACGGGGGGTATCTACTGGCCTGCTATGGTTATTGTGGCACTGAGCGCTATTGTGCAGTACTACCAGGCAAAACAACTCATGCCGGATGACGGCGAGAAGAAAAGTCTCCGTAAGCTGCTCAGCGAAGCTGGGCAAGGCAATAAGGCTGATACGGCCGATATCAACGCTGCCGTCTCTCGAAGTACTCGCTTTATGCTGCCGGCCTTTATTTTCTTAGTAACCGTGAATATTGCAGCTTCCCTATCCTTGTACTGGTTGACGAGCGGACTTGTCGCCTTTATTCAGCAATCCCGTGTACTCAACAAGGACAAGGCCGAGATGATGGCCGGTACAACAGCTACTAGTGGTAAAAAGACAATTGAGGCGGAGATTATCCCACCTAAAAAAACAAAAAACAACCCTAAGAAAAACAAGGGTGGTAAAAAGCGTAAGAAGTAGGAGGTGCGTCTATGGAAGAATCTATTATCTATGCCAAGAAATATCTTGAGGATATACTCTCGTTCTTTGGGTTAAATACCGATATCCATGCGAGCAATAGTGAAGACGAGGTTATAGAGCTCAATATTCCTTCCACCTACCTCAACGGTTTCCTCATAGGGCAGCAGGGCGAAACCATGCGAGCTCTCCAGTTTATGGTAAGCAACGCCTTAAAGAACAATGGCTATGAGATCACTCGGGTTAGCGTTGACGTAGCGGACTACAAAAAGGCTCGGGCTGACCGCTTAGCTGAAACCGCCCAAGAATGGATTAAGCAGGTTAAAGACTCTGGTAAAGATAAAGAGCTGAACCCCATGAATGCTGCAGATCGCCGTACGGTGCATAAAGTAGCAGGTGAGTATGGGTTAACTACTGAGTCGGTGGGCGAGGGACGGGACCGCCACATTGTTCTAAAGGCCCTTGCTGTCAGCGAAACAGAATAATATATTTATCTCTCGGCACGGTACTGTCGAGGCAGGTACTCTCGGTAGCTACTGTGCATCCAACAAGATTGGTTTGATGAGCATGCCGCCGGGTCATGCTTGGTGTACTCCGAGAAGGCTTGGTTCTTATCTTCTAGTTCAGGTCCTGTGACGTTGGCAGGTTGGTCGGCGATACCATAGCCAGCATAGAACTCGATAGGGATAGTAACACTATTCTGGTAGACTTTACTTTCGAATACTTCATAGGCACTTTGAGTAAGGCGTCCGACGGCAATATGATCACTGTGGTCGCGACGCCGGGGGTCAGGGTTAAGGCTGGACTGTGTCCGGATCAGGGTGGGTCGGTAAATTTCAAATAGCTCAGCAAGACTGTCTACTAGCTGCTGGCGGCTATAGCTTGACTGGTCGTCAACAGTAACCATGTTTTTAATCACTCCATTGTTTAGTTTCTCGAGACTAGCAAAGTCATTATCTACAAACCCTTTGCCATTAATATTCCCATCTGGCAGGTGCATAAATATGAGCTGAATAGTGGGGTTGCCTCTTGGGTTGGTAATTGTAATGAACTGACCGGTCTGTAACTTAATAGTTCGTTCCACCCAAACCTGAGGGATGCCGAGCATCTTCGAGTAGGCGTACTCAGCACCCTTTTCCCTGCCCAACCAGTAGAACGAGTTACCGCCAGCATCTCCGGCAGTGAGGTAGATACTGCGGATGCATTTGTTATCGCGGATGTCGTTGGCAAGATCTGGATTCATAAATAAGAGATCGTCGTCTTGATGGGCTATGGTCTGTACGACAGTCGGGCCATCACAAACCTGGTCGGGAAGATCAGCGCTTGCTACAGGGAAGATCGTGCTGGTCTTCTTGCTCGTAGTGGGAGATGACTTGTGAATGCCTGAGTCGTAGAACAAGAGCAGTTCAGTTGGTGTGGAGGCGGTTCCGGCAACAACACTACTTTTGTTAGGGCGACCAAAAACAGCCGTAACTTGCTCGAGACTACAATGCGGGTAGTCGGTTAGACTTCTATCCAAGGATAGGAGATAGGCAAACCCGTGTTTGGTGAGGTCAGACTGCCAAGCAGCAGAGCTCAATACGTCACGAGGGGTGGTGCAGTTGGCAAGTGGGGTGACTTGTAGTGTGCGGTGGCTGGCTTGCCGAATAGGGATAACTCGCCAGTAGTCGCCGACAAGTAGTTTGGCATTACGGGCGTGCATAAGCTCGGTAACCACCTGGTTGCGTTTATTAATCGGTTCTAGGGCGCGTTTTTGGTAGGTTGCGGTGTTGTGCATCCCAACAGTAGATAGACAAATGACAACTAGAAGGACGGCTCCTCCGGTATACACTGTTTTGGGTCTCAATGTGACCGATCGGCCGTACGTCGCTAGACAGATAAAGGCTGTGAAAAGTCCAATAGCCAGATACCGTGAGTCTGCCGGCCAGTAATGATCGGTTAGTACGAAGGATGCCCCCGCCGCTAGACTAGAGAGTATGAGCAGTATGCTGAGGCGGGTGGGCCGATCGTCAATAGACACCGTCTTGTCTCGGTTATATGCAAAACTATGTTGAATAATGCGGACTATAGCCACGGCGCAAAGAATAACAATACATGCGTTTAAGATAAAGCCAGGTCCACTAAACGAGAATAGGTGATCCATGAGATTACGAGGGATGGATTGAACGGACAAGGAATCATAAATCGGGTTAGCACCAAAGTTGGTGAGCAGTCCCAGAACCCCAAAGGCAAAGCCAAGGGCCAGACCAAATGGGCCGTGGGTCAGGGTATAGGGGCTGGCTGTGCCGGACGAAGCAATGTGGGTAATAGTAAAGGCCGGAACGAGTGCAAGTACTACGGTGGCCAGTACTCCGGCTACTAGGCCGTCAACGAGCCATCCGGCCGAGAAGCTAACCATATTCCAACCTCGGGTCAAAGCATAGGCTAATAGGCCTATAAGAGCACCGCCTACCGCCATACCAAGGAATAATTTGTCACTGGCTATCAAGGTGGCTAGTGCTATGGTGGCAATCCAAAAGCCCGTACTACGTAGTCGTCGGGAGCGAATCAATAGGATAAGGCTGGCAATATACACGATGTACTCCACATTACGTGTGGTGATCATAGCCATATTTACCGGCAGTAAGGCACTTGCAAAAGGGGCGGCTGGAACAAGTAGTAAAGTGCTCGCCAAGCAAAGATAGAGAAGACCTACATACAGGGGTCGGCGCTCTATGCGGTAGAGAATGTAGGCAAAAGCAACGATGGTAATCAGGACACACAGAATAGTGACGACTGTAAAGGCGGTAGGTGTTGAGCCTAGGAGCTTCACCAGAAATATCAAGGGCCATTTAATAAGAAAGCTGTGCTGTCCAGGAAGAGTTGCCTGCTTGAATACGTGATTACTGTCAAAAAGGTAAGAATTAACGAGCTGATCTGCATTTGTACTGTGTACGCTGGCGCCCCTGTAGGCCCATAGAATGCTTGTTGCAATTAGTACGAATAAACTCGCCCAGCCGAATATTTTGGCTGCAAGAGTGGGGGATTTTATGGGGCTAGGCTTTGTACGCTTAGACATTAGTTTTAAGTATATGCATATTATGCCAACTAGACTAGGTGTTTACTATGCGGTCTTCGAGTCATCGAGGTGGACGGAGTTTTCTTCATCAACTATATAGAGAGGGCGTTGCTGACTTTGGGCGTGAATATGGGAGATGTACAAGGATAAAATGCCGAGACAGATAAGAATTATGCCAACGAGGAATAGAATTACGATCCCAAGCATGGCGGTACCGGTAAAGTTCCAGTTAAGAGGGTCTTCGAGTACGATCTGCTCAATAAATACCGTGACTCCAAGCAGCAGGGCAAGTGGCGTGATGAGCATACCAAGACCCCCCGATACGTACAGGGGTAATGCAGACAGAGAAACGACACTATCACTCGCAAGCTTGAAGAGCTTAGAGGGACTGTACTGAGCGGTGCCTGCGTTTCGATCCAAGGCATCAAAATAAATGTACTCTCGTTTAAAGCCTACCCAGTCAATAAGGCCGCGGGTAATGCGCTCGGATTCACCAAGTTGTAAGAAGGCTTTCTGTACAGAGGCGTCTATTAAACGGAAGTCTGTCGACCCGGGGATAAGTTTTTGCTTACTGAGCCGATTAAACAGACTATAAAAGAGCCGAGATCCGAAGCGCTTTAGTAGTGTGTCGCTTGAACTACTACGTCGTATGCCAACCACCACCTTAGCACCATTGTGCCAGGCATCAACAAAGTCAGGAATGAGCTTTACTGGGTGCTGTCCGTCGCTATCAAGAATGAGAATCGCGTCCCCGGTTGCTTGGGCAATTCCAGCAGTGAGCGCAGCTTCTTTGCCGAAGTTCCGGCTTAGACTAACAATCGTTACATGTTTGTCGCCACGTGCTAATTCCTTGAGTACATCTGCAGATCCGTCAGTACTACCGTCGTTACAGAATACGACTTGGTAGGAATGATTCTTTTGCTTGAGTTCCTCAAGTACACGAGAGAGTTGCTCATAAAAACTCATGAGGCCCGCGGCTTCGTTATAAACCGGAATAACGATAGAGATCTTTGACATTATCTGTAGTATACCAGCGTTATTTACCAGATAGAACCTGATTGTATACGGCGAGCGTCTGCGCAGCCATGCGCTTCCAGGAATATTTCTTAGCTTGTTCTTTGCCCCGAGCCACAAGTTGTGGTGCCAGGACTTTGTCTGTTAATACTCGTTCAATCTTGAGGGCCATATCTTCGGTATCGTTTGGATTGAAGTAGAGCGCTGCGTTGCCGTATACCTCAGGTAGACAGGTAGTATTACTGCTTACCACAGGTGCACCGTGCAGCATTGCTTCAAGTCCCGGCAGGCCAAAACCTTCGCTGAGACTAGGGAATACATATGCTTTTGTGTGCTCATACAGCCAGCGAAGCTGAGGGTCGGAGACGAAGCCGGTGAATACGACATTCTCTATCCCCTTTTTTGCCACATATTGTTGGTGGGAGGCATAGTTACTATCGGTTTTACCAACAAGTACGAGGTGTAGTTTAGGATGATTTTTTTGTAGTTCTGCAAAGGCCTCAATAAGTCGCCGCAGATTCTTGTGCGGTGTTGGGCGTCCGGTATACATAATAAAATCAATCCCCTTGAGCTCCGACACAGGAGTGGCCTTCTTAGAAAGTAGATCGGCTGACTCCAGGGTGACCGTGACCTTATTAGGCCTAATGCCGGTAAAGCGAACAACATCGTCCTTTACGAATTGTGTAGGAGTGAAGACTCGTTTTGATACCCGGGCAGCTTTACGGTTTAGAGCCTTATAGATCTGCTGCTTAAGAATAAAAACAATGGGGTTCTTGGCAGGATTGCGGAAGCGCGCAGTAGTTAGGTCGTGCATAGTAGTCACTACTTTGCTTCGCTGTAAAAATGGTTGCTGTACAAAGGCAAAGTGAATCAAGTCGGGCTTTAAGGAACGAATCTGCCAAAACAAACCCCACTGCTCGCCAAGGCTGAACTCTTTATGTGGGCACGCTACGGTTCGGAAGTTTGGATTGTGTGGCTGCCAGTCTTCCATATCTTTTGGCTGTAGGAGTATGTCGTAGGTATGCTCCTGATCTATGTCTTGTAGATAGTGTAGTAGCCGCTCAATGTAACGACCACTCGAGGTGCGTAGCTCTCGGGCATCTATGACAATCTTTTTCACGCTGCACTTCCTTTCTTGGGCATGGCTGGTTGACGGGGCGGACGGTGTTTGTACAGCAGACGGTCGAGATCTTTAGTCGACAAACGAGCATGCCGCTGGATTTGTCTCCGTTTAACAACAGTGTCCGGATGTAGTTTTACCGCTGCCCACGTTCCGGCCAAGAAAGCGAATAGCTTGCCGCGTAGCGTACTGGTAATGAGCCAGCGGAGGTACTGTAGGGCAAATAGCGGACTGTACTTTATATAAAGCCGGAGTGGCATGTTCTTGGCATAGAGGAGTAAGAAATTCTTTACAGAGTGCTTCAGTGTAAATGTACCTAGTTTGGAGGCGGTAGCGGAGACCTGGTGCTCTACTATTGCTGTTGGTTCATATATAACCTCCCAGCCGGCTAGCCGGGCACGTAGGCTGATATCGACATCTTCAAAGTACACAAAGAAGTCTTCATCAAATAAGCCAACCTCTTTCAGCATGGCTACACGGTAGAGGCTGGCGCCCCCGGAAGCGGCAAGAATAGCATTCTTGGTGTCATACTGTCCGGTGTCCTTCTCATTGCGTCCCCGGGGGAATGGGAGTCCCCAGATAGAAAGACTTTCCCCGGTACTATCCAAGTATGCCCCTCCACTACGGAGCATTTTACTGGCTACGATACCGGCCGTGGGGTTCTGTTCAGCTGCCTCGAGAAGGTTGGCTAGCCAGTGCTTGTCGGCGACGGCATCGTTGTTGAGTAGGGCGACAAAGGTGCAATCTTTGGCCATAGCTGACTCTATTCCGCGGTTAACGCCACCGGCAAAGCCGGTGTTCTTAGGAAGTTTGATAAGCTCAACACTAGCACCGAACTTTTGTATAACGGAGATAGATTCATCAACAGAACCATTGTCTACCACGATAATATGGAGCTTTGCAGTTTGGCTCTTCAAAGAAGTTAAGGCATCCGCAATAAAATCGGCCCCATTCCAGTTTGGTATAACTACTGCAACATTCGTTTTCATACGGTCTGTAAGTATTCTATAATAGCTTAGGCAATTACACCGTATGAAATATATCTTTTCAAATAAAAACCGAGCGCTGCTTGCCGAACTGGTACGGACAGACTTCAAGCTACGTTACCAGGGTTCAGTTCTAGGCTATGCCTGGTCGCTGCTCAAGCCGCTCCTTATGTTCGGTATCTTGTATATCGTGTTTGTACGTTTCTTGAAGGTTGGTGGGGATATCGATAATTACCCAATTTACCTACTTATCGGAATTGTGCTGTGGAACTTCTTTATTGAGATGACATCTCAAAGCCTCGGCGCCATTGTTGCCCGAGGGGATCTGATCCGTAAGATTCGTATCCCGCGGTGGATTATCATTATCTCTGCCAGTGTCTCTGCCCTCATTAACTTAATGCTAAACCTGATTGTTGTGGCAATCTTCATCATGTTTAGCGATGTTGCTATCCGTCCCGTTATCGTCTGGTTCCCCATTGTCGTATTCCAAATCTATCTTTTGGCACTTGGCATATCTTTGTTCCTGTCAGCTGCCTACGTTAAATACCGAGACGTGAGCTATATATGGGAAGTGGTTACCCAGGCAGGCTTCTACATGACCCCGGTTCTATACCCACTATCCGTCATCCCAGCACTTATCTACCAGAAACTCCTGCTCCTTAATCCACTGGCCCAGGCCATCCAAGATGCTCGCTATGCACTCGTAACACCCGAAACACTCACCATGGGCGGCGTATACAAAGCCTCGTGGCCACACCTCATCCCGCTTGGTATTACGGCCTTTATATTACTCATTGGTACGCTGTACTTTAAAAAAGAGTCTAAGTACTTTGCGGAGAATCTGTAATGGCAGAACCCGAACTTGCTATTAAGGTCACTGGTGTTAGTAAGGCGTTTCGACTGCCGCACGAAAAACAATCGTCCATTAAAGGTCTCTTTGTTAATGCCTTTCGACGACGCCGGTCGTATGAAATCCAGAACGTCCTAAACGATATCTCCTTTGACGTAAAGAAGGGTGAGTTCTTCGGTATTGTAGGCCGCAATGGAAGCGGTAAGAGTACTATGCTGAAAATCCTGGCTGGAATTTACACTCCTAATAAGGGCAAGGTTGAGATTAATGGTAAGCTTACTCCATTCATTGAGCTCGGCGTTGGCTTTAGTCCAGAGCTATCTGGTCGTGAAAACGTATATCTTAACGGTGCACTCCTTGGCTTTAGTCGCAAAGAGATGGAGGCCATGTATGACGAGATTGTAAGTTTTGCAGAGCTCGAACAATTTATGGACCAGAAGCTCAAGA
>ERZ650304.615-NODE-615-length-17093-cov-6.754079_pt1 | contig 17093 bp, 34 predicted proteins | sample MGYA00376240_ERZ650304 | MGnify/ENA primary metagenome ERZ650304 (study PRJEB26733, sample SAMN07839271) | wastewater metagenome | biome: small river; feature: stream; material: water | place: USA: North Carolina | collected 2016-03-01 ...
ATGAACGCCGACACCGCCCAGCGCCTGAAAATCAACACACTGGCCGATCTGGTGGCCTATGCCAAAGCCAACCCGGCCAAGCTGAACTTTGGCTCAGGCGGCAACGGCAGTGCCGGCCACCTGGCGGGCGAGATGTTCAAGCGGGCCGCTGGCATTTTTGCGGTGCACATCCCCTACAACGGTGGCAATCCGGCGCAGCTGGCTTTGTTGTCGGGTCAAGTCGATTTCAACGTCGACAACCTCGCCACCGCAGCCCCCAATATCAAAAGCGGCAAACTGTTGGCGCTAGCCGTCACCACACCCACACGCAGCGCTGCTTTGCCCGATGTGCCCGCCCTCGCCGAAGTCGTGCGCGATTTTTCGGTGGACACCTGGTGGGGCTTGGTTGCCCCCGCAGGCACGCCAGCCGCGGTGGTGCAACGCCTGAACCAAGCCTTTGTGCAAGCACTCCAAGCCCCCGAGACCAAAGCCCGTTTTGCCAGCCTGATGGCAGAACCCGTGACCAGCTCGCCGCAAGCCTTTGGTCAATTCATGGCCTCCGAACTTTCTAAATACGAAGCTGTGGTGAAAGCCAGCGGCGCACACGTGGACTGACGCATGACAACACACACAGTAGACACACTTCTGGAACTTGCTGATGAATACGCTGTATATGCGAGCGCTGACTCCTTTGAAGACCTACGCACAGCACTGGCGGAAGCGCTAGCGCAGCCAATTAAACCGAATTGTTCGAGTAACATTATGAAAACTACAGAGATAGAATGGGCTAAAATCGAAGCGGAGTATAAATTAAAACTAGATACTTATGATCGCCGGTTCAAGACCCAAAAATCTATGGTAGATAGCTTGCTTGTAGAGCTTGAATCTGCTAACATCAAGATTCGTAAATTAAAGAATGAATCATATCACTTAGAGGGATAAAATAATGAATAACCTTATCTGGGAATTGTTTAAACAATCTGGGGTTGATATCGGCGAAGATCAAGAAAGCAACATCGAAAAGTTTGCAGAGTTAATTATTCGAGAGTGTGCGGCTATTGCAAATCGGGTAGAAAATGACGAATTCTGGATTACTCCAGTTGACCGTATCATTAAACAACATTTTGGAATTAAAGAATGAACATAAAATCAAAACAGTTAATGCATGAGTTGGCGGATAAGTGCAAATCTCAATACGTCAACCACAACGGTCCTTGGATGGATTACATTTTGTTCGCAGAGTTGATTGTAAAGGAATGTGCTTTATACATTGCGGACAAGGGTATGATAGCTGGTGGTGGCTGTACTACAGTAGGCGAAGAACTGCTTCAGATTGCAGAAGGTCTAGAGAAACAGTTCGGAATTGAAGAATGATTCGTTACTTCATCGACCCAGATCATCAAAGAAGTTACTGGTTAGACTTCGAGTTGACTCAGCGTTACCCACTCATTACGAAGCAAAAGAGGGTTTACCTAGACATTCTAGATCGTAGTAGCCTCTACACCAAGGTCAATCTTTATCTTGACGAAGGTAAGATTATCCATTGTTTTCTACCGAGATTAGGTTATAATCCAATACAGATTTCAAATTTGGATGACCTATTAGATGGTCGGTTTAACTCTTAAAATTGTGTTATAATAGAAACATCTAAACATAAAGATTTTAAAATGAAAAAGTCAAAACTAATTGAACTTCTACAAAACATCAAAGGTAATCCAGATATAATGCTCTGGAACGGCATCGTTGGTGATGTTGTAGATTTAACCCCAAATCTAGTAGAAGTGGGGTTGGTGAAACAAACTCTAGCGTTCTATCTTGAAATGTGCAGACTTCAGGATTGTCGAGATAGAAAAGATTGGTCTTATCAAATGCCGCACGACAAAGTTGAACGTTTGAAAAAGAACTACAAAACTTTCAAGTACGAAGAAAATCAATATGTTTATAAAGAGGATATTGATAAAGGAAATTATAAACAAAAGATTGTATATGTGCTAGATGCTAAACTGGCTGGAAAGACCTCTTACTCGAGGTCTGGTGATATCTCTTATTAAAGAAGGAAATTTATTATGAATGAAATTGAAACAAAACGTAAAAAGTACGACACTATTTTTAAAGTTGTACTGATTGGCCTAGGCGCACTTATCATCTCACCCGTAATCTTTATGGTCGTCAAAGGCCTAGCGGGTGCTGTTGTAGCGTGTGGAATTGGTCTAGTTGTCGTAAACGCAGCACCATGGTTCTCTATGAAACTCGCGAACTGGAAAGTCAAGGCTATCATTGCCGAGGCCAAAGAAAACCCTATTGAAACTATGGTTAACCTCTTAGCCGAAAAGCGCAAAGCATTCGAGCAGTTCAAAGCATCCGTAGAAGAAGCCGTAACTGCGTCTAAAGTATTTCGACAACAGACAACCGAGTTTGCTAAAAAATACCCCAACCGGGCCAATGAGTTTACCAAGCAAGCCGATGATATGGAACTTCTGGTGAAACATAAAGTTGCTGCACTTAAAGATGCACAGGGTATGTTGGCCATTGGTGAAGAAAAACTCGTAGAGATGCGCTCTTACTGGGAAATGAGCAAGGCCGCAATCGCTGCTAATAAGGCTGCGGGTATGGATACTGGAGACCTCTACGAGAAACTGAAATCGGATACTGCATGTACATCGGTATTCGAGAGCATGCACCAGGCATTTGCCGAACTAGAAGTTGCGTCGGCTCTTGCAGAACTTATTCAACTGTCAAATGAATCTAGCCCTACTCTGGGTACAGTTATTAACGTAAAAACAAAGGTGGTATAAATGGATTATTTTCTATTCTGGATTATGAAACCTCTTGCAGAACTTGCGCTTGGTATCGGTATCTTGTTTATCTTGTTCTTAGTGTTTGCGGGTTACTACACCTATATGGATTGGAAGTCTAAACGTACAAAAAATAAGAAAAGAATTTAAGGTTCTTTCAAAATTGTGTTATAATAAAGACTTACTAAACTCAAAAGGATAAAATATGAAAATTGAACAGCAAGCACCAGCCTCTGAGTATAACCCAGAAGTACAAGTCAAAATGACACTATCTGAGTTGAAGACAATTATTGCTTTGCTCGGTAATAGCAAAGACACAGACTTAGAAACTGCAATCAAACGACATTTGATTTTTATAGGAAAAGATACCGACACTGTAAAATATGTAAAAACACTCACTCCGATATACGACTCAATGAAAGAACAGTACAACGAAATTCCAAAGAAACCAAAGTTTCAGCCTATTACGTTCACTATTGAATCAGAAGAAGAACTCGCTGCTATCCGCATCGGGACGGGGCAACTTTCTGGTAACGTGATAGAAAAAGTTTTGACCGACTTAGAAGTCAAGTGCAACTCTAATGAAGTTGATAAAATCTATAACGCGAATTATTCGATGTTTCGACAATTTGATAAAATTTTTGAGGGTCGAGAGTAAAATGAAAACTCGAATCATCGCATCAATCCTAGTTATAATTGTAGTCGGAGCTCTGTTGTTTATCTCTGAAAACAGTTCTGAACCCGGATCACAAATTCAACCACACCCCGCTAACAACGAAGCAGCGTTGAAAGCATTGTCTCTTTAAACTTTAAAGGAATTATTATGAAAAAACTTTTGATCTCTCTTTGCATAATATTGACATAAAAACTATATCCCAGTCGCTAAATAATTTTATTTTTGAAAATGGTATAATTTTTTTGTTTTCGCCATTTTGAATAATTACAAAATATTTAGCTGTTATCCCTAGCAGTTGATTTTGACCCCATCTTAAATCTGAGAGTGGTATGCACCCTACGGATTTTAAATTTATATCTAGCGCCGGTTGGGTTGATTTTTTATCTAAACGTTTAACGCCCGTAATTAAATTTATTATTTCACCACTTTCCCACCTAGGGTCGGTTTTATGAAACTTACCAATTGATTCACCTGTAATAGGATCTTTTGCATTTATCATCGATTTTATAGAATCTCGCTTTACCCCTTTCAATATAGAGCAAATTTCACCACTTTCCCATCTAGGGTCATTTACGTCGATTAAACCTAATTTCTGATTTGATCTAGCGCACTTAGCTGGGATTTTTGTTCCGTCAAATTTAGTAGCATTTGGGTTGTCTACCATAATGCTCACAATTTCACCAGTTGACCACCTTGGGTCAAATAGACTTACCCTACCTATGCTAGAATCAGTACCTGAAATTTTTGCAACTGCGGTATTTTTCAATGTATTTTTCGGATTCTGCTTAATACCCTTTTGCCAAGGTATAATTTCACCACTTTCCCATCTAGGGTCGTTTACGCTAATCATCCCGAGCCTTTCACCGGTTACAGAATCCCTACCAATTTTCTTACCAACGGTTTGAAAATTTTTACCACCATTACTTTTATTTAAAAATATTTCAGAATCTGCCGCATTTACTCTTTTTAAAAACCTATATTCGTATAAGAGACATTTCTCAGGATTATTTCCGAATACCTTCCTAACTTTAATAAAATCGGGTTCTCCATTTTCACTCCTAAATTTTTTAACTTCTTTTGATGAAGTGAAATAATCAACCCAGAAAAGTTCGGGATTTGCATCTTTTCCATATTTAGACCCATAATACCACTTATTAAGTTTAACCCAACCTATTATGTAGGTATAGCAATTTCTTTCTTTCATATAAATACGCATGCTGATGATCCTTTCTCGATCTTAGAGCCATTAAGTGTTGGAGACACTGTAAATGACATTTATAGTTGCAAAATATTAAAACTGTGTTATAATTAAATGTGTATTAAAATTAGTACACGAAATTTATTTAACGTTAAGGAAATTTACTATGAAAAAACTTTTGATCATGATCGCCATCACCCTTTGTTCATTGGGTTCATATAGCGAAACCCTTAAAATTGGAACGGGGTCCCCCTCACAAACGTACAGCCGACTCACCAAGGAGCTAGGAACAGCTTGTATGAACGATATCCAGCTTCAAGAGACCAACACGTCAGGTTCTATGCAGAACATCGATAAACTCACTGGAAACGAACTCCAAGCAGCAATGGTTCAGACCGATGTTCTTAAGTATCGCGGCAATACCGAAGACTTGTCTAACATTAAGACTTTAGTTACACTGCACCCAGAACAAGTTCACCTGGTAGCACTAGCTGCGCCTAATATCAAAGAAGGCGGTACACTGGGTTTCGGTGCAAAACAAGTTGTGTTCAATACGATTTCTGACTTGGCCGGGCGAACCGTAGTTGCTTCGGGCGGTTCTTACATTACTGCTCAGGTGATTCGACTCCAAACAGAAATTAGTTTCAATGTTGTCGAAGTTCAGAACGGTAAAGAAGCTATCGATGCTGTCAATAACGGAATTGCGGCTGCTGCACTATTCGTAGGCGGTGCTCCACTCGATAACCTGAAACAACTGAACAAGGCCCATAAGTTGTTGAGTTTTCCAGACCCTGTCGTTGCAAAGTTGAAGAACGTCTATAAGCCCGGTGTACTGAACTACTCTAACATGGGTTCAATGGGTGTGAATACAGTTTCTACCGAAGCTATCTTGGTTACTCGTGAGTTCAAGACTCCTGCGATGGTTTCTAGCTTGGCCAAGTTCCGCGCTTGCTTTAATTCTAAGGTTCCAGAGCTTGCAGAAACGACTGGAACACATCCGATGTGGAGTAAAATCGTAGTCGGTGCTGAGGCAAAGTGGCCGATGATGGTTCTACCAGTAGTTAAAAAGTAAAATAAATCAAAAAGGCTCTTTAGGGGCCTTTTTCATGTTATAATACAAACATAAACAACTTGGAGATAAAATGAGTCATTCTGAAATCAAAGGTTACTTATCAACCGCAAAACAAGATATCGCAAAACTTCGTCCATTATTTAAATCTTACATTGCCGATAAGTCAATTCCATTAGAAGAGCGTTGGAGCGCATTTGTTGCTGCCCCTGACGATCTGAAACGCAAAGATTTTGGTACAGATATGTTTGACGCATTACCGGATGAATTTATTATGCATGATGGGCCTATCCATGCAGATAGATACCAGACGATTACATCAAAATTTATTGTTTTTAGAATTCAAGAAGTTCAAAACAAACCCGAAGATTACTACCGCAATGTAGAAACATTCTTGTCGGTAAATCTAGACGAACTCAAAGAAGAAATTTTACTTAAAAACTTAGGTTCTTTCACATTCGACTGGTAAACTAAGTTATAATAATCAAACATACTCAATCAAAAGGTACTAAATGAAAATCTACTCAATCATCCAAGAACTTCGTGCAACTCGCTCTAAGCTAGAGAAAGAATCTATCCTCCTGCGCGAGAAAGATAATCTGATTCTGAAGCAGTTCTTCCGATTGGCCCTGAACCCTTTCATCAAGTTTTACCAGAAGAAAGATTTCAATGTTACAGTTACTGCATCAGTAACAAATAACAATCTCTCTCTGGCGATGGAATATCTGGAAACAGTTATTGCTGGTCGTAAAATCACGGGCCACGAAGCAGAAGCAGCTATCATCCGTGTTCTAGAATCGCTAGTTGCCGATGATGCCGAAGTCATCAAACTGATTCTCAAGAAAGACCCTGATTGCGGTGTTCAAACAACTCTGGATAAAGTCTGGCCCGGGTTGATTCCTAGCTACCCTTGTTTGTTAGCATCCCCTTGGTCGGATAAACTCGCAGCAGCACTGCCTTGGGCTTCTGGCGTCATTGCACAAAAGAAGTCAGATGGGTTGCGTTGTAACCTTCATATTGATGAAGAAGGAACTGTAAAAGCATTTACCCGCGCAGGTAACGAACTCAATGTTCACGGTAAGTTTGATTCTCTGGGTCAATTCGCCAAGGGTCAAGTAATTGACGGTGAACTCCTGACGGTGAATCCGGAAACTGGTAAGTTCAATAATCGCCAAACTTCCAACGGTATTTGTTCTAAAGCAATCAAGAACACGATGTCGCAAGAGGAAGCTAATATGTTGCATCTGGTCGCATGGGATATTATTCCGGCATCAGACTTTCAACGCGGAATTACCGTAAACCTACCTTACGAGGCTCGCCTGAACAACTTGTATGCTGTCGTGAACGAAGCAAGTTCTCCACTGCTATTGAGTGTTGTAGAAACTGAATTTGTAAACTCTATTGAAGAAGCTAATGCGTTCTACCAACGCATGTTGTCTGAGGGTGAAGAAGGTGCGATGGTCAAAACTCGAAGTGATGAGTGGGCCGATAAACGACTCAAGACAACTCTCAAGATGAAGTCTGAATGTACGGCCGACGTTGTTGTGACCGGGTGGAAAGGCGGTGAAGGTAAGCTCGCAGGTAACTTAGGTTCTCTGATTGTCGAGACTGCCGACGGTAAGTGTGTTACTAATATGAGCGGGTTCCCGTTGAAACTACGTTCTGAAATCTATGCAAACCTTATCAACGCACTGGTTGCTTATGAAGTCGTAGAATCTAGCGGCTCTGTAATTTACTATGCAAATCCGGGTGATTGTGATGTTACAATGGGTTCAGTCGTAGAAGTAATGTATAATCAAAAGATTAAAGCCCGAGATAGCGAAGTTTATAAATTATTCTTGCCTCGGTTTTCTAAGACTCGCCCTGACAAGAAAACAGCAAACAACTTGGAAGACTTAAAATGAACATCGACTTTACTTTTTCATCTCTGCGAGGCGCAGTTCAATTTGATACTGAGGCTACGTTTGATACGGATTACATCAAAGACTCAGACCTAAAGTCTATCTACAAAGACCGATTTGGCGATATCCTGGCCGACGAATCAACGTATGACCTGAAAGAAGAACTTAAAGACCGAGGTGAGTGGTCACATATTTCCGATGTTGATACTATCGACTTTGAAGATGAAATGACTGTTCGAGGTTATGACTACCTAGAGAAAGGTGAAGTTCAAGACCTCGCCCATAAGATTAACACCGGTAAAGCATCAATTCAAGATGTTTACCGATTCATTGAAGAAAAGAGTGGAGTTTTGATATGCAAGTAATTATGGAAGAAATTATTTTAATTCAAACTGATTTGGGTGAACTGATGCTGTCTCGAAGCGAGGCTACTGATATGTACATTAAACTCGGCGCAGCCCTGTTCCCGCAGTACGTCAAGCCAGACCCGAGCCCAGCCCCAAAACAACCCTTTATCTATCAACCTCTTCCAGACCCTCAGTGGCCTAACCGGGGAATTACATGCTAGTAAAAGAGTTAATTGAAACTCTGGGTCTGTGCTCTCCAGAGAATAAGATTTCTATTTTAATTAAGAAACCTTACACAACGATTGGCGGTAACCCGGTAACAAACATCCGGTCGGTCTACGAGGGGTTTGACTGGGATTACGGAAAGACTATGTTGATTCCAGAATCCTCACTATGGGAAGTTGATAAAACTCAAGCTGATGAAATGAAAACCTTGAACGATAAAATCGGTTGGCTTGAGTACGAAAAGCGAAACTTGAAATCTGAAATTACTAAACTTAAAAAGAAACTCAAAACTTATGAACCAGAATAAAATTGGCCTTACAAAAGAAGGCGAAGAAACGCTCTTAGACCTCCTAGAAACGTTTAAAAATGTTTATGTTACCTTCCGTACTAAGAAGGGAATTGAACGCGAGATGCATTGTTCTCGTGCGTCTGAGCATGTACCTCAAGACGGCAAGTCAGACTCGCGTTTGAATGGCCCAGATATCATTGCAGTCTATGACCATCAGAACTCTGCGTGGCGGTCGTTTCGCAAGGATTCTGTGTTATACTTCGAATATGATACTAAGGAATAATTATGCGCTGTAAACAAGGTCAACTAGCATGGATTAAAAAATCTATGCGCCCAGCAAACGTAGGGTTGGTAGTAGAGTGTCGAAAGCACTTGGGTTATTTTATTCAAGGCGAGATGGTTAACGAGTTCTGTCTCGCTGTGATTACAGATCATTTCTGGGAAATCTACTCGCCCAATAAGTCAATTACGGTTATCGATGATGAGAAGACGAATATCGCTTATATAGCCGATACTTGGTTGACACCGATTAACCCAATCGACCCAGACGAGGTTACGGATGTTGAAGAACTCTTCGAAACTGATTTAGTTACGAGTGGCGATGATAATAGTAAACTAGGAGCATAAAATGAACGTATTTGAATCAATGGTTAAAGAACTCGAAGCAATGAGTTCACGAGCAGTCAATTTTTCTACTGACCCATTTCAGTCTTACGGGTTTGTATTAAACTCGGGCCACGGAACTTTCTTCCGATTTGAGCGACCCGATGCTCTTATTAAATCCGCATGGCAAGAAGTCTTTACGCGTAAGTCTACCGTGAAGCCTCACGACTACTCGGTTGAACTGTGAAAATTGCACATTGTTCAGACCTCCATCTAGACATTGAGAAGGGCGCTTGGTTTGATTATCCACTACCCGATGCAGACGTTCTAGTGCTTGCTGGTGATGTAGCAGAGGTTCAACATCTTAGGTTAGGCCCGGGTTCTTACCTTTACCATAACATTACGGATTTCTTACATTCAGTGTCGCTACAATATAAGAACGTAATCTGGGTTCCGGGTAATCACGAGCACTATGGCCTATCACTAAACCAGACTCGACCTATGGTTGATCGTTGGTTGATGCAAGAGGGTATAGATAACATTCACTTCGGTTCGAATAGAACTCATGTCTTTGATGGTGTAAAGTTTATTTGTGCAACACTATGGACAGACTTCGATAAACAGAACCCGTTGGCGATGTTGGCTTCAACTGACATGTCGGATTATAGAGAGATTACGATCTCAGACCTAGGAATATCTAGGGGAATACGACCAAGCGACATATACAAGATTCATATGGCCGAACGGTCTTATATCCTAGAATCTCTGTACCATAACACGAATGATAGAGTTGTAGTAGTTACACATCATGCGCCCGACTATCGTTCTGAGTGCGGTGAAATAACTTCACTTGCACCCGCCTACTGTTGTACTGATATGGAATATACGTTATATAATAGCGAAGTACCTTACTGGATACACGGTCATACGCATAAACCCGTAGACTATTTCTGCGACACGACAAGAGTTGTTTCAAACCCAAGGGGATATTTTGGGTATGAAAAGTTGGCAGATTCTTTCCAAGTCAAGAATTTTGTGTTATAATTAACCTATCTTAAATCCAAAAGGAATTAAAAATGCAAATTGACGAAATTCTAACCCTTGTAGGCTACGCTTTTCTGATTGCGATCGCATGTGCAATCGCCGGCTCCTACTTGATGAACGTTTATAAAGTGATTCAGCGACTCAATAACCGAGTTGTCAGTTTCATGACTCTATTCCGGATTGTCGGAATATTCTTCCCATTGCTCGGGGTTATTTTAGGTGTTGTTAAAGAGGAGAAAAGTTTTGATTGATTATGTTTTAAATTTCGCGTTCAACTCGGTGCTCGGAATCTGGCTCTACTGGGTTCCGTTATTGATTTGTACTATCTACTCGATAGGCGCAACCTATTATGACGCTCAAGACGACATCAAGAACCGAGACTCTACATCTTATTACCGCGAGAAGTTGACTATCGGTGTTACCTTACTGCGGATAATCGGTATAGTAACGCCAGGTTGGAACTTGATATCTGCCGTGTTCCACACTGCACCCGCTGTACTGCGACACGTTTTTGATATTTGTGCGAATATTTTGAGTATTCCTCTGATTCCTAAGCGCAAGAAGTAAATCATGACACAATTTAGAAAATTCCCTTCTATTGGTCAATACTCTAACCTAGTTAAGAACGTTCGTTCTTGGGCTAAGTACAACGATTACTCGTTACCAATTTTACGTTTCAAAGGTACTACTAAGATTCACGGCACAAACGCAGCCGTTGGGTATAACCCGACGACAAAAGAACTCTGGGCGCAGAGTCGTGAACGAGTCATTACATATGAAGATGACAACGCAGGATTTGCTGCTTTTGTCGAAACTAATGCTGCAAGGTTTCTGCAAGCTCTATCAAAGATTGAAACATTTCCAAATGAGAATATCTATCTCTACGGCGAATGGTTTGGCCCCGGGATTCAAAAGGGCGTAGCAGTCAACAATCTAGACAAGAAATGGTTTGGTCTATTCTCGTTGGTTGCCGTAGTTCCGGGCGAACTTGAAGCTGTACGAACTCTCGATGTACACGAAGTAAATGCTCTTACACATACTCTAGACAATGTCGCTATTATTGAAGACATTGCAAAAGTTTTTGAGATTGAGATTGACTTTTCAAAGCCTGAGTTGCAGCAAAATAAACTTCTTGAGTTGACTCTAGCGGTAGAAGAAGAATGCCCTGTTGGGAAGTATTTTGGTCATTCGGGAACCGGTGAAGGAATAGTTTGGGTCTGTGCGACTAACCCATTCTGGACTATGAAAACTAAAGGAGAGCGGAATTCTGCATCTAAAGTTAAAACAGTTCGTGAACTTACCGAAGCCGAGATTACATCTAAGGCCAATGCTACTGAGTTTGTAGAGTATGCATGTACCGAGAACCGTATGCTTCAGGGTATTGATAAGCTGAAAGAGATGGGTCTGGAGATTGATATAAAATCTATGGGCCCATACCTGAAATGGGTTGGTGGAGATATCCTCTCAGAGTGCAAAGAAACTTTACTTGCTTCTGGTATTGACCGTAAAGACGTAATGCCTAGGGTTGCAGACAAAGCCCGTAACTGGTTTATTACTTACATCGACGAACACGCAAATGACTAATCGAATTGAATATCGCAAAGGGGATTTGTTCTCCTACGTTCCGGGTTATCACACAATCTTGGCCCACGGAGTCAACTGTCAAGGTGTAATGGGGTCTGGGGTTGCAAAGACTTTTAAAGAGAAATATCCTAGAGCATTTGACGACTATATTCACTTCTTGAAATGCTTTAAAGATAACTACAGTCACGCGCCTTTAGGTGAAGTTTGCTTCACTCATGTGGGAAATGATCTAGAACTTGTTTCGATGTTTACCCAAGAGTTCTATGGCAAAGACGGTAAGAAGTACATGAGTTACGAGGCATTCTTTAACTCTTTTCGTCGAGTTGCAGACTACTATGAAGAGTCTACTATCGTAATGCCTAAGATTGGTGCAGGTCTTGGTGGTGGAGACTGGGAAATTATCGAAGGTTTGATCAATATTATTCTTGAAAACCGGCCAAAAGTTGACGTAATTGTGTTTGAACTCTGAAATCTGTGTTATAATAATGACATGGAAAACAAATACACTCAACTAAACGAACTCGTAGTTCGCATGTTTCAATTTCAGTTGAACGGAATGCCGGTTCCTAATCAGTATGAGTTTCAAATCGGCAAGGGTATTCCTAAATTTCAGGGGTATCCTTCAGAGGTAACAAAACGATACACTGATTGGGCTGGATGTGAAGTAATAAGACTGTCTCAGGAGACTGTGTTAGAAGCTCTACAGGGCGATAAAATTGATTCTGAACTACTAGCTAAGGCTTCAAGAATTCTACGCTCAGAAGCTGATCTGCAGCGTAATAGCACTACTAATTAACATTAAGGAAATTCAAAATGGTATCTTTTATTGAAACTAACGGTAAGAAGCCGGAAATCCCTGGCGATACGATCATCGCAGTTCTTTTTCGCAATGGTGAGACTTCGGTAGCTACAGCCGGTGATTGGCGGTGGAGTTGGTCTGATGATGAATCTGGTGAAGTTGAAACTGGGTACGAGATTATCGCTTATAAGGTTGTTGTATGAACTTTATTTCAATCCTCAAACAGATTTTTAAAAAACCGCCAACCCTTGATGAGTTTATCAAAGCTGGAAATCCTGTTACAATAGCAGACGTAGAGTATCTTGAGCGCAAGTACGAAGAATTTCTTAAATCAACAGAATGGAACTACTAACATGAAAAACTTTAAAGACATGGACATTTATTCTAAACCCGGAACAAAAGTAATGTTTATGAATAGCCAGGGCGGTGAGTACGGCCGCAGATACGCGATCATGTGCGGCCTAGTAGAAGGTGAAATCTACGAAGTCTTAACTACTGTAGTTGGAAACTCATCGTCTGCAGTTGCTCTAATTGGATACCCTGGTCGCTGGTTCAATACTGTGATGTTTATGGAAGTCAAAGATGAAGAATTCTGTGAATGTGAATTCAATAGCCTACCAGAAGGTAAAGAGACTCCATTCCAAGCGTTCGGTCAAGGCTCTGTAGACTTTTCCGTAGACGTAATCCCGGTCAATCACTCTATGGCTATCTGCACCGAAGATGGTGCTATCTTTATTGATAAAGAGCAGGCAGCTACGTTCTTTGACTTGGTTGAAACTAGCCCCGAGATTACTCAATTTGTAAAACTTCAAGCTGCTATCAAAGAAGGTAAAGACGTTGAGATTGAGTTGAACATCCCTTATTACGATCACGACGATAATTCATATAAAGTAAATCAGGTTTGGGTTCGTGTCGAACCAGATCAAATTAAATTTAAGTATTTGATGGAGTACCGAGTAAAATCTTCTTAAACTGTGTTATAATTCTGTTTAACGAAACTTCAAAAGGAATCTAATTATGCTAAGTCGTAAAACTCACCTCGCAATGGCCAAAGAACTACGCGAGGTTAAGAAAGTTCTTTGGGATGGTAAGGGTGAACGAGATGTTTATAATTATAAAACTACAAATTATGTATGTTTGGCCATTGAAGATCACCTTAAGTTGGGCAAAGTCTCTGAGCCAGTAGCAAACGCGCTACTTGAATGGATTGAGCGTCAGTTAGACGGAACAACTGCAAAAAACTGGGCAGTTAGAAACAAAGTTTTTATTGATAACTACCAAGAGTATCGCCATGCTTGGGTAGACCATATGATTAAAGTTCTGGAGTCCTGAACTATGAAACCGCTAGAACTTAAAGAGTTTGTCGAGAACAATCCTAAACTCGTTACACGAAAAGAATCTAAGACTTACCCAGGTCTATTCGTTTTAAAGTACGATCGCTCTGTTTTCTATAAATCTAAATGGAGCGAACACGAACTAATCAAGGAATGTCGCGGATTAGTCGTTGATGCGAATTACAATGTCGTGATTCGCCCGTTTACTAAAATTTACAACTACCTAGAAGAAGGTGCTGGTAAGTCTTGGAGCCCCGAAACACTACTTCTGATTACGAAGAAGATTAACGGGTTTATGGCCGCTGTGACTAAGGTTAATGGAGAATTGGTTATCTCTACAACTGGTTCTCTAGACTCGGATTTTGTTGGGTACGCTAAAAAGTACCTTGATAAACTAGACGCATACACTCTAGAAGCTGGCTACAGCTACATGTTTGAGATCGTACACCCAGACGATCCACATATTATCCAAGAGCAACCCGGTGCTTATTTCTTGGCTATTGTAAATCATAAGACTGGCGACACACTTTATAAATTTGATACCGAGTCTATTCTGGTAGAAGATGCTATTTTCTATTTCGAGAAAGCTGGTATTATCGTAGATTCTGATAACGACTTGCCTTATGTGATTACTCTTGCGGGTTTAAAAGAAACTCTGAAAACTTGCAAGCACGAAGGCTTTGTAGCTATAAACGTTTTGTACGGCGAAACTATAAAGTTCAAGTCTCCTTACTATCTGGCGTCAAAGGCAATTGCTCGTAAAGAAGACATTTACAAGTTGAACAAAGAGTTTATTGACGAAGAATACTACGGTTTAATCGACCATCTGAAAAGTCTTGATTCTTGGCCTACGATGGAAGAACAAGACCGTTTGAAATATATTAGGAATTATTTTGACAAACCCTCAGATTCTGTAGTATAATTTGCCTATGCAAAAAATTAAATTCTCAGGAGAAGTCTGGTTCACATCAGACCTCCACCTCCACCATCGTAGAATTCAAGAGTTCTGTCCTTTCACTCGTAAAGGGTCTGGCGTTGAAGATATGACTGCTCGTATCCTAGACAACATCTTGACTACGTTGAAGCCTAGAGATACGCTGATTAACCTTGGCGATTTTTCTTTCGGTACACCGACTCAGACTCGTGATGCTCTAAAAGTAATTCGCGACCATGGAATCAAACACCACATCGTATTCGGCAATCATGACCATTACATGCGAGGTTCAGAAGAACACTTGTCGTTCTTTGAAACTACGAATGATGACGTAACGTTTACTTTCAATAAGAATGTATTTGCTTGTCACCATTTCCCCAAAGCATCATGGGATAGAATGGCGCATGGCTCCTATCACTTACATGGCCACACTCACGGAGATTACTCTGTAGAAGGTCGTATAATGGATGTAGGTATCGATACTCGGGCTGCTGGAGACATGAAGCCTTATCATATCGAAGAAATCGTAAAAATTTTATCACCAGAACCATTCGGTTCTCACCACAAAAGGAAATAAAATGGCAACTACTAAAAAAGCTGAACGCCTGAGTGCTCAACCAGTTATCAACTTGGATGCGCTTACTGACTCTGAAATTACTACCCTCCAAGAACAGATTAAAGCTCGCGCTGAGCGAATCAAGAAAGAGGCCGAAGAAAAGTCTAAGGCCGAGCAAGAAATGCGTATCAAGAAGACTAATGCTCGCTTGGCCGAAATTAAAACACAACTTGATTCGTTGTTTAGTGAAGTTGAGTCTTTGATCGGTAAAACAGAAAACAATGATGGAGTTTACTTCTCTTATCGAATCGATGACTATGAATTCGAGATAAGTTCTGATTCCAAATACTGGGAATCCAGTTCGTATTGATTATGAAACCCGTACTTATCGGTTCAGGAACGGGCGTTGACCTAGACTTGATTGCTACACCTTCGATGGTTAAAAGCATTCGAGACTGGGTTAGGAGCGACTTTAAAATTACTTCTAGTTATCCGGTATCTGAGACTCAACTTGTAATTGAGTACACCGACGAAGGTGATACGCGTAAGGTGGTTGAAGTCTCGCTTGCGTTCCCTGGGGATACTAATTATGAGATTCTAGAGATAGTCAATAAAGACCCTGTTCATAAAGGTTCTAAGCAGCAGTTTCTACGACCAGAGGGTGCGATCCTATGGATGCTCAAAGAGTCTCATAAGTACAAAGATTCTCTTCACTTTGAAAAGACTCGCCGCGATGTTTTAATTTATCGTTCAAGCCTTATCGGTAAACAGAATTTAGCTAGGTATGCCGAACTTCAGGCTCGCCGCGAAGAAGAAACTTACCGACCCAAGATTAAGTTGAATGTATCTAAAGATGACTTTTTCTCGGGCGACGGAGTTCGTTACGTTTACGACCATGATTGGCTCCATACTGTTTTTGCTATTGGTGATGCACCCGCTTACAAAGCTATTCAAAGGAATAGTGAAGTTTTCTGTTCTTTCAATGAATGGAAAATCGCTAAAGATACGATTCGTCAGAATTGTGTAATTGAAGAAGCCTTTGTGATAGCGATGGAACGCGGAGTGATACCTTTCGATAGATTAGATGTTGTTACGCCTCAAGAAGAATTCTTACTTGTAAAGAAAGCTCTTCAGAAAATTTGTACTTCACTAACGTCGGGATGGTTTAGAACGTATGCGTGGGAAAGTTATGATTCTATTCTAGAGCGAATTAAGGAAATCGAAGCAACTCAAGGTGGAACTCTGGGCCTGGCAAATAAACTAAAACAGGAAATTAAAAATGGAAACGCAGTCTTACACCGAAAAGGTTAGAGTTCGTGATGCAATCAAAGAGAGCATCAAAAACCTTCAAGATAAACTAAGTCTAATGCACTTACAATGTGACCACTCACAAGTAACGACAACTCGAGGGTATGAAACTGGTGGATACGATTATCGCTCGCGATCTTACTTAGTAGACCATTGCGACTTTTGTGGTAAGAAACTTCAAGAACATTCTATTGAGTACGGTACTTACCAGTAAAAATCCGAGCAGTCTGCTAACCGGTAAGCAGTCATCGTAATTATGGTTCGAATAAGGCGTCACGAATCTGATGAAAAATAGTAGTTCGAATCTACTCTGCTCACAAAAATTCGTGTTATAATAGATACATCTAAACACAAAGGATAAACAATGAAAACTACCCTTAACAAAATTCGTTCTAAATCACCTTGCACTTCTGGTTGGGCTAAGTTGTTAAAACATCTTGGTAAGGTTCAAG
>ERZ650304.617-NODE-617-length-17074-cov-16.545097_pt1 | contig 17074 bp, 12 predicted proteins | sample MGYA00376240_ERZ650304 | MGnify/ENA primary metagenome ERZ650304 (study PRJEB26733, sample SAMN07839271) | wastewater metagenome | biome: small river; feature: stream; material: water | place: USA: North Carolina | collected 2016-03-01 ...
TAGCAGCCGATGCTGTATCAGCAACATTAGGGTACAACGGTAAATTAGTGTTAATTAGAACTCCATTTGCAGCACCTAAATTTACCAAAGATGGTATTACAGTTGCAAGAGATATTGAGTTAAAAGACCCAATTGAGAATACAGGAGCATTGCATGTAATGGAAGCTGCTGCAAAAACATTAAACGAAGAAGGAGATGGTACAACCACTACAGCATTGCTTACTCAAAAGATAATTCACGAAGGATTCCAAGCATTAGATAATGGAGCAAATTCCTTAGAATTAGTAAGAGGTATCGAAAAAGGGGTAAGCGTTGTTGTATCTAAACTTAAAGAACTTTCTGTACCTATTTCGCAAGATTCAGAAAAGCTAAAAGAAGTAGCTGCTATATCTGCAAATAATGATATGGAATTAGGTGCGTTAATAGCCGATGCTTATTCTAAGGTAGGAAAAGATGGAGCAGTAACGGTAGCCGATAGTCAAACAAATGAAACAAGAATTGAAGTAGTAGAAGGGCTTAAAATTGACAAAGGATATATTTCTCAATACTTTGTTAATAATCCTAAATTAACTTGTGAATTAATCAATCCTTATGTTTTAATTTATGACAAAACAATTTCTGCAATTAAAGATGAATTATTACCAATATTAGAACAAGTTGCAAGAACAGGTAGACCATTGTTTGTTATTGCAGAAGATGTAAATGGGGATGCTTTAAAAGCACTTTTAGAAAATCATGCAATGAATATACAAGGCAAAGGAGGATTTCAATCCTGTGCAGTAAAAATGCCTTATGGTGGTTCTTTAAGAGAAGATATAGTAGGTGATATTGCAGCTATTACAAGTGCAAGTGTTATATCGGGAGATAAAGGTAATAAACTTTCAAGGGTTGTTTTAAGTCAATTAGGAGAAGCTGAAAAGATAGTTGTATCAAAAGACGCTACTGTAATCGTGGGTGGTAAAACATCTGTTGAAAAAATAGAAGAAAGAAAGTTACATGTGCAAACGAGATTGCTTGAAGCAGGTAGCGAATATGATAAATTAAAACAAGAAGAAAGGCTTTCTAAATTAAGTGGTGGAGTTGGCGTTATTTACGTTGGTGCTGTTTTAGATAGTGAATTGAAAGAGAAAAAAGATAGAGCAGATGATAGCGTTAGAGCAACAAAATCAGCACTACAAGGTGGAGTTATAGTTGGTGGCGGCACATCATACATTAGATGTTTAACTGCATTAGAAGAAATAAAGGGAGAAACAGAAAGCGAACAAATTGGGATTGATATTATTAAAAAAGTAATGGAAGCACCTTTACATAAAATAGTATCAAACGGAGGTTATGATTCTAATGATGTGGTTCAAAAAGTAAAAGAAAATATTGGCAATATTGGTTATAATGCCAAAACTCATTTGTTTGAAGATTTAATGGAAGCAGGAGTAATTGACCCAACAAAAGTAGCTATTGCGTGTGTTGTAAATGCAAGTTCAGTTGCCAATATGTTAATTAGGTCGGGCGTTTTAATGATTGAGTGTTAGTCCCTTTTATTGTTTAATATAGAAAAAATGCCCTTTAATTAGGGCGTTTTTATTTTAAAATTATTTTAATAAGGGATTTGTTTATAAATTTGGATTAAAATTCTATTAAAGTGGCAAAAAAAGATAGGTTTAAAAATAGAGATTCTAAAAAGCCAGTATTAGCTAATAGTTCTCAACCAACACAAGGGGATTACTCTATTTATTATTCAGACTTATCGTACAAGTTTCCTTCAAAACTAAAAAATCCACTTTGGTTTGCACAAGCATTATTTAATGTAAAGAAAAATGCTACAAGGTTTCTTGACCCACAAAAAGCCACAAGGTATAGAAATTGGCAAAAATTAGTTATTAACGAATCTGAATTAAGATTATTGTTTGACCCAAAAACTCCTGATAGTGCAGGTGGGCAAGCAGAGTATATGGCTTCTGATTTCAAAACTAATCCTTTGCCTGTTCATTTATTTAATATAGCAAAAGCAGATTTATTACAAAAAAAGTACAATATGGAAGTACAATGTAATGATGAATATGCTATGCTGCGAAAACAAAAAGACAATCAAAAAATAATATATCAAAGAGAAGTTAGAAATTTAATAAACTACTACTTAATTCAATTAGGGGGAGAACCAATAAAAGAAACACAAGACCCCTACAAGTGGGCTGAAAATTTTACTAAGTCAAAAGACGGAATCGACTTAACCGAAAAAGAAAGTAAGCAAATATTAGATACACCACAAAACCCAATAGATTTAATTAGAAGTCAAATTGAGGATAGTGAAGATATGCAGATGTACAATGAAATGGTGTATAAAGGTGATTTTGAAGCAGCCTTTGAATTAGGAATTAAGCACTACTTATACAATGAAAATAAGTTTACAGAAAATCAAGGGGAAAGAGTTGCCAATGATTTAATGTTATTTAATAAAGCGTGTTGTAGAAAGTTTACAGATGAAACAACAGGCAGACCAGTAATTAGATATATAGACCCCGAATCTTTATACTTATTACCAATTAGGCATAAAACAGGAGAAGATTTAATGGCTTATTATTGGGAAGAAAGCGTAACGTTTACTGATTTTGTTAGAGAGATGGGCAGAGGGTTAGAGCCACAGCAATTGGTAAATGTTTTTAATTATTACAAAACTCAAAATACATTTAGTAATACTTACGCTAATTCTGAATTACATGATGTCCCTTATCATGTATTAAATAGTTCAAGAATTAGAATTGGTTTTTTTAATATTTTAACGCAAGATTATGATTCTTTTGCGGCTGAATATGGAGAAAAAAATATGCCTATTGATTGGAAGAAATTTGATTGGGATACGATGAATGGTGAAATAAATCAAAAAGATATAATGACTAAGCATTATAACGTTTGGTACAGTTGCTATTATATTCCACCAACCCAATTAACTATATCAAATGCGGATTTTCAATGGCAATCTAACTTCATATTTAAAATTGAAAAACATTTAGACCAAGCAAGATTTGGGAATGATGGAAGATTTACTAAGCCTGAATTAGTCATTTATGATAATAGTGAAGAAGCATCTTTTATGGACATGCTTGAAAGATACAGAGGTAAAATAGATGCAGCATGGACACAGTTCCAAAATTCATTATTTAGTTCAATACCTAATGGGGGTAAATTATTGGCAAAAGAAATGTTATCTACATTTTTAAATGCAACAGATAATGCAAATAAAGATAGCAATGACAGTAGTGAAAAAGAAAGCCAAAAAGCATTAAATGCAACATGGAAATGGTTTAGGCAAACAGGTTTGGCTTATGCAAGTTTTACCGACCCACAAACTGGAGCATTAATTGCAAACCCTCAAAACTTTGTAGTAGATACAAGGATTAATCAGATGGATGAGTGCTTTAAATACCTTGAAGTTATTGGAGCATTATATCAGCAAATGACACAGGCATTATCTATTAGTGATTTAAGAGAGGGGCAAGATTTAAAACCAAGACAATCTTTAGGTGGAGCGGAACAGGCACTAACTGCATCAAAAAAGGGAACATGGTATATTGAAAGAGCATGGGATATTATAAATATTCAGCTTGCAGAAAGAATGGTGCAGCATATTAGCACTATTTCCAAAGAAGCAAAAATGGGTTATCCGAAAAGGTGGGAAGAATTTATGAATGTAATTGGGTGTGCAAATGCGTGGGCGTTAGAAGGAATTGCAGATATACCTTTACAAGACATTGGTATGAATGTTCACAATGATGAAGCTGCTCCAGTTAGAAGGGAATATTGGTTAAGCCTTGCAAATGAAATGGTAAAGGCAGGCAAAATGGATGAAAAGTTTTTGTTCTTAATGATGAAAACAGAAAATTGGAAACAAGCAGAACTTTTATATTTAATTGGCAAGAAAAAAGCAGCCAAAGAAGCATCTGCACAACAAGAACAATTGTTCCAACAGCAAATGCAATTAAAGCAAATGGATTTGCAAATACAACAAGCAATGGTTGGTGCTAAAACACAAGGCAAGGTTGCTGAAATTCAAACACAAGGAGAAGTTGATAGTGCATTACAGCAGCAATTAAATGAAATAAAGGCTATGACGCAATCTATGCTTTTAGAACAAAGAAGTCAAGCAAAAAACAATGCTTCTATTTTAAATACTGAATTAGAAATGCAAAAAGAACGAAATAGGAAAGACTTAGAAGCACAGCAATCAATGTTAGCAAACGTTTAAATTAAAAAGCCTATCTAACTTGATAGGCTTTTTAATGCGTTTTTCTTTTTGATAAATTGCGACCAACTGTTTATATCGTAATTTTCGGGGTCGGTATAAGTAAAGCCTAATTCACTTTCAGTTATTTTATCTAAGGTTGCATAATCTTTTTTTATCTCATTAATAAGTGCTTCACCTTGCGATTGAAGCCCTATCATTTCTCTTAGTAATTTGGCTTTTCTTTCTTTTACGTTTGCAGCCTTTTCATCTGCTAATTCTGAATCTTCTTTTTCATTAATAAAATTAATGTTGTTTGTATAAAACTCAAAACACATCAAAGCAGTTCTAAATCTTACATCTTTTTGTTGATGCAAGTATCTCAAATAAACATCTTGAACTTCTTTATTTTCACCTTCAACTATTGGTTTAAATATCTCATTGAATGGATTAGCCCCAAGACCTTCAAGTATTTTATTTTTATCGTCAAGCCTATCCCTTCTTAAATCAATATAAGTAGAGTTTTTATCATAAGCCCTAACTATAAAAGCTACAATAGTGTTGGATATTTTATTTGAATATCCTAATTTGTATATAGGGCTAAAATTTACATGTAGGTTATAACTTTCTAAATCTTCTTGCCAATCAGCATCCATTTCTTTAGAAAGTTTCTTTATTAATTCAACGGGATTGTTTTGTATCACATTATTGATTTATAGGTAATAAAAGAGGTTGTATAATAAATCTATCTATAACAGTACTTTCATCTATTTTCATTTTCAAGGATATTAAAGTAAGTTTTTCGTAAACATCATCGGACACTCTATTTGCTCTACTTTTCTTATCTCCATCCGCAACTGTTATGCAATTCGGACAATCGTTAAATGTAGTTATTAGTTTTCTCATTCTACCATGTAAAAAAGTAGAATAGTCTAATCTACCATTAGATAGTTCTTTTATTTTAGAATCTATCATTTGCCATTCTTTCTCTGTCCTTAGTATGCTTACCTTATTTTTTGATATTGCCATGATGTACAATTGTAACGGTACACAAATATAAGCCAATGTTTTTATTGAAAAAAATACCTAATACTTTTGGGTAGTAAAGTTAATATAAAAATATGGCAGTTGATTTACAAACAGTAATGGCACAAGTAGTTGAAGGAAATAAACCAGCTTCGACAACTGCTACCACAGTTGAACAAACAGTTGCAACAAAGCAACAATCAGCCACTACAGAAGAATCAGCACAACAAGCAGTCGCAGCTACAGATACACAACAGCAAGTAGTAGACCCAATTCAAGCAATGCTTGAAAAATACAATTTAAAGTCTATTGAAGAACTTGAACAAAAACTTTCTCCTAAAGAAGAAAAAACAGCAGAACAAATTGCAAACGAAGAAAAAGTATTGCAAGCAAATTTAGATAAATATTTGCAAGACAAAGGAATAATGGGCAGAGATGAAATTATTAAACTTGAAGTATTAAAAGGTAAAGCCAATAAAGATATTGCAGTTGAAAATTTTATATCAGAGTTCAAAGAAGATAATCCTGACGCTACAGAAGATGAAATTGAAGAAGCTGTAGAGTTAAGATACCATTTTAATAGCGGAAATGAAAGATTAAAAAAAGCTGGCGAAAAGCAATTAGTAAAGGATGCAGAATTAATTAAAGCTCCGCTTGAAAATAAGTTTAATAATGCAAAAAGTCAATTTTTGACAGAAAGTGAAAGGGCAGCTAAAATACCAGCATTTGTTACTACTCTAAAGAAATCAATTGTAGATACAACATTAGAGCCTATTGAAATTTATAGCAAAGATGGCATTGTTGTAAACCACGAAATTACAAAAGAAGAACAAGCAGAACTTTCAGATAACGTGTTACATACACAAGAAGTTTTTGATGCTTTTCTTAAATACGGGGCAAACTCACAAGAATTTAAAGATGAAGTAAAAGCAAAAAGTACAGCGTATTTATTGCTAAAAAACTTTAAAGCAAATAATGAAAAAATTGCTGATGTAGTAGGAAAGGCAATGCACAAAAAAGGTATTGAGGAAGGTTCGGTAGTGGGTTCTTTAAATCCATTTGGGGTTCATCAAGCTACCACAGGTAGGTCGAATGCAGTTAGCCCACAAGAAGCAGAAGCAGCTATGTTAAATTCACTTAACTATATTAAGCAAAATTAAAATAACAATAAAAGGGATAAACAATGGTTACAAATTACACTCCGTTTGCAGGTGCAGAAAGTTACTCATTTAATGATTACATTAATGGGCAAACAGATGCTACATTCTATGATAGCTTGTATTATGCAACTCGTTTTCCATCGGTAAGGACATCTACAATTATGCCATATCGTGAAAAAACACCAGAAGCATTATTTTCTCAATGGCAAGCAGCTTTAGGGCAAGACCAAAGAATGGTTACTGTAAATGAATTTTATTGGACTGAATATGGAGCTTATGGTACGTTAACATTTCAAGCACAGCCATCTGCTTTAGCAGTACCAGCCGCAGGACAACCTGTAACTGTAAGTTTAGACATTTGGAGTATGAGTAAGGCTGGTATGTTTTCTAAACCAGTTGAAGGATATACTGCTTATATAAAAGAGTTAGGTAATCAGAAAGTAAATATTACAGCAGTTAATAAATTAGCCAACCCTTCTACAGTAACTTTAGAGCCTGTAAATAATGAAGTATTAGATTTAACGCAATTAGGTTCTTACACAATTTTAATTGACCCATTACAACATTATACAAGAGGCACAAACGCTACTATGACAAATCATGGTATGGTTAAAGCACCACCATTGTTATGGAAAGGATATATTCAAAAATTTGAAGATTCTATTGGTATTCACGAAGATGAAGTAGACAACTACGTGTATGATAGAGATTTCAAAATTTGCAAAGGTATTGATGCAAAAGGAAATGAAATTTGGCATTATTATATTCCTGCTTTAAATACAGAATTAGAGAGTAGAGTTGTAAACAATAAATTAATTAACACATTAGTTGGTGTTCGTGATAATACTAACGAAAAAGGAGTTGATGGTTTATTCCCTTCTGCAAAAAAATACGGATTGTGGGATGTATCTTACGACTTGTATTCTCAAACATCATTGTCGCAGCAATTGATAGGTATGACAAAAACCCTTCGTAAAACAAATGGTAGCGACACTTATATGCTAATGCACGACTTTTTCTTTAAACAAGATTGGAGTGATGCAATTGCAGCAAGCATAAAAGCAGCCGACCAATCCAAAGTATATGAATTTTTTGGTGGTGGTGGTACAGGGGTACGTGATTTTACTTATTATGAGTTCGGAACATTTACGGCTTATGGATATAAATTTATGACATACTTAATGGATAGTATGGATAATCGTAAGTATGGAGGGTTCTTGGAAAATACAGCATTAATGTTACCTGCTGCTCAATTTACAGATAGCAATAACAATAAAGTACCTATTCTTACCTATTGTATGCTTGATGGTGGTGGAGAGCCAGCAAAATTAAACTATACATGGATTGATGATGCACGTCCACGTAGAGAAAGACAATTGTTCGGTAACGTAAAAACTCATTTTGGAATTGAAATACATGGCAAGAGCCGTTTAGGAGTAATGCAAAAAGCAGCTTAATAGTAAAAACACATAATATGTCAGAAAAAGGAACATACAGAATAATGGTAGGCGACCCTACAACAAGAGATGTACAAGTAGGTACAATTAATAAAAGGAGAGATAAGGTAATGGAAACTGTATCTAATATGAGTATTCCAAGCCCTGCGGTAATTATAAGCAATTATGTATTAGCATGGGGTAAAAGAGTTAATCCTGCAAAGCCTGATAAAATTATTCAAGATGTTTCGGATGCTGATTATTTTGGTGAAGTAGTTCCTATGAAATGGGGTGAAGATGGCGGTCAGCCAATTGCATTACGTTGCTTAAAAGGTACAAAATCTTTAGATGTTGAATTTCAGAATAATAGACTAAAGATAGCAAAGCAAATTATTGACAATGAAGCTATGTTAGTATTAGAAAGTGGCGAAAATGTGTTTCACGAAAGCACAGACAAACCAATGATTGAAATGCTAAAAGTTCATTATAAAAACAAACATAGCAAATCTAAAGACCCACAATTCAGAACATTTAGCTACTATGAAGTTGATAACAGTACGGAAAAACCAAAAGCAATCCGTAAACAAGAACAATCAATAGAAGCAGGGTCAATAGTTAGAGGATTAGATACAGATATGAAATCTCTAAGAAATCTATGTGCTATAATGGGTGGTGCGAATGCAGTAGGTAACATAGACGATGAAAAGAAGGATTACGATATTTATAAAGGTATGTTAGGTTATGCAACAGAATATGGAGATATATTTATTGCAAAGTTAGATGCCTTTAAAAAAGAAGTTTCAGATTTGTTTACTAAGGCAGATACCTACGGTATTTTAGATACTACAAAAGATGGAGTTATTATACTTACTGATGCAAAAGGTAAAAAAACAACATTAATTGATGGTATTGATGCTAAAGCAAAAAATACAGTAGCATGGGTAGTTTCTAATTGTTTTAATAACAAAGCATACGAGGCTATAAACGCACTAAAAAATCATTTATCAACAAACGCTAAATAAAAATAGAAATGGCAACAAATTTTGCAATGGTTCAGGTGATTTACCGTAAAAACCACTTCGTAGCACAAGACCCTTCATTGAATTGGGCTGAAATTAACTGCGAAAGAATTAGTGCTTTTACACCAAGACAATGTTGGTTAATTCGTGAGAAATATACAGATGGTCGTATTTTATACACCATTACATATACAGAAGACACCCAAGCAAATACATTAAAAGGGTATTGGATTGAACAAGATGGAGAAGGAATGATGATAGACGTAGCAGCCGTTGATGGTGTGCCAGTATCATTGACTAACTACTGTCGTTCTTGTTGTGATGCAAGTCCTATCCCAACAATTAGTACAGAATATGATTGGAATGATTTAACTGATTTTAATATCACTACACCAACACCAACAAACTATTGTATTTTTAGACCTTTAGCTATCGGTTCTTTAAAAGACCTACAAAAAGTTCAATTAGATTACGTTGGTAATATTGATGGTATTTTATTAAAAACAGTTTCTACAAGCCCATCAGGAGTTTATTATCAAGGAACTGCTTATCAAGCACCTTCCGTTATAGGGGACGATGTAGTTACATCAGGAGCATGTTCTTAATTTAATAAATTAAAATACTTCCCGAAAAGGGTTAAGGGCAATCTTTTCGGTTGCCCTTTTTTAATAAAAATATAAAATATAGTTCAAGTGCAAGTACCAGTTTTAAATTCGTCAGAAATATCATACTTTGGTGTAAAAGTTACGGTTGATTTATTTAATCGTAAAATGATATTCGATACGTCAGAGTTAACTACTTTTTTAAATAGTCCAGCAGGGTTTGACTGTTCTATTGCTTTTGGTGTAAAAGATTCAGATGGGTTATGGCTTACTGGTATTGATTGGAGTGATAAATCGGCAGTATGGAGTAGCCCTCAAATAACAGACGCATCTATTGAAAGTTCTTATGAATTTAAATTGTTTGATAACTATCCATTTTTGTTTCAAGAGTATAAAATATATGCAGGTATTCAAGATAGTTTAGGAAATAAGACATATTTAGAGTTCCCTGTAAAAAAAGTTTGCAAACCAAATGACTTTACTGACTATGGCTATGTTTTTGGCAATATAGATTTAAAAGCAGATTGTAATAATCAATTAATTACAGTTAATGATTATACCAATACTACTTACTTAGAAAAAGAACCTACGAGTATTGATAGAAATGGAACTTTATATTATCCAAGAGGAACAGTTGCAGACTTGAATTTTACTAATACGCCATTTACAAATAATGCAGTTTATACAGGAACATACACTATTAGTAATGATGTTATTGCTGATTACGACTTAGGAAATGATTTTTTCGTACAAGTAAGATATGTAGTTGATAACGTAGATTTTGCTATTCGTTGTGGCAATGTAATGGCAGAAGTTATTTGTTGTTTAGATGAATTGCAAAAAAAGTACGAAAAAAATTGTGATAATGCTATTGGGAAACAGGCTTTTGCAGATATGCAAAAAGTAATATTCCCTATGATGTCAGGATTTTCAGCAGAATTGCGTGGTCAAGATGCTTCTATGTACGCAAAAAAGATACAAGAAATACTAAAGTGTGATTGTGGGTGCAACGGAGTTAAGAAAATAGCAGCAAAACCAGTTAATCCATTAATTTATAATATTGTTGTAAATGGTGGTGGTGACGTAGTAGTTACTCCTACTGTAGTAGGTAATACCAAAACTTTTACTGTTACATCTAAGATATATGAAATAGTAAAAGCAGATAATTTGGATTTAGCGTGGTCAATAACATTAGATACAACCGTTGCTAATACAGTTAAGTATAAAATAGCTTTTGACTATAAGTTGATGGCTAATTATATATTAACACAAATAGGAAATGACAATGAATTACTTACACAATTTAATTCATTAGTTATAAATAATGGGGCAAATATTGATTTATCTAATCTTGATGGTAAATGTATAATTTATTTGAGTTCTACTAATTTCTTTTTAACACAAAAATTTGCACAAGCACAAACAGTAGTTAAAAACATATTAGTGGGTAGTACAACTTATTCAGCACCACCATATTTATTTATTGGTAATCCAACAGGAATAGAAAATTGGTTAAACGGTGTAAGCCCTAATATTGGAACATTTAGTGCAAGTTTTAATTCAAGCATTAATGGTTCTTTTTCAAGTATATTATCAAATGCTAATTTTAACGATTTAGTAAGCGTTACTTATACAACATCAAGTGGAGATGTTACTGTACCATTTCAAAAAACGAATGTAAGTTTAGTAGCTTTTTTACAAGCATTGGTTGATTATTTATGTGAATTATCAGCTTTAGATATTACATTAGGCATTAATACTACATTATGTAGCATTAACTCATTAGGACAGGTAGTATCTACTGAATACCCAAGCACTACATTATTAAGTGAATTTAATACGCAGTTAGCTGCTATAACGTGTTCGTTTGCCGAAAAAATAGCATCCATAAGTGGTGTTGATTGTACTTCTATAAAAAAAATATTTCCATCGAACATTGCAATAATGCAAGACACCGATTATGTTTTAGGTACAAAAGGAGGATTTTGCTCAAGAATTGGTTTAGTTGAATTAATTAAAAGAGGGTTGTTTTATTTGCAATTTGACCAAGAGGGAATAGATTTAGTTTGTTATTTAAACTCATTATGTAACGGAGGAAAAGTCTGCGAACAATTTAGTTTATATGAAATATCTAAATCAGAACATTCGCCTGCGGATGATAGCTTTGACCTAAATGTAACTTTTACTCACCCAAGTGCAATAAGTGTAGATATTACCTATGCAAGAGTAGATAATACAAGTACGCCAGTTTATACAACAATTAATACCTTAATTGGCACATCTCCTTACACTATAAATAATTTGCCACAAGGGACATACAATGTAGGAATTAAACCTATTTATGCAGATGGAAGATTGTGTAATTACACTTACTTGCAAACAGAGAATTGTGAAGGTGTTTCTTCTTTTGGAACTGCATTAAGTAATTCAGGTGGTGTTGATTATATAGATGTAACGTATGCGGCTACATCTCCTAAAGTAAGAGTTAAAGTTTCTTATCCAAACGGTGGTTTTAATACTTATATTTACAATAATGGGGATGTCATATCAATAGCATTGCCATCAAACATTTACGGTAATTTTACTGTAACTATTCAACCGTTGTGTAATGAAACTACTGGATGGTATGGTCAAGAATCAAATCCTTCTATTGTTACATTGGCATCTCCCAATGGTGGAAGATTCATTGCAACAAATGATACATCTGCTGGGTTATTACTTAGAAATGTATTTGGAGTTGGTGGTGTAGTTTATTCTGCTCAAATTGGCACTTTGGCGGCAGGGGAAATCGGTTCTGCAAATTATACTGCATTTAGTGGAGTTATTCAAGTAGTTCTTACGGGTACTTACTCGGTGGCATCTCAATTAAGATTAAATGTAGGCGGTGTAGATGTAAAAACATTACCAGTTGCAGCGACAGGGTCATTTGATTTTACTACAAATTCTTACGATGGAGTTCAAAATATTATTATTACTTTAGAAGAAATATTGTAAAATTAAATTGAATGGAATCTAAATGTTCACTTGAAAATCTATTAAAAGCGGTATTAGGGCAAGCCAATAAGGAACAGAACGCATCTTATCCACCTTATATATTTGATGCTCATGTAAATTCTGTTACTTCTTATTTACTATCAAGAATAGCAGAGTTATTCCCCGATAATCAAACATTAATAGATATAGCCGAACCTTTTTTAAAAACACAAAACATGCCTGTTATAAATGGGCATGTGGCTATGCCAAATGATTATAGGAATTATTTAATTGGGAACGTTTCTGTTTTTGAAGATTATTCAGGAGAGTGTGGAAGTGATAAAACGCCTACGCCTGTAATAGAAAATAATTTTAATCAAAAAACTAAAAAGTCAGCATGTATTCAATCTCCAATAACATTGGTTGACCAATCTGAATGGGCTTTGAGAACAAGAAGTTTAATTATTTATCCTACTTATGAAGAACCAATAGGGTGTTTTTTTGGGAGTAAAAAATTAAGAATATGCCCTTATGATATTAAATTTGTAGAAATAAGTTATCTTAGGCAAGAAAAAAATTATAGGTATGGATATATAGAACAACCTGACGATACTTATATATTTGACCCAAAAACAACAGAAGAAAGTGAATGGACAAGTGCAGCATTTGAACCATTGTTTAAAGGGTTAAATTTATTGTACGCTACCTACACAAGAGATAATGAGTTGAAGGATTGGAATATGATTTTAAAACAAACAGGATTAATATAATATGTCATTAGATATTTTGATATTGTTAGTATGTTTTCTTGTTTATGCAAATATTCAAGCGGTAGTTATTAATGGGATTAAATTAAGTTTTGGAGATGGTATGATTTTTTCAGACATCTACAATAAAATACAAAGTAGCTATAACAAAAAGGTTTACTTTACTGAAAAAGAACAGAAAGAATTTGATATATATTCTCAAAAAAGGTATGCTAATTTATCAGTAGAAGAGTTTAAAGAAAAAATATGGATAGGAGATAGTGTAAGGGTTGATGAATTAGGATTTTATTATAAAGAAGCGAAAGGGTATTATTTTAATAGCTTTATTAGAAAATCAATATTTATGTCGTGTATAAAATGTGCTGCATCTTTTTGGGGAGCAGTTACATTTGTTCCATTTTTTGTTCGGGTATATGGGATTAAGTTAGAGTTAATACCTATTTTAATAGCGGATATATTTATTTTAGTGTACTTAAATTTTTACTATTATAAAAAGTTGTAAATGGCAAAGCAAAGACCAATAAAACTTACATTAAATGTTGTTGCCCAAACTATACAACTTTTTTACTATAAAGGCAGGGTAAAGGCAGATACAGACTTGCATGAAAAAATATTTATGCAATATGCAAAACAAGCGTATGGAAAAGTTATAAGAGATATATTTTGGGAACTTAAAAAAAACGGAGAAAGGGAAGAGTATGATTATATAGCCGATGTTCTTTCTACAGTAGAAGTAAAAGTATTAGAAGCAGATAAATATGGCAGAAGATTTATTGATATTTCGGATATTTCGTTTATTCACTTGCCAGATAATAATCATATTTTTGAAATAACACCATTAAGTGAAAGTGAATGTGATTGTGGTAATATTGTGCCAGTTACAACAGGGTCTTCAAGGTTTTATAAAGACCTTGAATTTTCTAATTTCCCATTTTATGAAGTAGTAGGCACGGAAAAATTAAAAGTTTATCATGTACCTGATTGTATAACGGATGCAGAATTAACAGGTTTTATCGAAAAAGGATACGATGATGGAAATATACCAATACCATACGATATAGCATTTGATGTTTGTAATATGGTTTTAGGCACTGTATTAAAAATAAAAGGATTCCCTGTAGATAGAAATGATGCAGATATGCCTAATGCTAAAGAATTAAATAATCAATTATTAGCTAATTAAAATGAGTTTATACATTCCTATAAAAGAAGTCATTGAAGACCTTTGCCATGCGACAAATGATTTTCGTGAAAGCAAAAAATTAAAATATGCCAAACTTGCAAAGTTTGTATATAGGGATTTAAACTTTGCAGTAGTTAAGCAAGCAAAAAGACAGTTTTTTGAAATAAATAGAAATACTCATTCAATAGATATGCCTTGCAACTTTTTAAAGCTAAGTGCCGTATCTGTTATGGATGAATTTGGCATACAACATCCTTTGTATAGAAGTGATACTATACATGACGATATAGTAGATATTGCAGCAAAAGAAGATTGTGCATGTGCTTGTAAAGGGAAACTATGTAACTTGTTAAAAAAATATGAATCAATTGAAGAAGAAGTTACAGAAGAGATGCCAGATGGTTCTTACCAAATATTTAAAACAAGATTAGTAAAAGCAGTTGATGATGGGGGCAATTTTTATCAAGAAAAAACATTCCCTATAAGAAGATATGAAGAAGGAGTATGGATAGATACGGAATTGACAACAGAATACACCGAATTGTGTAGGTTTGAATTGGATGAAAAAAGCAAATGTGTAAAAGATTGCAATAGCAATTATGATAAATTTTATAATTGCGGGTGTAATTTTAATGGCTATGAAAAGTGTTATGGAGATAGTTATGTTGAAGGTGCTAAAATAATAGGGTGTACGTCTAAATTCGATTGGTACATGGTAGATAGCGGTTGTTATTTTGCCAAATGCAATATGCCATTTAAAAATATTTACAATATTAGTGAGTTAGGGAATAGGCTATTATTCCCTCATGATTTTCCATTTAAAAAAGTTTTAATAAGATTTTATATAAACGAGAAATTGAATGATATGGAAATACCAATCATTGCTCAACAGACTGCAATGACTGGATTAAAGTATTATGAGTTTAAATGGGATGATAAAAAAAGAGGGTTAAAAAATGATTATGAACGAGATTGGGCTAATCAAAAATTTGCATTAATAGGAGAGATAAATAAATATAGACTATCTGAATTGCAAATGGCTATAACACCACATAGAAGAGTACCTTAAATAATATAAAGTTGGCACAGAAAACATCTTTTGGATTACCTATGTTTCTTAATACGGATAGTGATGAATTATCTATAAAAGAAAATGAAAGTCCGTTTATAAAAGACTTGACTTGGGATACCAATGCAAATAATGCAGCAAATACAGGTGCAGCCAATTCATTTGGTAATGGGCAAAATGAATTTATACTTACGCCTTGTTTAAGTACAAAATTAGTTGGGAAAATAAATTTACCTGACGGATATAATAAATGTGTTTTGTCTTTTGAAAGTATAATAACCAATGAATTTTATTATGGCAATTATAATTCAAACGGCAATCATGGATTATACGTAATAGATGGGAATAGCTTAGATGTAAAAACAATAGTTATAGACCCTGAATTAGAGTTTACTGACGATGCTGATGGTTTTTTTGCAGAACATAGGGTTAGATTAAGAATTAGGTATGATGAAAACAAAAACATACTTGAAAAGTATTTAATAGCAACTAATGGAAAGTCTTGGCAAAAATTTATAAGTGTAATAGCTGCAATTAAAACAAATGGGTTTGATGCAACAGTTTACCCTTATTACATATTGTATCAACCACATTTTGATAGAAAAGAATTATTACAATTAGCGGTACGTCCACCAATGTTCCCTGTAACTTTTACTAAGATAGAAAACACACAAGATGACAAAGGGAAGATAAATCAAATATTAGGTTATGCTTTTGAGTTTTGCTATCAATTTATTTATACAGATGGAAGAGAAACAACTACTTCACCTTTTTCGTTGCCATTAATCACAAAGAAAGAAGATTTTTTAATAAATGCAGAAGTTATACCAAAGAAAGCCTTATTAAAAATGTATGCGGGTTCGTGCATGGTAGAAAAAATAAATATTTTCTACAGAAAAACAGCATTGCAATCTGATAGTAATATACAGCCAACTTTTGGTGATTGGTATTTATATGATACTATATATAAATTTACTGATTGTGGTGAAAATTCAATAGGGGTAATCGGTACTGAATATTGGCTAAGAAGCAATCAATGGTCTGACTATAACTATGACCCTATTAAAAATACAATTGATTATGTTTTTGATAATTCAAGACTTGGGCAAATAATATCACAAGATTTATTTAAGCGAGTACAAAATAGTATCCCTCAATTAAGTACTGCAATGAGTGATATTGGGGATGCTATACTATTAGGTGGAAATAGAAATGGGTATGATAATTTTAGTTGCGAAATAACTAACTCTATAAAAGTATCGGTACAAGAGCAACAGTCTACTGCTTGTAATCCAGTTTACAGAAAAATTAAAATATATTCTTATGTTGGGTTAATAGGAGATAATAGTATTATCGGTGAAGGGTTGCCAAGATTTAATCAGTTTATTTCACAAGTTGGTTACTATGATGGAGAAAATAAACAAATGAGGTTTGGAGGCATACAATTATTTAATTCAAATAGCATTTCTGTAAATACAGAGTATAGCAATCAATTCGAGTTAAACTTTGCCGACAAAAATGCTTTTAGGTGTTATTTAAAAGGTACACCGTATTATGCAGATGGGGAATGGGCTTATGTAACAAGTGCAGGAGTTAAAATTAAAATAGAAAATTTATTAGATA
>ERZ650304.618-NODE-618-length-17058-cov-22.110569_pt1 | contig 17058 bp, 21 predicted proteins | sample MGYA00376240_ERZ650304 | MGnify/ENA primary metagenome ERZ650304 (study PRJEB26733, sample SAMN07839271) | wastewater metagenome | biome: small river; feature: stream; material: water | place: USA: North Carolina | collected 2016-03-01 ...
TTACTAATAAATAAGTACTAGGTACTTGTACACAACCTACTAAATCAGTAGATTGGTAAGTTCTTATTTTCAATGAACTTACAGGAATATCTTCTAAATTAATAAAATTTAATAAATCAATAATTATATCTTGTTTATTTGTATTAATAGCCTTAATTAAATTATCTGTTAATTCTAAATTATTAACATTTTCTTCCGTTATTCCAGAAATGGGAATAACGTAATTAGAATATTTTTTAATATCGAGATCTTCAGCTAAAACATCTAAATATTCATTAGTATTTTTATTTAATAATAAAATTCGATGTTTATTAGTAGTTGTCATTTTAAAATTAAATGAACCAGTAAACTCATACATTAAATCTTCTAAATTATTTGGTCTTAAAATAATATTTGTAGGTTTTACAAATTTTAAAATATTTTTATGATATTCAGCAACTAAATCATTTTCTGTTAAATCACTTAATGGTTTCCAACCAAAAGGTGTAAGTAATTGATTAGTAATAGGAAATGCGTGGACATCATTCGGTTTTTCTGCGATAAGTGCAGCAGCTAATTCTTTACCTTGTGTGTAATTATATACATAACTACCTTGTATTCTAGCTTCTAATGAAGCATAGTCTGCTCCAATTTGAACAAAATCTGGACCACACTCAAATAAACCTCTCATTTGATAACCATAAATACTACTAATACGGGGTACGTTTGCGACCCCCCAATGTCTGTCTTTTTATTCTTTAGGTATCACTAGTACCTAAACGTTTTCGAACATATTGCAAAAAATATCTTTGAGTATTTTTAATAGTCATCGAATTCTTTTTTGCTGTTTCTTTAAAATTTAATTTATTATTAATGATATCATATCCAATGATATCTTCTAATTCAGTAACAGATAAAGATTTTTGATGCGCTACAGTATAACTTGATTTTCTATTAAAATCATATAAATAGTAAACGCCTACAACTTCACTAATATTTAACAATTCACAAGCTTTCTTTTTACTAGCACCCTGTGTTACTAATTTTCGAAGTTGTTTAAAATCAGTAAAAGTTTGAAAATCTGCTTTAGCTTTTACTAAATCAATAGTTTTAATGTAGCGACTACAAAAATGACGTTCTTTACCAAGCTGTTTCGAAATCTCTGAACAATTTTTACCAGATTCTAATTGATTAATTATGTAAAAATAAAGTTCTCCAAAGTGAAGAAAATTACAATTTTTAGCAGTATTATTCTTTTTTGACCAATTAGATTCATTTTTTCCAAATTCTAAAATTGTTTCTTTAAAAATATTTTTAATTGCAGAAGAATCATAACTACAATTGCCGCCAACATAAGCTTTTGCAAGATTGTAATAATCGTTACAATTAACTGCATTATATTTTTCAATATAATAATTTTCTCTTACTAACAATTTAGACCTATCAGTAACTTCTTCTAATAAAGTTGCTTTAAATATATGATTATTTTTCAAATCAATTTGAAATTCAAAATTTTTTGAAGATCCTAAATACGGTTGATTATTTTTTAAAGAGACAATTGTTGGTATATTATTTAATGTAATTATAGAGCATTCAGATTTAGAACCTATGTAAAAACGAGTTCCTGTAATTTTTGATGTATTTGTTAATAAATAAACTATGTTCATAACGGCTTTATGTCTCCATAAAGAATAGACTATATCTTTGGTATACATTTGCAATATTTATTAAAAATAAATAAATATTAAGTTAATGTACCACAACCTGTTTCGAGTGTCAAAAGTTTACACCCTACATTTATAAAAATTAGTCGTTGAACGTTCTTCATATCTTGTTTCCCAACAATACTTAGAAGCTTCGCTGCTGATTGCCCAATATCTTTTATTTTCAAACATTTACGTTTACTTTTTCAAGTTCCGCTTTAGTTAAAAGATCTCTAAGGATTTTCCAGCAATTAAGGTTGTTTTATTTCGCCAAGATTTCAGCGAAAACTAGCTGCCCCGATAGTAAATGCAGGTGTTCCAATTCTACCATTGCTTCTAACTAAAGATAGATAGCCAGTAGTTGGAGTACCATCCTCTTCTTCAGTACCACCAGCAATAGAATTTCTTCTATGTTTATATGTTAAATATTCAGTAACGTCTTTAGCAAAATCAGCTTTATTACCTAATAATTCTAAATTAGGACATAACTCTTTAGATGTACCTACTCTAATACAAGGACTAACTGGTACTTTAAAATTAGAAAAACCTTTGCCAGAATATTTGTTAATTAAATATTCTTCTAATTCAAGTGGTGCAACATCTAGAAGCTTTAAACGGGCTTCTCTGTAAGGACCATTTAAAGTACTTTCAACATATCTTTGAATGGTAGGTATTAATTTTTCTTCTGAAAGTTTCATTTTCTTAGAATCTTTACTAAGGTCTCTTTCTTTCCATTCACTAGGTTTCCAACCTAAAGTAAGTAAATATGATTTTAAATGATCTAAATCATCTATATCAGCTTTAATAGAATCAATAATTGGCTCATGAAATGGAATATTAAAAGTTTTACCATTAATACTTAGAGTACAAGCTTCTTCATCTAACACAGCTCCAACTTTTTCAGCAAATTTAATCATATGTGCTGAGAAAGATAAATCTTTTTTAAGTTGAGTTTTAGGAGGTGTATAAGAATCTCGCTCACCTTTATTTAAAGGTTTAGGTGGTAAAATTGGATCAACTTTTTCCTTTATATTTAGAAGTTTTTGATCTAAATCAACTAGACACTCTTTAGCTAATTTTTCATTAAAATTAAAACCAAACATACTTTGTTTTAAAGTTAAGTCAACTAACTTAGTTTCTTGAGCTAATGATTTAGAATAATCCCAAGAACCCATTTCTTTAATTAAATCAAAATAAACTTGAGCGTTACTTCTAGTATCATTTATACAGTATTCAACCATCTCTAAACTAAATTCACTAAAATCTTCATGTTCAGTTTTACTTTGTTCATTATATTTACTTAAATTTGCTAGGCTATGCCCACCATATCTATCAGGATTTAGTAATTGAGAGATAACTAAAGTGTCTTTAAAATCTACTGGTTTACCAAATAAAGTATGGGATTGGCCAAGATATCCAATAGTATAATCAATAACACCAAATAGTTGTAAAGCAGGTAAGTCAAAGCCAACAATATTATGACCTATTACCAATTCTACATCTTTTAAAGCTTGTTGAATATTATTTCTATTACATTCTTGTAAAGTATAAACTAAAGATTGATTTAAATTATCTAAGTTAGTAATTACTATACACCAAAGATTAGCTTCTTTTTTTAATTTTAAAGGTTGTTGATTGAAATCAATCATATTTTCTAAGTGATTATTCGTTTCAATATCTAAAACGACTCTTTTAAAAGACATATTATTCCTTGAATTAGCTCAGTTTTCCCAAAGAGCTTTTTCTATTTAATTTTTAAAATTGTTAAATTATTATAATGAAAGGCACCAGTATCAATATAATTATGATTACCTAATTTAACTGGTTCTTTTACGACTGTATGTCCACAATAAATTTCATCTATATTAGTTACAATATTTTGTAAATTTTTTTCTATTCTAGTACGTCCCCACAACAATGTCTCTTTAAAAGAGTACCTTTGTAAGTCCATATGAGCATCATTCCAATTAACAAAGTTTTTTGGAAATTCTGCATGTATAATAGCTATATTTTTATTATTTATATTTAAATTAATTATATAAGGTAATGTTTTAACTAAGTTATAACAATATTTTTGATCTTCTTCTGACAATTGATAATACCAACTACCACCATTAGATATATGTAAGCTTGTTATATCAGAATCTGTTTCATGTATCCATTCAATAAAATCTTCATGGTTGCCTTTAACTGATCTAAACCATTTTTCATTAACTAAATTTAAACATTTAAAGGATTGAGGACCTCTATCGACAAGATCGCCAACAGCTATTAATAAATCAGTATCAAAGTTAAAATTTAAATCTTCTAACTTTTCAATTAGAAGATTATAACAACCATGTATATCTCCACATACATAAATATTATTGTATTGTGAAGAATCAATCTCCAATATCACGAGTTACGCCATTAAAAAATGAAACATTATTTTGAAGATAATCATACAAAGATTCTCTTAAATTTGTTGTAATACTAGTAAGTTCTGATAAATTAATATCAAATTGATAAGATTCTACAATAGGTTTTTGATCAATAAAATCATTTTTACTTAAATAACAATCAAGAATTACGTTAATTCTATTCTTATCAATTTCAGTAAAATTCCTAATTCTCCAATATTCAATATTTGATTGGTAAAAAGGTCTTACATTGTTTTTAATCATTCCCATATTTTTATATTCCTAGTTCTGTATAAGTAGTATATGATTCTGTTGTAAAAATATTAGTTGCAGGTGTGGTATTAGTACCATTCCATCTCATTCTGATTCTAATGTAATCGGTTGCCTCTAAAACTAAATCAATATCATAAGTACCTGGGGTAATAGTTTGTAGTATATTAGTTAAAGTATAATTTAAAATACGATTAGTACCGTTTTTATATACGGTACCAGTTAGTCTAACAATATCTACGGAATTTGTAAGAAGATAATAAACTTTAATTACTGCTTCAACTAATAAAGAATCGTGAGAATTAGTTGGCCCCATTTTATATGTGGTAGTAGTTAAATTACTTTGAGATCCATCTTCAGTAGATGTAAAATAATACCAAGTATTTGCTTGATTACTATTAATCAATACTCTCCCCGGCATTTTAACAATACTATTACCGCCAGTAGTTTGGTTATTAAGTGCAGGTCTTAAACTTAATATGTAGGCATTTTGCATAGATCTATCATTAGTTACAGAAAATGTATTACCAAATATTAAATTAGAAGATCCTGACACACTTGTAGTTGACTGTGTAAAAACAGTATTAAAATTTCCGCCTATTGAGCCTCCACCACTTATAATTAAATGATGCGACCCTCCATAATTACCACCAGAGGTGCCTCCAAAAGGAGCAGTACCTCGGTTTATAATTAAACTTGAATTTGCAGAAGAAGTAACAGGAAGAGAGCCTGGAGTGCTATTATTGGTTGGCGTACTAGTACTTAAAGTTGATGAAATTAATAAAGTATTAGCTCCATTATTATTAACACGAGAATACCCAGAATTAATAGTTCCGGATCTTGCCCCGCCTGTATTAATATTCCACCCAATACTATAAGAACCAGAGTTACTTGTAGAATTAAAGCCACCTAATGTAAAAGAATTAACCGAGACGCTATCTGTAAGATCTGTTCGTCTAAGTATTTGTAAATCAATAGCACCACTACCCAGAGCATGACTATTTTTTTGGCTGTGTTTAGGATTAAAAAGGCTAAAAGATGGATAAAAACCAACGCCAGTGCCATTAAGAATTAAATTATCAGCAGAATGTCTTCCAGACAAGTATACATTTGAAGCTCCAGTAGGAATGTTTCTTTGATATAAAGCAATATCCCCATTATTTTGTTCTTCTTTAAAAAATTTTAAAGGTTCACCATTAGTATCTAATGTAACATAATCCCCATTATCTGTAATAGTAAGATTATTAGTAGTAGTATTAACTGCTAATTTTTTAAGTCTTCCTAAAACTCCAGACTTAGTTAATGTTAAACTAGTTCCAATTAATGAAGGAGAACTTAATTCTTCAAGTTTTGTATTAAGAGCAGTTTGTGTTGCTGTTGAAATAGGTTTATTTAAATCAGAAGTATTATCAACATTTCCTAACCCTACTTCTGATTTAGTAACATTGTGTGGATTACCACTAATAAGTTGGGAATGATCATAAGCAATCTTACCATGATCACCTCTATGTGCTGTAGTAGAAGTTTCACCTAATTGTAATAAATCAGGTTTATTTAATATTTCAGAATCACCAGAAGTAGAGTTCCAATCAGCATTAACATTAACCTCAGCACCTTCTTCGATACCACTTAATTTTATTTTTTCTACAGTGGTATAATCTTCAGTAGATAATCCCTTACCAGTAATTTTATCTACTTTTGTATTAAATACACTTTGTAATAAATTACTTATGTAAGTATATATTTGAGATATACTTACTGTATAATCTCCGTCTACCACCAGTAGGTATTTTCTCAGTACCTAAGATATTACTCAATAAAGGAATATCAGATATTTTAGATTTTTTTGCCATTAATTATCTTCAAAAATTATATATGAATTTGTATCTGTTAATACAAAACTTCCACTGTCAAATTGCCAACCTTCTCCTAAAGAAGGTTTAAAAACAGTAGCAGTTAATGTATATAATTGCGGACTATTTTTAATTATTAATGTTAGTCCAAATATTTTAGTTGATGAAAAATCAGGATTATTAAAAGAAATACTTTTAAAATCATTTGAAACAGTAAAAGTAACTGTATCTCCAGATAGTTGTTTCCAACTATAATTACTGATTACAGAGTAATCATCAGAAACTAAAGTAATAATATTTTCAGAAGTTTCATCTAAATACTCTACAGATAAAACTCCTTTAAATAACGAGTCTATTTCAACAGGTGGTAAATCTGTTGTTGCAAACCTTACAAATCTTTCCATATGTTATTCACCGGGAAATTCAGATTCACCACAAGAATGTAAAGTAATCTGGCTTTGATTAGTAATAAAAGGTACTAGATCTAAACTATTGGTCTGTTCCTCTGCAATTAAAGTTAATGTAATTGGATATTGATGTATAGAACCATCAGCTCCAGTTACACTACTAACATATCTATAATTACCAATACCTCCGGAACCGTCAATAAATATTATATAAGAAATAGACATTAAGTGAGAAACAAATTCTCTAAAAAGATCTCTAAGATTAGTAGGACCAAGAGGTGTAAAAACCCATAAATCATCAATTGCTAATTCAGTACTTTCCAATCTAAATCTTATAGATACATTTTCAAGAGTAGCAGCGTCAACCCCAACACTAGGAATTAAAAATTGAACTGTTGGATTGCAATCACTATTGTTATTAGTTAAAGTAATATTTACTAAATAACTGTGTACAACACCAGTTAAAAGATAAACAGTAAATTTAAAATTTAAGATTGTTAAATTAGTGTCTGAAACATCCACTAACAACCCCATATCCCCTTGAACAGTAAACTTGTCAAAATCTTCTGTTAGACAAGTCCAAGTATATTTTTGAATAAGATCACCTCCAATTAAATTAATAATTGAAATCTTATACAAGTTTTCTACATATAGTTCGGATTTTAAATTCAAACCGAATTCTTGATTTAATGGTCTTTTTAATAAACCATCTGACATATTAACTTTTAACATTTAAAAACCAGACACCTCTTCAAATTTTTCTGGATACATTTTTTTATACATTTCTAACTTATAATAAGTATGTGTAGCATTTTCATAATAAAGAGAAGTTGCCAAACCAGTAACACCACCGGCTCTATTTTTTGGTAAATAAATATAAGTAGTATCACGATCAACATCACTTTCTGCTAATTTATCACGTTGTATAATAATATTAATACCAGAAGATTTATATTGAGCACTACTACCAACCATATCTTCTTCAGATAGCATACCACCATTAGATGCAGTCTGTTGTCCAGAAGCAGCCTTACGACTATGTATGATATTTATAAATATTACAGGATATGCTTTAACTGTACTTTTTTGCCATCTCATAAATTTTTCCTGAAAATCTAAACTTTCACCAGCAAAAATATCTGATAAAACATCAATAACAATAATTTGTACTCCACAAGAAATAATTAATTCTTCTATCTTTGATTGTATAGAATCAAAGTCACCACGATCATCAATAAGATAAAATGAAGGTGAACCATCTTCATTTAAGAATAATTTATCAGCAGCTTCTTTTACTGCATCTTGTTGTAAATAAGCAACTTTATCTACAGGGTTATCAAATAATGATAATTTTCTACCAATTTCTCTTGATAATAAATTCTCACCATATTCACCAGCATCTGCTTCAAGTGTAAGTACACCAATAGTATATCTCTTAAGTTTTAAATGATATAAAACAAATTCATTAACAATAGTTGTTTTTCCGTGAACCAGAACCACCCATAATGTTAACAATATAACCCATTGGAATGCCACCAGCTAACATAGTATTAACATCGTCTAAGAAAGGAGGAAATTCTACTTTTTCAATAGCACCTCTTTCTAAGATCTTATCATAAATAACATCAGAACCTAAAATACCAGAAGGACTGTAAGCTCTTGCTTTTAAATATCTAGAAACAAATTCTTTTTGTTTACCTTTTTCTAACATTTCATTAGCATCTTTTAAAGGTAATTCAATAACAAATAATTTATTTCTAGGCAATACTTTAGCTACTTTATGTAAAGCTTCAATACCTCTAGAATCTTGATCAGGGCAAATATAAATTTTTTGAAACTTATTTAAAAATTCATAACTTAACTGATATTGTTTTAATGAACTAGATTCACCACAAACAGCAGAAACAACAGGTGTATTCTCATATTCAGAACGATTAGATTCTGCTAACATTTGATAAATAGATAAACAATCTAACTCACCACTAGCAATAATAATATTTGGAGAAGGTGAAGTTTTAAAAACTGCTTGTCCAAATAAATCAACATCTGATCCAGCAGACCCTCTACTACTAAATTTTTTATCTTTAGTTCTCATTTTAACGCCAACTAATTGGCTGTCTTTAGTTAAAGGATAAAATTGTTTTTCAAAATTACCTTCTTCATCAAATTGATGTAAAACACCATATTTTTTTGTTGTATCATCTTTTAAACTTCTAAAATTTTTAGTTTTATAAGTAGATGTATTTTTAATATTTGCCCATAATTCTGGAGTAAAAGGCCCGCTCATTTTCTATCACTATTTCCTGTTCTGCAATGCCTAATTTGTTTTTATAACTAGTAGATAAAGATGGGTGGTATCCACATGCAAAGCAGTGAATACCACCATCTTCAAAATGAAGTAAATTATTTCTACTTGAGTCACCGCCAGTACTAGCACATTTTGGACATTGTTCTTTTTTTATAACTTTATTTGTAGTACTCATTTGTTCACTTATTTAATTTTAAAATTCTAAAACTTCGTTATTTAGATCTTCTTTAATAAATACTTTTTGATAATTAGTATTATCACCTTCTTGTTGGGCTTGTTGAGTGTTATCAGGATTTAACCAATGTTCCATCCATTTTAATGGATTGGTAATAATTAAATTTTGAGAACTTAACTGTAATAATTGATTAGCTTCTTGAGCATTAAAATCAATCCAATTAATAGCTAAATCAGCTGTTAATCCAACAATTTGTTTACCTTTAAGAGCTTTTCTAGTCCAAGCATATTCTGCTTCTAATATAGAATTATATAATAATTGTAATTCTGGTTTAAGCATATCTAATGCTTTAACAGCTCTAGGGTCATCAGCTAAGCAAGAACTAATAATAAAATGACCTTGTCTAGCATGAAATCTAAATTCATCAATAGCAATTTTTTGAATTAATTTACAAATACCAATAAAATAATTATGTTCTGCTGTAATAAATGTAGAAGCAAAAGAACCCATAAATTGAATTCTCTCTAAAAGATACATAGCAATATAACCTTTAAAAACTATATTGTATAATTCTTGACTATCTCTTTTATAGAAACCCTGAACATATTTAGCACCTGCAATTAAAAGATCATCTAATGCATCGAAAATAGGTTTTAATCTAATATCTATTTCTTTATTTTCTAGAATTTTTCTATAAACTAAAGTAGGATCTGAAATACATAAACGAACAATTTCTGAATATGTTGCTGCATGCGTACCTTCAATTTCTTGAAATTTATTTTGAGATCTAGAAAATTCAGTATTAGTTATAAATGGTGTTAGGAGATAAGAAAAAGAACGAGAAGCAATACTATCAACTTCCCACTGATAAGCTAAATTTTCTACCATTAGATCTCTTAAATCTTTTGGTGCTCTTAGCATATCAGATGTACTATCTATTAAAGATACCTCATCTTCTGTCCAATCAATTTCTTTTTGATTAATATAAAAAGATTTTAATTGTGGATAAGCAACGTTAATAGTATCAAATAAGCCTAAAGGTTCTCCTAAGAATAATTGAGACTTACCGAGTTTTCCAAGTAGTATTTTCTTTATTAAAAATAAATTGTTTACTCATATATTAATATATAGTGTATGGTTGTATCAGATAGTACAACCACCTCCACCACAACCTCCCTCTAGCGGTTCATTAAATTTCATAGTTTTTGGATTCGTATAGTATTTGGTTTTAACACCCATTTTTACACGATAAATAAAATCTTGTAACATCTTACGATCTGTTAGTAAATTACTAGGATCTTCATTTGTAAAATCATGATAATAGTCAGCACTAATGCCTTGATCTGTATATTTTTGAAAAATAGCGTAGTGATCCACCACATCTTTATATGGAATGTCCCAAGCTAATTCATAATGATACTGTAGTGTATCTGCATAAGGTACAATAGTAACTGTTTTATTAGTACCATCTGTTTTAACAACAACAGTATTTCTAATAGGATAAATACTATTAACTGCACCAGATTTTTGACTACTAGTTTCACCGGGCATTAAAGCAACATTAACAGAAAAAGCTAAGCCATGTTCTTTTACTTGAGATCTTAATTCAGACCAATCATATTTATATTCATAATCAACAATTGAATCTACATTCTTATTATAAGAATCTATAATTAGATAACCATCTTTATATTTAAATTTATCATAATATTGAAACTTACCATATTGTTTAGCAATTTCAACAGATGCTTTATACAACATATAAGCATGTCGTTCAGCAATAAAATGAGTATGTTTTTTAGATAAAGGAGAGGAATAATATAAATTATTTTTAGCTAATTCGTAAGCATAATTCATTAAACCAACACCAGCAGACATATAAGCCTTGGCTGTATACCCAATGTTAGGAAATAAATACTCTGTATTTAAAATAACATAACGAATAGTCATTAAAGCTGAATAAGCTAAGCGATAATAATGTTTATCATCATAATCTTTATTAAGATTAATAGCAGCAATATTACATAAAGCAGTTAAATTCTTAGTACAAATATCTGTAATAGTATATTTAATACCTTTATAAATTAATTCATCACCAATAAGAAGTTCACTTACTCTAATATCTCTATTAGGTACTAATTCTTCAGGATCTTTAAAACAAATTTCTAAATCATTATCTAATGTAATATATAAATATTCTGATGATTTTTCTTCATAAAGTTCTTTAACAGAATGATAACCTTTAGTAGCAAGAAGAATTTCTAAACATTGTCCAGTTAAAATACCATTAAATACGGCTAAATGTCGCTTAGGTTCATTTACACAATATGTGTCATCAACTCTTCCATAATCAATAACAGATTCAATAAGTAAAGAAATTACTTGATTTGTAATAGGTTCAATATATTCTAATAATTTATCGCCTTGTTTTAATTCATGTGCCCTTACTTCTAGATAAGGTTTACCATAACCATTAAAAATATAAAATTTATGATAAGGTGTACAATCAAGACTATAACCATTATTTGTTGTTACAGTTAATAATTTTTGATTAGTTCCCGTTTTAACAACAGTAACATCTGACCATTCACTTCCATTCCAAATAGTTACTTGTTGATTTTCTAATTCAGAAATAACTTCATGACCATTTTTAGTTAAAATAGTCGTTTCTGGAGCAACACATAAATTTGAAGTATAAATAGGTTCTATAAAAGGAGTATGTCTATTTATTTCTACGATATTAATATCATAAAAACGACCAGTCTCATATTCTTGAGATAAAAATGCTAAAGCAATTTCTCTAGCTTTTACAACAGTTTTTTTACAAGTTAAATCTTGCATATATTTATTAAATATAGTTTCAAATAAACTTTCATCTTGACTAAAGAATGCTTTTTCTAAATCAGGTGCATCTTTAATACTGATAAGTAACCAATCTTCATTAGCTGCTACTTTTTTAGCAAATAAAGGATTATAAATAATTGCATAATCAATTTCATCAACTTTCTTTTCAGGAGATGTTGTTGGATTTCTAGCTCTAATAAGATCAAAAAGTTCAGGATCAAAACAAGTAAAATAAGTAGTTAAAGCACCACCTCTAGAACCCTGTTTATTCTGTTTAGCTAAACTCTGATGAGATTTAAGATAAGGAAGTTTTCCTAAATGAGTACCACGGTTTCTATCAAACCCATCACCAATACTTCTTATTCTTAATATATTACCTAAACCTGCTGAAGCAACAGTCATTAAATCAGTAATATGAGAAGAAGCTGCAATAGATTTAGATGTATCATGAGCTTGATATACACAACAAGATGTTGCTGTTTTTTTAGGAGTACCAATAAATTCTAGATTAGGAGAAGGTAAGTTTAAATGATCGTTAGTAAGATCATAAATATAATTAGATATGTGATTTAGTCTATTAGGTTCTTTTTCCCAAACAGACATTGCAATTCTTGCATATATAAATTGTGGCGTTTCATAAACAATTTTATTTACTTTATCTTTAACAGCATACTTACTTTCAATTACTTTTAATTGTGAATAACTCTTCTCAAAATCAGAACTATGTTGAAGCATAGCATCAATAGCATCTAATTCATCATCAGTATAATCCCAAGTAGTGTATAGATTAAGAGATTGCATTTTAGCAATATGTTCTTTTAAATGAGGAGGATCTTCACTACCATAAGCTCTTTTATACCAATCAGCTGCATAAAGTTTACCTGCTACATATAAATGATCTTCTGTTTCTCTATCAATACAAGAATCTATTAAAGCTTTAATTAATTCAGAACTTGTTACAGTCTCTGGAAGTTTTTTCATTCCGATCTAAAGCAATACCAGACCATTCTACACCATGATCAGAAGCCCATGATGCAAGTTTATTTAATTTTGAAGGATCAAATTTTACTTTTTTACCACTTCTTTTTATAAGATATTTAATCATCTATTTTTAAATTTCCTTTAATTTTATCTCTTAATTTTTTTCTAAATTCACGTTGTTTATTTAACTTATTTACTTTATTAATATTTACTTCATCTAATATTTCATAATTATCTAAAGGATACGGTGTATTTTCTATTAAAGCTAGTAACTCTTCTTTATTATCAACCATTTGATCAAATGGTATATATACCAACTTAATACCTTTTTCAACTAAGAAATTATATTTTTTAGAATCTAGTAATTTACTTGAGTGAAAACCAGAAAGATCTTTATGAAAGTGTTCAACATACTCGTAATGTTGTCTACCATTGTCAATTTTGTTATCTTAAAAGCTCTTTATCTTTTAATTCTATATATTACTATATAGTTCGGACTATTTCATCATCTTCAACTAAATGGTCAGATGTTGGGCGCTCGTGGAGAAGATTATCATTTAAGCTATTCACTTCTCTAGTCTCTGCACGTTCTGTAAAATCTTTATCTAACAAAGATAATGCTTTATCTACAGCTTCGCTCAAGATTGTCCTTATATAATTATCATCAATAATTAAGTCTGTGTTTATTCTTAGTAAATAAATATTTTTATTTATACATTCATTATTTTTTATTAAATCATTTTTAATTTGAGCTTGAAGTCTGCTTTCACCATAGCAAGCTATTCTGTGCATAGGTCCATCTACTTCAACTGCAAATTGTAATTCAGGTACATATAAATCTAATTCTAATGCCTTATTAGTCAAAGGATTTCGAACTACTTTATAAGTATTTTTAATAATAATATAATTAGGTAATAATTCACTAAGTATGTTAAAAGTTGTTGTTTCAGGTTTTGATGAACCAGCAGGCAATACTCCGTTTTTTCTATTGTAAGCTGTAGCAGAATTTAACATTCTATTATGACAAGTTTCACAACGAGATAGTTCCCTATATCTTGGAGCACCGACAATCATAGCAAAGATTAAAAAGAACCCAAAATTTACGATCTTCTCGTCTTTTTTCGTTTCTCTTTTCTTTATTTTTTAATTCATTTTCTGGTTTTCGCTTTTTATTATAGTCTTTCATCAACTCTTTTCTTCGTTTTTTAGAACAACAGCTACAAAATTTTGTAGCTGTTGTTGCATTTAACAAATCAACTTCACAAATTAAACATTTCTTTTTCAGAACTTTTTATCCTTTTTGTTAATTTTTTATATAATAGGAAATCTCTTGAATTCACCCAATTTTCGATTTATATTTCTATAAAAAGGAGCACATATATTTACTCTACTGCTATACCTAGATAAGGTATATAAATATCAATTCTTTGATGAATTTCATGTAATGGAAATTCATAAATAATTTTTTGAGTAGGATATAATTCAGATAAATATTGATAAAGTAATCTTTGATCTGAACTACCCCTTTCATCTACTTTATACATTATCTTTCAGGTAGCCAAATAGAAGGTGCAAGATCATTACCATCAATTTTTTCAGTAAGATGTTGTCCATTATAATTGTAATGATCTTTAATCCATTTTATATATGTATTGAATTGATCATCTTCTTTAATTACTTCAAAATTTAATAAACTATATTTTTCAATAGCAAACTTATTGTAAATTTTATTTAAATATTCTTTAGAATTATAAAGATCAGCATAGTAAACATACTCATCAAAATCATCTGAAAAAACAGCTAAAACTACAGCAGTAGATGCAACATTAGTAATAAAAATAGGGTCAGTATTAGTCTTGTAGGTATATAATATTTTCATATTGAGAACCTTAGTTATTTTTTATTTAATAATTTAACAGATGCTTCTCTATTAATTGGCTTATTAACAATTGGAATTGTATTATAGAGTTTATAACTATTTTTACAAATGTTATGTAAAGGGCATAAATTACAATTTGAAATATTCGCCTTATTAAAAGAAACATTTTGACTTTTGTAAAGCGAAACCAATAAGTTTATATTAAATTGAGAGAGTTGTAAAGAAGAAAATTCATAAGAAGGTGTAGTACTACTTAAATAAAAATTATAAATATTCTTTAAATTTTTATTTAAGTACTTAACAAAAGATAAGTTATTTAAATTTAGAAGCTTATTATTATTTTCTGGTAGTATATTGATAATATTAATTGTATTATCAATAAATTCTACAGTAATTAAAGCTTCAACATAATAAGAAAAATAACTGACATTAGAGTCTTGATGTGGGAAAGGTAGATAATATTTATTATTAAAATAAATATTTTTAATAGAATTATTATTTAACATATCTAAAATTTTAGATGAAATGTTAATAATTAAAAGCCAATATTTAACTATAGTAGACGTTGCATCTTCTAAGTTATGTTTTAAACAATAATTACTAATTACCTTATAAAAATAAGATTCATAAGTTAATATACTTTTAGTAGTATGTAGTGAGTTTTTAATTATTTTATATATAATGTAATTAACAAAATAATTAAAATCTTGTTCATAGATTTCTAAATAGTCTTCATAAACTATTAAGTTTTTATAAAAAAGTTTATAACGTTCTTTTGTCATTAATGTATTGCTACAAAATAACGCCATGTGTAAATTATTTACACTTTGCAATTTTAATAACTCTTTTTCATCCATATTTCTCACACGTCCCATTGCTAAATGGACAAAGATTACATTGATAATCACCTAATCTAACACTAGAAGGATCTTTCTTATATTTATCATAATTAGTTTTATAAATTAAACCTTTACTAAAATTTAATTCTACTTCTTCTTCAGTATAAATAGGTTTAAAATCTTTATTAGGTATCTGACCATTAATAATATAATCTAATAATTTTCTATCTGTATCTTTAATAGCTTTTTCACTAATAGAGCGATCAACATAAGAAGTTAAACAACCTTCCCATAAAAATTCTATTTGAGGATAAAAATCATTTTCAAATTCTAATAGTGTGATTCTAAATTGTTTATTTTTGTACCAACCACTACAAGAACGATCTACATATAATAAATTAATTGCTTCAACTTTATCTTTTAAAATAATTAAATATTTAAAAGCTTGTAATAAATGTGTAATTTTTGGAGTAGGTCTATCTGATTTAGTACCATAAATGTTTTTTGAATTAAAGAAATTACCACCATCATAAGTTTTAATTTCAAGTAATTCTACTTTATTACTATCTAGTGGATTATAGATAGCACCATCTATAAAACCTTTAACAAAATATTTAGGAACTGTTACTGGAATTTGAGAATCAGCAAATATACCTAATTCTTTTAAATCATTTAATAACCATTCTTCCCACTTATCTCCAATATAAGCTGACATCTTTACATGAGGTGCAATAAAAGTATTAGTTTTTAAATAATTATTTTTATCAAACCATTGTTGTCTTAAACAAGCTCCTAATTGAGTATTATCTATTAAAGAATAACAAGATTGGGAGGAAGGACTTAAGATAGGTAAAAAATTAGTAGCAGAATTAAAAAGTTTAGGCTTGTTATATTTATCTGCTAATTTTTGAAATATATCAAGGAACATATGCTAAGTACTCTTGACCATCTAAATTTATTACAGTACATAATTGATTAAAAAATCTAAAAGTATCAGTTTTTAATTCATAAGGAGATTTAATTAAGACTGTAGTAGAGAGTTCTGAAAATACATCTCTTAAAGATTTTAAAGGTAAAGGTTCGTTTACATCTAATTCAATATAAATAAAATCAACATAGGAATTTAAAGAATTATCTTCATATGCTTCTGTTATAGATTCACCTAAGTAACTTACACAATGGGTATGTAAGAATGGTTTTTCATATTTATTATTAGATATTAATAATAAATTTCCAACTTTATACTTATTGGAAAAGTTTTTTAAAACTTCAGTATTGTTAATAAACAAAGCTCTGTTAGTAAGTTTTAAAGAATAAAAAATAAAGTTATTTAATTCCATATCACCAAATCATATTTATAATTTAAAAGGTTTTTTCTTTCTAAAGAAATATGTTCCAATTCTGGTTTATCACTTGAACCA
>ERZ650304.619-NODE-619-length-17023-cov-16.596417_pt1 | contig 17023 bp, 18 predicted proteins | sample MGYA00376240_ERZ650304 | MGnify/ENA primary metagenome ERZ650304 (study PRJEB26733, sample SAMN07839271) | wastewater metagenome | biome: small river; feature: stream; material: water | place: USA: North Carolina | collected 2016-03-01 ...
TCAGAGGAACGTAACCGTTTCTTAATCAAAACCCCACAGCAACTGTATGCTGTGGTAAATCACCTTGTTGAAGCTGGAGGATATTAATGGCCAACATGAACAACTATCAGGAGTTTATCAAACAGACTCTTGAACATGGTGTTAAAGGAAAGAAACGAAATGATGATCAAACGATCTCCATGTTTGGTGGTCAATTAGAGTTTGATCTATCCGAAGGATTTCCTTTGTATACTGGTCGCAAGATTGCCTTGGGACAAGCGTTAGCAGAACACTATTGGTTTATCTCTGGTAGCACCAACCGTCATGATCTGAACAAGTTGCGGGGTTGCAAGTTCTGGGATGAGTTCGAAAACGAAGAAGGGGATATTGGTCCTCTGTACGGTCGTCAGTGGCGAAAAGAGCGCATTGTTTGGAATGCCGATCCAAAAGAGCGCAAGGCGATCGTTCTGGATCCTATCAAGGAGATGTTAGCGGGAGTGATGGCCGACGTGGATTCTCGTCGCTATATTCTTTCCGCCTACAACTATCTCGAATCTCCTTTGCCTGAATATCTACCAGACGCCACCATTGAGCGAAACCATGCTGCTGGACTGATGTCTATTGGTCCATGTCACACCCTTTCACAGTACAGTATCTTTGATGGTAAACTCAATTGTCATCTGTACATGCGTTCCAGTGACATTTGTATTGGGTTACCTTACAACATTGCAGGATATGCTATTATGTTGGCATTGTTTGCAAATGTCACCAAGCGCTCTGTGGGTAAGTTGGTGATTTCGTTTGGTGATCGACACATCTACGGGGATCATATTGCTGGGGCAAAAGAGTTGATCTCTAGGCAGATTCCAGACAGTCCCGCTCTGGATATTTCTGATCTAGAGCTACCAGTATTTACTGGATTGATCAACAACCCCTCTCGCAAAATGCGGTATAGTGATAAGCTTGCAAAAGAGATCAATGATGAAATTGATCTTATTTTGTCAAGACTTAAAGATTATACTCCACTTGACCCTGTTAGTTTTAGAATGTATAAGTAACAATAAGTCTTACGGGACATATGTCCCGTAAGACTTATATATTGTGACGGTTTAATGGCTATGGTTTTTTGGAGAATGGTATGCCAATAGTTTCCTATCCTGGGGGATCCTATGTTTTGGAGGACTCCTCAGTAAGACAAGACATCTTAAATATTAGCAATGGTCTTGATGTCGTTTCTGGCGACATCATCGATCTTACCCGTGATCTCAAGCCTTGGAGAATTTGTGCGACGCGTGGTAACTTTTACTATACTGGTGATGGTAGCGGGGGACAGACCAGATTTGAGTCCTATATAAAGGTAGCCATTTGTAAAGGAGGGGTTACTGCTATTCGACTGGTATATGCTAACAAGTATAGTACCGATGAAGGTGAGACGGTGAGTTTACTCAGCACCTATACCCTAGAATCTAGTGTAACTATTGCTGGTACATTAATACCCGTTACCTTTGGTGGTAAGAAATCGCCAGCAGTTGATCCAGATACTCCGTTTGTGATCAGTGATCCTATCGGTATTAGCTTACCTGAAGGTACAATTATTGAGGTACGTACTGGTGCGATCATCGCTTTTGGTGGAAGAATTGCTGTCGGATTAAGATCTGGTGGAAATGCCACGGTCAAGGTTCGCTCTAATAGTGCTTCTTCACAAATTTACACCACTTCAGCAATGGTTACTCCTCTTGGCGGTACTACGGCATCAAACGGTTTTGTCCCTATGGCTGTGTTGGGGAAGGTGGTTGAAGACCCTGCTTCTGTACTTCTACTTGGTGATTCACAGTTGGTTGGTATTGGTGATACTAGTGACTTTACGACCGGCCTTCTTGGTGGGGTAGAAAGAGCAATGGCATATTGCATGATCGGTTTTAGCAATGGATCTAGAGGGGGAGATAAAACGGGAACCTATAATTCCAAGACCTGTAGCTCTCGACTATCTTTGCTACCATATGTGACGCATCTTTATGCAAACATGGGAATCAACGACGTCGTAGCAGGTAGAAGTGCGAGTGCAATTTTGGCAAATATTGATGCATTGATTAATATTTGCCAACGGGCTCGGGTCAGATTAGTCTATGAGTCTATTTTTACAGTAACGACCAGTAACAATAGCTGGGCAGACATGTCTGGGCAAACCGTAACGGCTGGATTTGAAGTAGGGGGTGTCAGAGATCAAGTCAACGCTGGATTGATTTCTAGGGCCAATAGTGGACTGTTAGATTATATCGATACGTCTTCTTCACTTATTGATCCGACCACAAACAAATGGTTGCCAAATACAACTGATGATGGTACCCATACTGGGACAAACGGCCATCTTATTAGACAATCAGTCATAGCAGCACATGCTATTCAATGGCACAACCTAACGGACTATTGACCAAAGAGGATTTAGAAATGAGTCAAGTTCTTTCAACCGTCTCCAACAGTAACCTTCCATCCAATTATTGCAGAATTGATGGTGTTTTTCATCAGACCTGCCACTTGATTGGTCCTGTCGGCACCAGAGTAATCATTGAAGGTTCGATAGATCCTATTCAACAAAACTGGTTTCCTGTATGTGAGTTGCTGATTGGTAGTGGGGAAACGCAACTATATGATCAGAGGATGATATTTGGACTATTTATTCGATATCGTTTTGTTGCGTCAACAGGTGATGCAACCACTCTCCCTACGCTAAATCAAGTTCCGAGTGGAGCTATTCTTCATCTTCTCGTACAGTAACACAGTTACTGATATATGTTTATTGTTTAATGACTCATTCTGATTGTACCCCGCCGTGGAGGTTTAATCAATGTCTTCGTTTACTCGTTTACTAAATTACGAGTTTACGGATGATCCCGTACCTAACCAGTACGGGAACACCCCGATAATTCGTACGCTGGAATCGTTTAGGTTTTATTACGATGGTTCCATGACTGGTTGGTATTTTGAAGCACCTATCTTCAGTATTGCAAATGGAGGATCTATTCCAGATATTGCACAAAACATGTTTGGTCTAGACCCTTTCGATCCATGGTACTTGCAAGGTTATGTCATGCATGATCTAATGGTGGGTGAATGTGGGAAGATGTATCCGATCAGACACGATGATGGTCGGTTTAAATACATCTCTTGGTCAGAAGCCGCTGACTGGTTAAACAAAGCCATGGTGGTGAAGGAATCTTGTGTTCCTAAACCTATTACCAAACTTCAACGCAAAATGATTATTCTTTTTGTTAGAGGTTATGGCTTAGTTAGACCGAAGGTCAATCCCGTACGCGTTCCTTAAAATTTACAATAATTGGCCACGTCCCTAGTCAAGATGGTGTGCTCATCAACCATCAACTCGTTCCAGATAACGAGAAACTACCGCCTTTGAACTGTACTGTCCGATATGGCAAAGTCGGAACCATTGTTTCGATTTTGGGTACTGGCCATCTTCTTGCTACTCAAGAGGATATTGATTCAGTCATTGACCTTGGGGAAACCTATGTCCATGAAAAGAGTGGCGGTAAGTACATTGTCCGTGGTCTTTCGTTAAACGAGGAGACCTCAGAGATCATGGTGAGCTATGCAAAACACATCAAATTAAAACATGATGTGGAGAATGTCGAATCGGTCAATGAGATTCTTGAAGCTAGTCGGATGTACGATCTTACTCAATGGGTAAGACCTATGAGTGAGTTTGCGGTTAAGTTCAAATGTCTTGGGGAGAAGTACTCATGAGTAATCAAGCGCTGGTAAAAGAGTATCAAGAGTGGCTCAATAGTAAAGGGGTCGTTAAGATTGCTACTGATGGCATTTTTGGTCGGATGACTACAGCAGCCACGCTACTGACGTTTGCGAACAAAAATGTCAGTAAGATCAGTCAAGCGGAGATTGAAGAGATCTCTTCTAAGATCTTGCTACAGAAAAACCCTTGGCGGGTTCAAGCAGTGGCATTTGTTGAAAGCTCTGGTAGTGGCTGGCAAAAAGACGGTCTACCAAAGATTCTATACGAACGTCACTACTTCTACCGATTGACCAAAGGACAGTTTGGAACCAGTGAGTTCTCCAATGCATCTGCTGGTGGCTATACGTTGGATGCCGACAATGACGGCATCAATGATAGTTGGGAGAAGATGTGTATGGGTGCCAAGTTTGACATTATGGCAGCGTTCCAATCCGTCTCTGTATCCATGTTTCAGGTCATGGTTGACCATCATGAGAAGCTTGGCTATAAACGTCCATGGGATATGATTTGGGAAATATCCCAATCAGAGAAAGCTCACTATGAATTGATGGCCAGATGGATTGTACTCAATGGTAAGATAATGGCTTTGAGCAAGATTGACGGTAATCCAGAGAACTGTCGTGACTTTGCAAAGTTCTGGAACGGTTCTGGGTATGCTGAGAAAGGTTATCATGTCAAGATTGCCGAAGTATTCAAACGCTTTCAACAGATCGGCAAATAACCTGTAAAGAATATCCCTGTCGAAATTTCGACAGGGATATATCATCATTATGCTGTCACACAGGAGTAACAGTTATGGAGGTAAATTCCTATATTTTTGATGGTCATCTGGAGAATTATGTACCTAAGGGCGTACTCGGTGACCTCGATTCAATCGTGTCTGAGTTTAAGATCGTCAAGCTTGGGTTTCTTAAGTTTATCCATGGTCCTCGTAGTAGCGAATATATTCTCCTTGAAGACGAAATATTAAGCGGTCTAGATCAGCCATTGTTTGGCAAAGAGCGTTTAGTGTTTATTAGAAGTCTTCAGTTCGTTACAGACTATGTTTGCGCTTATATCGCAAACGAGACTAGACGAGTAGGCGATCAATTCATCCTTACAACCAACGGTTTTTGTTTTATTCTGTCCCCCATCCAAGAGGAACGTCACGATGTCAAATACATCAGTAGCAAACAATCCATTCGGAACCAGCTTTTTGGCCCGTTATCCAAACTGCACCGTTGATCGCATCAAGGTGGTTGATTACGTACCCTATTCACTGTCATTGGCAAAGAATATGTCTGGCGATGTGGATCGATCATTAACGTATTACATTCCTGCGGTCTACCAAGGAGTGTTGCGTAGTGAGCGATATCCAAATCTTGCAACGCCATTTATCAGTATCATCGATATCGACAACAATCCTGTCGTCCAAGCCAAAGAAAAAATCTCTTTGACTGCTGCGACAGAATTTGGTGCAGACAGCTTGCGTAAGCAGAACTATATCTCAAAGGAAACAAAGAAACTGACTGGTCAGTTCATCCACATTGATGATTTGAGTCAAACCCCAAGAGAGGACTTGAACACTGCTCGTTCTGAGATTCAATTGGTCGATATGCTCTATATCGACTACATGAAAGATGTTGATTTTCAGACAGCGTTGGACAATGCAAAACTGATCGCAGGTGACTTTATCCCAAAACATCTTCTTGTTCTTGAAGCAATGAAGAGTAAAACATATGTGGCCAACGTCAACTATTTCAATATGTTGATTGAACGTGGTCGTATTGCTGGGGTGAAGTTCATTGGCGTGTCCAAGAAAGGGGAAGTCAGTGAGGTCAAACCTTCTCATGAGGGTTGGATTGACTGGATTCCAAAGTACATGGACATGGTCATTGAGTTCTCTACTCCTAACTCAATGATCTATTATCGACTCTCTCCGTACATTGGGGAACTGGGACTTCCTCGCTTTGACATGATTCGAGTGGAGAAGGATTTAACGACGATCTATTTTGATAAGATCGAACGTCCTATGATTGTCGACCTTGAGGAGTTCTTATTCCAGATCCTCAAATACAACACTGAAATGATGGTTGTGGATTTTATCCGCAAACATAAGGATGCTCCATTCTTTGTTGTGGGGATGGACGATTGGGATGAAGAACAGCATGTTGGTAGTGACTTCAACATGCGAGCTGGTGTGTCGTATTATGTGAAATTCTATAATGCGACCGAGGGCTACTTGTCCTCCTTGTTGAAGAATGAACCATTAGCGACTTACAATCAGGTCATTGGTTAAACGAATCGGGTAGAGGGGTTCTTCCCCTCTACCCATGGAGTGAACTATGGGTACTAGTAAGAAACATTTGTGTCTCGTTGATGAAGACCCTCTTAAACGATTGTCTGCTAGAAATAATCAGATGTTGTTTGATAGGATTGATGCTCTGACAAGATCCGAGGAGATTGTTGTTAACGAAACATTGTTTGAAGTCACCATGGTTAAATGTTACAACTATGCACTCTCTAGGGACTGCTATGTAGATATCATGGACAACACTGATCTTTTGTCAGCAATCAGACATGATGTTTACGAAATGATCTATAGTGAGTTCTATGCGGATGACTCTACATTCCCTGACGATTTTGATGAAAGAATAGAGAACAGAATCCGTCACTGGTGTCGTTACTTCATCAAACTTGATATACCGTCAATATTGGCAAACTATGAGTCAGATGAGTTAGGGTATTTGTACTTCAATGAATGTGTTGCAGTTCACATTCTCGATGATCGAAAACATGGACACATGATTCAATTCACCTTGGATCGAGTTGAGACGGATCTGCCAGAAAAGATGACTCGAGAAAAGCTTGAGAAGATTATTGTAGATAATACCACGGATGATATTGTCTATGGTATTGAAGAAGTGAACGATCTGCCTTGGGGAGATGTGATTGAAAAATGTGGTAGCGTATCTTCACTGGTTAAAGAGTATCCGTTGATTGTTGAAGGTATTAGCAATCCTTCTTCTGTTTACTACCATCCAAACCTTTTGATCTTATCCCATGAGATCTACTGTCCCTGTGGTTTTGATGATCACAGATGCGCACTAAATTTGGTCAGATTTGTTCACAGCAATCTACCTTATTGTCCTCAACATCTATTCTAAACAGATTTGAGGATATATCATTGTAGTGATCATCTTCCTAAAAATTTGATCACTACCTGAAATCTAATGGAACTTCATCCATTAGCCTACCATCCAATAGGAGTAATACCATGGCCCTTAAAGTCAACGCCAAAGCAAACATTCGCCAAATCGCCGACAAGATCAAAGAGTCTTCGGGTGACTTGCCAGAGAAAGGTGGGAATGTTCGCATCGGTCAAGACGTACTGGTAGCGACGCTACCAGAAGATGTTACTCATGACCAATTCACCAAATCGTTGAACCATGTCACTGATCTGGCTGTTGCTACTGAAATCGCCGCCGCAGAGTTGGCAGCTGAGAAAGGCAACCTCAAAGAACAGGACGATGACTACAAGCTGGTCTTGTCACTGAAGGTGTCAGACGACGTAACCGTCAAAGGCCAAGTGAAAAAGCGTGAAGAAGTCTCTGGTGGTATCAACCGTGAAACCAATGAGCCAAATCCTCGCCAAGTCCGCCACATGTCAACTCGGTCATCGGTAGAGATGCGCACCACCAAAGAGCATGACAGTTATCGGCAAGAGATCCAAGATTTTGCCAAAGGCTTCTTGGCAAACATCTAATCCACAAATGGTAAGGTAGCACAAGCTACCTTACCAAACCATCCTTTTATTTTTTGGAGTAATCCTCAATGAACATTCCTGAACGCGATCTCTCATCCTATCAAGATGCTGAAAAGTTTGAACATGTACCGCAGATCAAAGATGTGGGGTTTGCTGAACTACCTGTGGATGCCGCTTACGAAGGTTGTGATATTCAGCTCCTTCGTGGCTTGATGGAAGTTGCGAAGCTCCATCAATCTGGGGTGATTGATCAGGAAACCAGTGACAGTCACATGAATGAAATCTTCAAGAGAATGGGTTCAGATATCCAGCATCAGAAGATTCGCGATTTGTTTATGAAACGCTCATCTGATTTGGAAAAGACTGATCCATCTGCCAGAGCTATTGTTGAGAATCATTCACTCAATCAGGTAGTGGCTGCGTTGAAAGGAGCACTTGAACAAGCCAATGTTCAAGATCCAACCGTTCAGAAACTATTGACTGCGTTGACCATCCAAGTGGAAGCAGTGACTGCTATGGAGGTTGAAGTCAAACGGATTTACAATCTCCCTGAAATGGAAAAGCCACATCGTTTGATGGCGTTTCGTCAAGCGGTAGGTAGTCTGGTGCTACAGTTAGACAATCGAAATTGTCTACAAAAAGCCATGGAAAACTTTCCCCCAGAACAGGGTTGGATTTACGGTACTCCAGTCCCAAATGGTATTCATGGGGATGTTGGGATTCGTTACTATGAGATGGTGGTAAACAATAGTCACCACTATGTTGCGGTATCCAACATGTACAGTGTGATGTTTGGGTTTGACCAAATCAGTGGGGAACCAAAACATGTGCTGGTCACCGATCATCTGGCATTGTCAATGGTTGATGAAAACAATATGGACGTTTGCAAATGGGATGTGCAAGCTTGGCGACCTGCTTTGGTAGATGATATTGATAACGGCTACTATGCTGGGGATCAACTGCTGAAGAAGAATATTGCCGCATACATTGAAATGGTGGAGGATTTGCGCCGAGCAGAGTCTGGTTTGATTCTGCCTGAGGCAGCTGGGGGAGGTAGTGGTTTGATTATGCCTCCTAATTGATTTGGAATGGGTGCTGTTTGTTCAGCACCCATTACTTATGACGAATTAGACGGCCTGATGAGGTTATCATGCAACACGCAATTCAACTGAACCATGGGGAATTTGTTCACACAATCACCCTTAGCAAATACCAAGATTTAGTTGCAAGACTGATTCCTGAGATCTGCAAAGTAAACATCGATGACGATGTCTCTGTCTTTGGTAACTTTACCTCGATCGACAACTCTCGAGGTAAAATATATTGGGTGATGACAAAATCAGCACTACCCAATCGCCGAGAGATTCTTCTGGAGTATAGCTATTACTCTGAAGAACTGACTATGCAGATTGCGGTGAGCTCGGTACACTCCGTACTCATGAATGGGAACGTTCATGCAGCTGGAACAGGTTTTCATGAACACGAGACGGTTCAGGTTAACCTTGGTCCCAGTTCTTTGCGAGAGAGCAATGATGCATGGGTAACCATGGACTCAATCACTAGTCACCCAACCCCGATAGGAGATGATAGTGCCAACTACGTTGAACTCTTCTTTAAACCGAAAGAGAACCCCAACGCGTACAAGAGTAACTGAGCTTCATTTGAAAGATGGGGAGATCATTCTAGACACGGAACAACTAGGTAGCGAATTGGAAAAGCGCAAGAACTACCAAGCTGAAGTGTTTGTTGTATTCTCTCCATCTATCGAAGAAGGTAAAGGGATTGTTGAAGGTAACAAGATCTATCCTGCGGGCTCTTACCGATCTGAAACCAAGTTACCTTTGTCTCGATTCTGTGTCATGTTGGATCAGTCGGTTGGACAATCTATTGGTTTTAAAATCCCATATGGGGTGGTTGCGTTTATCACGCGAGACATGAAATAGAGGGGCATTTCGCCCCTCTATTTTTTTATGCTCTGATTGAAAACAGGTTAACAAATCTTAAGTCAAATGAACTCAGATCGATGTGGTAGAAACCAACGCCATTGGAGTATCGGCCAACGTCTACCTTGTAAATATACCGACGGTCAAACCGTTTGTCGATATATTGCTGTAGTAGATCGACTGACTCTCTAATCCGCTTTGGCTCAGCAATTGCTTGTCCAGAGTAAATCAGGTTGATCTCATAGGCTCTTTGAACAATATCCGATACAGCGAAGCCACTAAACAGATCTGTCAATGGATTGTTTGCTGTGTTGGAGTTCTTGAGCGCTGGGTATATAAAGCTACCCAGTCTATTCACGTATGGATAAATGAACCCGTACTCACTTAATTTTTTTGCAAGTTTTGGGGATTCAATCGTCCATACCTGATTCCAATTTGTTCTATATCGACTGTCCGTCAGATTGGGATTCTTAGATGGTTCCCAATTTGGACCGCCAATGTAGTCTTGAACCATTGTTATCAAATCATAGGTTACTGGTACGACCCAAGATAATCCCTGGACCTCTAAAGCACCACTAACCAAAATAACAGATGGGTCAAAGCCCGTAGGATTATAAAGATCGGAAAGCTCCTTACTTCTTGACGCAATGTCATAAGTTGAAGGATCCATGTATTGGAATACTAGAGCCATTTTTCACCCCTGAGATTATTGTGGAAGGATGCAAACGATAGTGTCTAGGTTTGGAGATTCTAGATCGTAAGCTTGGGAAAGGTTTGGATTGATAGGATCGCCATTCCAAATAACCCAATCTATTCGCTGGAATTCCGATGGAGGACTGATAGCTTGGGGAATAAATCTCAAGCGGGTGTTATCACTCCCTCTGTTTCTGAATGTGAAATGTTTTCCATAGTCCGACGCATACGCGGATACAGGGGTCGACATGAAGTATGTGTTCAAACCAAAGTCATCTGTATCAGTGACGTCTTCCGCTTGGATATATGCTTGACTTGATTCAACCCCATACTGCTCTCCTCGGGCTAAAGAATATTGAGCATTCAGCGTTCCAAAGGTTAGTGGGAACTGGTTACCGAAATTTCGAATGACCAATTGACCGCCTGGTTGGTTAACGTAAGCGTTAACTGGCTTACCTTCATTGGATGCCCAATCATTAATCTGGCCTGCAATATCTTCAAAATCTATTCCTGTTGAAGGATCGACAATGAAGGTTGGTGATGATGACAACGTGACCTGTTCATTTACACCCCCTAGACTCAAGAATATACCAAATGGATTGGTTGGAGTACCCCCACCTTCCAGTGGTGTGGATAGGAATTGAGAAATGGAGAGAACACTGGCCTGAGGGTTTGGCTGCGACGATGCCGGAAACGCCTCCAAGTAACCGTATGCAATACCAATCGTGCCATTCTCATATCTAGTGGTAAAGCGCTCCCTGTTGATGGCATCAGGTAGGCACCCTACTGCATCTGTGAATTGGGGTACAATGAACAGACTAAATGGGTTAAGACTATCTTCTAACGGAGGTTCAATAAACAACTGTCCTCCTGTTTCATATATCCTGTATTGAGCAACCATTGACGAGTCAATATCTAAACCCTCAACAATACCGGAGTAGACCCGCAATCCATTAAACCAAATATCGTAAGTCCTTGAAGAATCTTCTTCTTCCAGATCTAGTACATAGGTCGCACCCGTTGAACTTTCATCAATATCTGGAGGACTATCAATTGATACGTTCCCGTAATCGTAAGCGATGGCGTACGGATCGCCTTCGGACTCGAATACTCCGTTAACGAACATTTCAGCATTACAGAAGAACACGGTACCGTTAGATGCGTCCGTTCCCCCGTCACAACTGATTGGACTCTGTGGGTCTATAGTAGTAGTACCGTCATCGACCAACTCAGCCACTGAATAATCCGCTATCACTAGGACCAGTTCTGGTCTTGATGACTTAAGGTGTTTGATCTGTCTCTTGGTGGCTAATGTGAACCCTGTATCCCAAAAACTGCGAAATGGGTAGAGGAGTCTGTTCTGTAGCTTTGGACCGGTCTCCTGTAGATACAAAGCTGCCGTATCGTCAAAAAGTTTGAGTGTTTGAAGCTTATCTACTGAATTAGACACAGACAACGGAAGATTGTCTTGCCCGTCTTTTACTTTTACCAGTACTGGATCGAGTGACAAAGGAGCAAAAGAATATTGTTCTTCGCCAAATATATCTCTTCCAAACAGTACGTCTAGCTTATTTTTATCCACACCAGGATCGTTATTAAAAACGATTGCATGGATAAAATCTTGGGCTTGGGTTAAGATGTTTTGATCAAATGTCACCTTAACAGGAAGACCAAATTTAGGGGAAAGTCTGTTAACAATATTGTACTCTGGTATAGAAGTACCAAGGGATACTAAGACTTCATCCATTAACGTTCTGGTGGTTTTGGTCAGGCGATATATTTTAACAAGAGCCGGAAAAGAATGATCCTCGATAAACAGATCGATCAAATCTTGAGAGACTCCTCCTTCGTCCATTGGATGAATAAACTCAAACTCGATGTTGGTTCCTGATCCAACGTCTAATGCTTCTATGTTCAGCAAACGTAACGATGGACCTGTGGCACCTTCTGTGGGGGTATTTGTGTAATAAACTGCTACTCCATCCACATCAGACAAATGCAATTCACCAAAAGCAACAGACCCACCTATGTCTAATCTTTTAATAACAGCGCTTCCACCTCGTTCTAATACTTGCAACAAAGTTGCTGACTGATGGTTGAAGAATGCAGATGAACGATCAAATGGTTCGTTACCATAAATCTCTTTGGCTATTATAAAACTGTTGACCAATGTTTCTTTATAAGTCCCTTGATTTGAGATGATCAAGAACAAAGGGGTTAGGGTGCTGGGAACAATGGATTGTTTAGGCGCTAGAACGTTTTGTCTAGCAACGCTGATTCCATTGTACGTCATTCTAGGATAGTTTGACATCAAAAGATCTCCGAGTCGGTTTCATAATTTGACAGTATAAAACAGGGGCAAACGCCCCTGTTTTACTCTTGACGTTACGCCAAAGAAGCAGCAGCTGCTCGAATCAAATCGTCGCTAGCGCCAGTCAACGCGGCATCCAGATCAGCAGACACTTCATCAATCAGGTATGGAGCTACCAGTGGTGAAGTACCAAACATCGGACTACTGTCCATCAGTTTTTTGGCCAAACGGAACGCTGCACCACCGTAGATGTAGATACCCGTAAACGGAATGTCTGCTTCTGACATCGAGCCAGCACCACCAGTGTTATCAGCCTCACCCTTAACAGGCATCGACTCATTGGGACGAGCATTCAAATGAATCCACGCCTTCAGAGGATAGCTGTAAGTAGGATCTGGCTCATACCAGCAGATCGAACCTGCCATGTAGTCAGCCAACATGTCTGAAGGACGGAAGTTTTCCTTCAGGGTGATGATATCTGCGTACTGGGTTTGCGGGTTTTTGATACCGTAGTTGATCCAACCACGAGTAAACGCAAGGTGTGGCAAGCAGTACAGATCAGTAATACCAACCGATACGTTTGATTTTGCAAGAGATACCTTGGTTGGCATCTCAAACACGTTACCGTCACGACCATAGGCCATGTCGGCATTCTCAACCGTAAGTGTGGCATCCAGACCATTCACTGTTCGCGCGTGGCGCTCAATGAACGCTTTCCAAGCACCGTGCCATGAGGCTGGTTCTGGCATGTCGTTGAAGAACCGTGGAGAGGTCAAGACGCGACCTACCACGGGGTTACTGATTGCTGGGGTATTGCCTGCCCAAACGTTGTAGTTTGGGATGTGGCCAAATTGTCCAAACAAGGACAGATCAACCATCCCTTTGGAATCTGGGAAGCGGTTATACGCTTGTGTACCCAAGAAAGAAGAAACAATCTCCGCCATGGTCTTATACCTCCATTTAGGCTGCTAATTGTTCAAACTGTTGGGTACTTCCAACAATCTGCAAGCGGTTGACCAGTGGGATACCTGGACTACTGATCTCGATCACAGTGAGCCAAGAATAACCACGTTTAGCATCGTTACCTGTGATCTGGGTATCAACAGATACGGTCAGTTTGTTCGCAAAGCGAATCTTCGGATTCAATCGAGCTGACAAATCTCGATTGGATTCTTGGATGAATTGCTTTGGAGTCAAGTTGCGAGATACCAATGCGATCCAAGCTTGATGCGCTTCTTTGATAGCAGTACAACAAGCAGTCACAAACTCCAGTGAGATCAATGGAGAGGTCTGATCGCGGTGAACCATCCGCATCATTGGCCAGCACAACGTATCTGGGGTACGGAACAGTGGATAGGTCGAGCCCTTATCCCACAGGTTTTTGGCCATAGGTTCAGTAATGTCGTTCTCTTCGCCAATGCTGCCGATCAACACCAAGTTCTTGTTCTCAGAGAGGGAGTAATCCCGCAACTGATCCCAGTTACCATTGGTGCTACCAAAGTACTGGAGTGACTTCTGCATGATGTCAAACAGGTACGCAGTATCAAGAGGATACTTCGGATTGAAGGAAGAGCCTTCACCTTTAGCAATCATGATACGACAAACGCCTGTACCGTCAACGATCGACTCTGGGTTAAGTTGAGCTTTGGAGTACAGGTAGGCTTGGAAGGCAGCCTGTTGATCATTGTCGAGTTTTGGCACGTACTGCCATGTGTCTGGTCCACCCGATACTGGGAGGTACTCTGCAACCCGATGGAGCGACAATGCGACGATCATGTCTTTACGACGGCTGGTCACCTGCATCATGGCTTCTTTGGTTGCTTTAGAGTAACCAGTATCCCACATGAAGGTTGATGGGTAGCGAACGATGTTTAACATGTTCGGAGAGTTTTCAACTCCGTACAATGACAAACGATTGCGCACCAGCTCATCAAGAAGCTTCAGGTTTTCCAGATAGTCTGGTTTACCAGCAGCATCATAGGTCAGACCATCTGAACCACCTGTGGCATAGATCAATTGACCATCTTCGAAATTGATACCACCAAAACCAGCACTGTTCAATGTATTGAACGAGAAGTAGGTGATGTCATTTTCATCAATGCCGCTAAACAAGTTCAGACGGTATTGGTTCTCTGGCAAACTGTAGTCAGTAGTTCCGCCAAAATTCAAATAGTCGGTGCTATAGAACGCTTCACCGTTGACGACGCTCCCACCGCCATTGATCAACTGATCAAGGACATCGGAGAGGTTTTCTTTGTAGACATGTACCCGACCAAACGGACCCTTGCTCCGTTTGATACCGGTAGGATCTCCATATGCCTTAATGAAGGTATCTTCAAAGCTGACGGGAATCCCAGTGATAGGATCAACCACGTTGTCTTTGAGGATCATGGGAATGCTGCTATCGCCACCAGAGGTTGGGATTGGCAGAGCAACTGCACTGTTCTGGGGCAACTGTTTAAGCGTCAGCAATAACGGATAAACCCCAGCACCGTTGAGCAACGTCTGATTCAATGTTGGCGTGGTGGTGTTGGTCAACGCTTGGATGAACATACCGATGTTGTCACCGTAGGAACCAAAATCAGTGATCTCGGCATCTAAGATGGCGTACAGGTAAGATTGCTGTGGAAGTCCTGCAACCTCACCCAACTTAACTGCTGGGTCGAGAGAGGATACCAATGAACCTGAACGGTAGGTAAACCCAGCACCAGCACGAGAAAACTCCAGTTTTGGACCAGAGTAACCGTCTAGGGTGCCATGCCATACCACGTTGAAACCAACGACTGTGCCAGTTACCACAGGCTCGCCATTGAGGTAAATGATCGTACCATCCGAGTTACGGTCATAAACCGGAATCTCAGCTGGACACAATTCTACCGACAAACGAAACAGTGACTTCTTGGCATTAGGAGGAATGATACGTTCGGATAGAACAATCTGTCCCTCTTCTAGTGCTGTCTTCACACCGAGGTTTGGGTGGAAAAAGAATGGTGAACTTTCATCCAAAGTTTTTGAACCATAAGAGGCTTCAAATTGATCTGAACGAGTGAGTCGGGGAAAGGCATCACCTTTTTCTGCTAAGAAATAGTAATGTGAAATACCTTGAGTTACGGGTAAACTTTCAAAGGGAATCGAACCAGTGGTTCCTTTCCGAATCCCCGTGTAAACGAGCCGTGGATATGCGCTATCCAGGCTAGGATCGGTGCTAATCATAATCGCTCCTACAGTCGACTTGTGGGAATGCTGACGTATGTTTGTATGAGGGATACATCATATTAATAAGCTATATATGGTGTATTGGATCAATAAAGTGGAGGTAGATATGAACGGGCAACCTATTGGCTCACCCTATGTGACGACCGCAGGTAAAATGAGTTTGGATAATAGTATTGCTGAATCGATCGTTCAGTCTTTGACTATTTTTGATCCCTCTCGAGCTGGCGCTCAATTTAGAGTCTATAATCGTGGTCCAGAGAACATTGGATTATGTCTAGTTATCCCTGGTGGCGCTAGTATTCAAAATTTCTCCCAACCTATTTTTGTCCAACGTCCCAGTGGGCAAAAGTACTACGTTGCAGACATCCGACCATTTGTTGCCATTACCAACGCTGCCAAAAACGACTATATTGTCAGAGCACACACCAACTACGATATCAGTGTACAAAAAGCAGCGATGCAAATTCTTTGGCATGAAGGCGGTAGTCGTGCATTCCTGAAGATGGGTGTGTTCCCAGCTTGGGCATTTGCAAACTGGATCATGTCTGGCCTATCGAGAGTTCGTAAACTCGACATCAGTACCCAGATGTCTATTCTGATCTTGTCTGTCTATTACTGGTATTGTTTACATCTTGAAGACAAGAACGTTAAACTCGATTGGGTGGAACGTACTCGTATTGTGGGTAACGTTCGACTGATTACTCAGTTAGAGCTCAATGTAATCAATCGAACACTAGAAGACCTCCCTCCTATTTTTGAGTTGTCTGGGCTCATCAATGCTATCAAAGAACGCACGGGTGCTCCAAGTCTTGCCTCTATATCAGAGAACGACTTCTTCATGTTGTTTGGTCGGTCTATCTCTGGGTTTGATCCGAATCTGACATCGGCGATTGCATTAGAACATCCTCCAACTTTCTGTGCGACACTGTATCAGACTGTCACGAATCGGGGTGCACAACATTCGAGTCTTGGAGAACTGATCAAGAGTAAGGTTAACTCTCAACAATGTAAAGCATTTACCACTGCTTATCTAGGTTCCTATCAGGTCCTTCAAAAAACCATTAAGAAGGAGGATGGGAGTGCCGGAGGTGATGACCTATGAACACTGCATTAGAAGACTATGTCTTTAAGAAAGTATGGTGTGAACCGATCCAAGATCGACAACATGTTTTTAAGATGCACCGTACCTCAAAGAAAGATGGTAATCGTGGTTCCGTTGAGGTGAGTTCGGTTGGCTTTAGCCAACCGCTCCCTCGTTTGACTGACCGAATCAAACAACCTAGATTTCACTTATTTACGGTTGGACGAATTGACCTTTTACAAATAGGTCTAGAGTCTCTAGAGAAGAACATCTGGATCAATTTACCTTC
>ERZ650304.620-NODE-620-length-17023-cov-5.966938_pt1 | contig 17023 bp, 37 predicted proteins | sample MGYA00376240_ERZ650304 | MGnify/ENA primary metagenome ERZ650304 (study PRJEB26733, sample SAMN07839271) | wastewater metagenome | biome: small river; feature: stream; material: water | place: USA: North Carolina | collected 2016-03-01 ...
CCAGCTCTGGGACCAGCTCTGGGACCAGCTCGGGGACCAGCTCCGGGGCCAGCTCTGGGACCAGCTCTGGGGCCAGCTCGGGGACCAGCTCGGATATGAGTTGTCACCTTGGTATGACGCTTACTGGCTGGCCTACTACACCTGCGCGTTGCCCCTTGCGGCGCTGGAGAATTCGCCGCGCCTCGATGCGCTGAACGAGGCCGATCGGCTGTGCGGTTGGTGGTGGCCGATGCGCGGCGCTGTGATCCTGGCGGATCGGCCGACGGTGCTGTCTTTGGATCAGCAGTGGCGGCTACATTCCGAAACAGGACCGGCGCTCGCATACGGCGACGGGTACACGCTGTATTCGTGGCACGGCACCGGCGTGCCGGCTGAGCTGGTGGAAGTTGGCTGGTCGGTTGCTCAGATCATGGCCGAGGAGAACACCGAGGTCCGCCGGTGCGCGATTGAGCGGATGGGCTGGGACCAGTTCGTTGATGCCGCTGGGTTGAAGCTGGCCGATGAATCCGACGACCCCGGGAACCCGGGCCAACGGCTGCGGCTGTTCGACGTGCCACGCAACGTTCTGGAGTGGCCGGTGCGAGTCCTGGTTGCGCACAACGCAACCCGTGAGCGTGACGGCAGTCGGCACACGTTCGGCCTGACGGTCCCCACGGACTGCCGGACCGCTGTCGCTGCGGCGGCGTGGAGTTTTGGTCTCACGGATCGTGAATACGCCGACCTGGCGCGTGCGACATGACATGCGCAATCGAGGGGTGTGGGCGAGCTGTGAACGCACGAGGTTGGTGTAAGAGGCACTACGAAATTTGGCGACGGCACGGTGATCCTAACCACCAGGCGCGCGCATTTCTCGGAAGTGGTCCCAAAGGGGAGTCGCTACCGGACAGGTTGATTCGCAAGTCGGTCCTTACTGAATCCGGGTGTCGCGAATGGTCCGGATGGAGAGACCAAGGCGGCTACGGGCGGGTGTACGTCGGCCCGCGACGGATGCGGCCCGCCCATGTTATTGCGTGGGAGTTGGAGCATGGACGTTCCGTGCCGCCAGGTCTTGTTGTCCGTCATCAATGCGACAACCCGTCCTGTGTCGAACCGACGCATCTGAGCATCGGCACTCAGGCCGACAACGTTGCTGACATGTTCGCGCGTGGCCGCGCTGATCGCCGCGGCGAGCGCAACAACTCTGCGAAATTGACGGCGTCTGATGTACGTCAGATTCGCTCCAAACGCGCTGCGGGACAGGCGATTAGCGCCCTCAGTGAGGAGTTCGGTATTAGCAAGTCACAACTGAAAAACATCGTCAATAACAAGCACTGGAGGAATGTCTCATGACCACACGCACGATGAACGACCTGATCGAGTCCACCGGCCTGGCCGTGCTCACTGAGCTTGACCGGCAGCTGGAAATCCCACTGCTGTCCGGGATGCAGCGCCAGGGCGACGTGCTGATCCGGCCGGCGAATGTCACCGCAACCAACCCTGTACCCGCGCATGGAACTCCGGTAGTGCGCGGCGAAAGTGGTGGCAATACCCACGCCATTCAGGCAGACGGGGAAGTCTACTGCGACGTTCGCACTCCGACGCCGGACGATCTGACAGTTGCACTGCTGACCGTCGTTTCGGGCGAGGCTGTGCTGTGCCATCCGGAGCACGGTTTCAATCGTGTGGCGCCGGGGACCTATGAGATTCGCCGGCAGCGTGAGCACGCAGAGGAAATGTCTCGATTGGTCGCCGACTAGTGGCCGCGATCCGCAGGTTCGTGGCCGACGGTTTGCATTGGGTGGCGTTGGGCGGCCTTCTGATTGGGTATGCAGTGTACTCGTTGCCGTGGTCGGCGGTGTCGCCGTGAACGATTCTCGGTACGCCAGGTTGGTGTCGGCGCTGGGTGAGATTGGTTGCGCGGCAACGGTTGGTGATGTTCCTGGTGTTGTTGCGGCGGCTGAGGGTGCGGAGCTGTCTGAGGTGCGGCAGTTGATCGAGGAGTTGCCGCTGGATGATCCGTTGGTGGGTCCGTTGAGTGTTGCGCATGCGTTGTGTGTGGTGGTTGCTGCGCATGACGGCGTGGAGGTTGCTGGGAGTATGCCGCGGATCGCGTCGATTGCGAATCGCCTGACCGGGCTGTTCAACGACCTGGATGCGCAGGTGGCGGTGTGAGCGCTGCGTGTCCAGTGTGCCTGCGGCCAGTTGTGCCGGTCGGTGGTGGTCGCCGTTCATGGGTGATCGGTGCGCATCGCGATGGCGTTGGACCTTGTGTGGCATCGGGGCAGCCGTTCCGGATCACGTACCCGAATGGTGTTCGGCCGGTGCCCGCGTGAACGCAGATCGTGAGGAGTGGAAGTCCGCGCAGTACGGCTCGACTAGCCAGGGCGTGATGTGTGAGCACGACTATCAGCCGACTTTGGATGGTGGCGGCGCGTGCCAGAACTGCGGCGACCGACTCGACCGGGAGGAGTTGGGATGACGCTGACCGTGCACCCGAATCTCATTCAGGGGTCGGATGATTGGCTGGATCAGCGGCGCGGGATGGTGACGGCGTCGCAGGTTGGTCAACTGCTGACGGTACGGAAGCTGGGTGCAGCGGAGTTCGCGTGCCCATCGTGCGGGACGGGACCGTTCGATCCTTGCGTGTCGAAACGAGATAGCTCGCCGATCAAGACGATGCACCCCGAACGCGTCGAAGCTGCGCGTGCCGCTGACGAGTCGGTGATTGAGCCGGCGGTGTCGGACTATTCGCGGAACCTGACGTTGCTGTTGGCGTCTGAGCGGATCACCGGCTGGACCGAGCCGACGTACGTATCCGATGACATGTTGCGCGGCATCGACGATGAGCCACGGGCGCGCGACAAGTATGGCACGTGCTATTCGCCGGTCGCCGAGGTCGGTTTGATGGTGGAGGACTCGTGGGGCTTCCAGATTGGTTACAGCCCTGACGGTTTGGTGGGCGACGACGGGCTGATCGAGGTGAAGTCGCGGCGCCCGAAAACCCACCTGGCGACCATCCTCGCCGACGAAGTACCGGATGCGAACATGGCGCAACTTCAGTGCGGCCTGTTGGTGTCGGGCCGGAAGTGGATCGACTACGTGGACTGGTGCGGCGGTATGCCGATGTACGTCAAACGGGTGTATCCGCAACAGGATTGGTTCGACGCCATCGTCGCGGCCGTTGACCAGTTCGAGCAGACCGTCACGGAAATGATCGCCCGATACAGCCGCACGACCGCCGACATGCATTCGACCGAACGGCACATCGAACTGGAAATGGTGATCTAGGCATGGATATTTCAGGGACTCTTGCGCCCAAGTCGGATCAGCTCAACGCCGAGGATCTGCTGACCGGGCCGCGCACGGTGACCATCGAGAAGGTCACCACAGGTTCGGCGGAGCAGCCGGTCGAGATTCACCTAGTGGGACTTCCAGGTAGGCCGTTCAAGCCATCGAAGACGGTGCGGCGCTTGCTGGTCGCTGCGTGGGGTGCCGACGCGGCAGCGTATGCGGGTCGGCGGATGACGCTGTATCGAGATCCGTCAGTGAGGTTCGGAGGCATGGACGTCGGCGGTATCAGGGTGAGTCACCTGTCGCACATTGAGGCGCGGCTGACGTTGGCGTTGACGGTGACCCGTGGCCGTCGTGCGCCGTTTGTGGTTGACCCGCTGCCTGATGCGCCGGCGGCTGTGTCTGACGCCGAGGTCGCGGAGCTGCGGCAGCGTTTGGTGGATGCGGGTACGGCTGACGAGTTGGGTTCTGTCGCTGCCGATTTGAGGTCGGTTGATTTGGGTGGTCACCGGGAGTCGTTGCTGAGTTTGTATGCGGAGCGGAAGGCGGCGCTCGGTGATGGCTGATGAATCCGTGGCAGGACCGGGATTCCGTGGAGGTCCAGAAGGCATTAGCGGTCAAGTGCCCTCAGTGCAAGGCGCCGCCGGGGGTGGTGTGCCGGAATTGGCCGATCAGCGAGGGGCCGGTTCCGGGGAGGTTGGTTCATTTCGTGAGGAGCGAGCAATGAGTGTTTTGACGGTGACGGTGTATTCGAAGCCGAATTGTCCTGGGTGCGCGTTGACGAAATCGCATCTGGCCAAGTTGGAGATCGCGTTCAGTGAGGAGCCGATTGACGACGAGGTGCGCGAAGCCGCCATGTACCTGGACCTGTCGTCGGCGCCGATCGTGTGCGCGAATGTCGGCGGTGTCGAGCGGTTTTGGTCCGGGTTTCGGCCCGACCGGATCAGCGCACTCGTGGGGGCAGCCGCATGACCCGCCGTGTGTCCGATCCTCCGAAACTGTTGCCGTGGAAAGCACTTGGCTATGACTGGGTGCAGGCTGCCGGTGCCCGTGGGGTGTACCGGGTGCGGCTCACAGATCAGGCGTGGGTGCTGACAGCGACCGGGCATGACCTGCTGCCGCTGATGGACCTGCCGGCGTCTGGTGATCGGTTCGCGTCGATGAAGTTGGCGCAGATGCGGGCCGAGAGGCTTGATGTGCTCCCGGAGCCCGGTCAGTGCGGTGTCGTGTGAACCATTTCTGTTTGCGGTGTTGGGTGCCAATGAATTACGTCGGCTTGTGCGCTGACTGCGGGGAACGGGAGGACTCGTGAACAGCCTGGATTGGATGGACCGAGCCGCCTGCACTGGGATGGACACGGAGGTGTTCTTCCCTGATCCGGGCGGGAACCCGAACCCGGCGTTGGCGGTGTGCCGGAGGTGCCCGGTGACGGTGGAGTGCTTGGAGTTTGGGCAGAGGTTGGCGCGGCGGTGGGGTGGTCAGGCCGGGGTGTTCGGTGGCACCACAGCGAATCAGCGTCGGACCAATCCTGCACCGAAGCCGACTCATGGCACCTGCTCGGAATGTGGCGGCACCTACTCAATAAGCCCCGCTGTGGGTAGTCCACCGAAGACATGCTCGCCGGGATGTAGGCGTGCTCGACAGCGCCAGGCTGAAGCGAAATACCGGGCGAGCCGGAGGTCGGCGTGATCGACGCACTACTGCAACGTTTCCATGACCTCGGCCAGATCGCAGCCAGCAATGAGCAGGTGTGGCGGCATCCCGGCACCGACCTCGCGAAGGTCCGGGCCGCGCTGGCCATTTATGACGCCGATCGTGCCGCGAGGGGTCACGACCGGCTCACGGGTGCGCGCCGCAAAGCATTCACCAGAGGTGTCCGCGTGAAGCTCGGCGAGTACCGGCAAGCCGGGGTGATCGCGTGACACCCGGCTACCTCGCTGCCGACGGCACGCACCTCACGGCGTCGATGCTCGACGACCTCATCAACTACACCACCGCACGGCCCGAATCAGACCTGCACTTCGAAGGGAACCCAACGTGACCGAATCATTCTGCTCGATCGGAGACGGAGTCACCGTCACCCTCGACAGCATCGACGGGATTGACCTTGTGACAGAAGATATTCCGCGCACTCAGTTGGTCAAGTTCTTCACCAGCGATGAGCACGGTCTGACGGTTGAAATCACGATCCCTGTCGACCTTGGCGCACTTGGATCGGACGTGACGGTCACCCTGCCACGCAAGGCGCTGGTTGATCACCTGAATGCGTGGACGGTGGCGCATCTGGCGCCGCTGGTGCCGGGGCAGCGGGTCGGCCTGTGGCTCCCCGATGAACACGGTCAGCAGCGGTACGTCGTCGGAACGGTCATTGAGCTCGGCTACAACGACGTGTATCAGGTCCGCATACCCGATGGTGTGACCCGAGTCGCCCGCGCTGGTCTGCAACCGCTGCCGGAGGAGTGCTGATGTGGTGGATTGTGACGGGCGCGGTGGTGTACGTGATCGTGGCGACGGTCGTGTTGTGGAACGACCACGACGACCTGGGTGGTGTCTGATGTCCCGGATAGGTGATGTGCCAACAACGTTGAGCCTGGCCGAACGCTATGTGGAGCTGCGCCAGATCGGGGTGCGGGCGTGGGAAGCACTCACCCGGTTGGGGGTGACCGCTGAGGCCGTGGAGAAACGGCTACGCGCCGACGGCATCCCCGTCGACCCCGAACTGCGGGTGTTGGCCGGTCAGGGTCGACACGAGAGGGAGAGGAGCCGATGAACCAAACCGACGACGGACAGTTCAGCCTCCGGACGTTCGGGCCTGGGCTGCGCACCGACGGCTGCCTGGATCACATTGCCCGGGAGTTGGGCGAGATCCGCAAGGCGCCGACTGATCTGTCTGAGTGGGCTGACGTCATCATCCTGGCGTTCGACGGCGCGCAACGAACCGGCGCGGACCCGCAGGCGATCATCGACGCGATCCACGCCAAGCAGGCGGTGAACGAGGCGCGTGACTGGCCGGACTGGCGCACCCAAGATCCCGACAAAGCCATCGAGCACGTCAAGGCGGGTCCGCGATGAGCACTACATCGGAGATGCCGTCGAATCGGGAGTGGTTGCGCCGCTTGGTATCCGGCAAGCCACACCAGGTGATCACGCACCGTGACGGTGCACCGTATTTGCGGCGCTGGTATGTGATCCCACGTAACCGGTTCCTGAACGTCTACCTGCACCAGTTCGTCACCAGCGACGACGACCGGGCACCGCACGACCACCCGTGGCCGTTCGTCTCCCTGATCCTCAAGGGGGGATACAACGAGGTCACCCCACAGTGCACCAAGCGACGCCACGCCGGGTCGATCGCATTTCGGCCGGCCAAGTGGCGGCACCGCGTGGAACTGCTACCCGACGTGGCCTACGAGACCGAGGCACCGTGCTGGACGTTGATCGTCACCGGTCGCCGAACCCGCGCCTGGGGATTCTGGTGCAAGCAGCAGAGCCCGTTCCTGCAACGCCGAGCCGGTGACCGGTTTGTGCCGTGGACTGAGTTCGACGCCGTCGGATGCGGAGAAACCTCGTGACCGCACAGTTGGATCTGTTCGCCGAGACAGAAGCAGCCGACCAAGTCGATCAGGACGCCGAGCTGGCCGAAGCCGATGCCGCATACCGAGCGCTCATCGGCGACCCGCCAACCTGCCCCGCCTGCGGCATCACCGAACACAACGACTGGCTGATCGGCAACAACCACGGCATCCGACCCTGGCACATGGAACGCCAAGACGACGGCACCTGGCGACACGACGGCCCGTACGACGTCCCCGAATGGTGTCTGGCGCTGAGCCTCACCGCCAACCACGTTGCCGGCGGCCACGACCTGTCGCAACGGCAGACCACCATGCTCGCCGGCCTACGCCCGGAGGTCCGTGAACGGTTCGATCGGGAGGTCGCCGACACCTGCACAGTCGTGACACGCCGGTCGGGCCTGGTCATCGGAGACCTGTTCAACCGCAACGACATTGAGACACGGCCATGCAAGCATTGCGGCGATCCGGTCGTTGATGTCGATGGCGGGCCGGTGCACTTCGAGGTATCAGAGAACGGCGCTCGGACTGCGTGGCCGTACTGCTGGGTCACCGTCCGCGGGCTGCGTAAGCGTTCCACGCAGGTTGCCGCATGAGTGACCTGTGTAAGTGCCTCACCACCCCCGGCCGTCCGACTGGACACCCCGGTCATTGCTGCCTTGAGCAGGGCGAGGTGGACGACTACGCACCCGACAAGCCGTTGCCGTGTGGCCATGAAGGGGTGGTCGTGCCGTGACGGAATCGAAATGGAAGGACTGAATCATGAACGCAGACAACGAGACCCGTGAGGTCACCGAACGCGCGAAAGCCGCACTCGAAGGCACCACACCCGGGCCGTGGGAGGTGAATACCGAAGGCTGGGCCTTGGATGGTTCACCGCATGTCGCGGTAAGCATTGAGGACGCCGAGTTCATTGCTGCGGCAAGGATGTTGGTATCCGATCTGGTCGCAGAGATTGAGCGGCTGTGCGAGGAACGGATCGCCGAAGGTGCCTACCTCGTGAAGGTCCACAACGAACGCGCCGACCTGCTCCGTAGCCAAGCCAACTGCAACCGGGTGCTCGATGACCTGATCGTGCGCATGGAGAGCGCCGACCGTGCGCTGAGCGGAGACGCATTGACCGCCGCGAGAGAAACCACCCGGTCGCATCTGACATCGAAGTCTGACGGTGTTCGTGTGGCCCTGTCCTATGTACGGGAGGCCCGAAATGGATAGGGATGAAATCGCTTTCGAGTTCCCTTATGTCTGGGACGTCATTAAGGATCGCTGGCCGACCGCGGACCAGTTCTCCCAGGCCTGCAAGGTAGCCGAAGAAGCCGGGGAAGTTGTCGGTGCCGTCATCAAGCAGCGAGAAGGCCGCCGCACCGAGGACGACGTACTGGATGAGTTGGCGGACACGGTGATTGCCGCAATTGCCGCGATCCAGGCGCGTGGCGTCGCTGCCGAACTGGTCGTGATGGACCGCTGGGTTCAGGTGATGGCGCGATGACCGGCGGTGACCCAGCAGTGGATGCAGCTCGGCGGGCAGTGCTGAGCACCGGAACGTGGGCCGAGACAGCTCTAGCGGACAAGTGCGCTATTGCGGCTGCCCGTGAAGCTCTCCAACCGTTCCGGGATCGGCACCGGCCGCATGACCGCCGGATCCCCGGCACCAACAAGACCGAGAGGGTCTGCGGTTACTGCCTAGGCCCGATGCACTGGCCGTGCCCTGATGCCCGAGACGCCTACCGAGAGGACGAATGGACGTGAACATTGACCCTAATACGTGGCCAGGAGCTTTCTCTGTTGCCGCCATAGCCATCTCGGTGGCCGCGATCGCGTGGGCGTTATTCCGGTGAGTGACAACACGATCCGCGACAAGGTAGCCGCAGCGATCAAGTCCTCCATCCACGATGGTCGCACCCCGTTCACGCCATACGAGGTAGTGGCCGATGCCGCTATCGCTGCTCATCTCCAAGCCCTCACCGAAGCGGGCTACGTGCTGGTCAAACTGCCCGAGCCGGGGGAGTACAAAGACGGCCGCTCCCAATGGAATTGGTTCCCGTTCGTTCGCCTAAGCGGCGGTAGCGGCCCAGACCGGATCGGGCTGGGGGCCAAGAGCGAGCACATCTACTGGATCAACAGACACGAGGCCCGCGCTGTCGCTGCTGCTCTCCTAGCTGCCGCTAACACCGTAGAGGCTCAATCATGACGCCGATCCTCACTCGCGCGATGTTGACCAACGCACTCGACGCACTCAGCATCGAATCGAACGGCACGGTCGCGTCCGTGACCATCTCACCCACCGCGATCCTCATCGTCCATGCCAATACCGAAACAGGAAACGCATGGAGTGAGATCCGGCACCTCACACCGGCAGGAGAAGCTCAATCATGAGTGACGGCACAGGAATTGAGCCGCGGATCGACGTGTACCCGGTCGGCTGGATGGCTGTGTGGCGTGACCCGATCGGCACGGAGTTTCGCGGCGAGTGGCGACGCATGGTCGACAACATCAAACGCCGCCGGTGGCGTGCTGTTCGCAACATGTTCAACGGCTACCTCGCCGAACCTGTTGGCGTGTCGATGCTTTGGCATCGCTGCGGGCATGGCTGGACGAAACGCCGTGCCTTAGCTGACCTTGCCCGCCATCTCCAGGAGGTGAACCGATGAGTGATCCGGTGAAGATCATCACGGACGTGCTGAAGCTACACACACCGTTCGATCAGTTCGATATCGAGATGGACCCAGTAGGGGTATGCGGCCAGTACCACCTCGGTGCTACGCCCGCCACTTGCGATCAGCAGATCCACTACGAGGAATGGTTCGAGCACGTCGGCGTTGAGTTGGCCAAGGCACTCGGACTCACCCAGGAATGGGGAGTTGGGGTCATCTACCCGCCACGCCCGGACGACGGATACCCCGGCGCCGCAGTCATCTGCGACAGCTACCGGCTGCGTGAAGCGGCAGAGAACACGAAACACCACAGATACCCCGAGGACGACTACTCACTGGTGTCCCGTCTCGTGTCTGAGTGGACGGAGGCCGAGAAGTGAACTGGCACATCGTCATACAGGTATATCTCGTCATTGGGTTTACCATCAGCCTGTTCGGCGTATGCCTCCTGCCGGTGATGCTCTTCGACGGCCTTGGTGACTCTCGCAAGATCTGGGTCGCTTGGAGTGTGTGCCTGTTTTGGCTGCCGTTGTTCATCGGGGGTCTCTGGTGACGTTCACTGCTCGTTTTGGGGGTTGGTGCCCGGACTGCTCCGACCGCATCCATCCCGGCGACCAAGTCCACTACATCGGCTCGGGATCCAACGGAACGCTCGTCCACGACGAATGCCCCGAAACCCGGCAGTCCACACCAGGCCGCAACGAAACCCCATGCGCGAGCTGCGGACTCACACACGCAGGGGAGTGCTTCTGATGGTCATACCGGCGAACTTCACTCGCGCACCGCAAACCTACGACCGTGGCGAACTTGTCGCGATCTGCACCGAAGGCATAGTGCCGCAAAACCGTTGGCGCAACCGGGACAGTGCTGCCGCTCAACGGCAGCTCGGCGAAGCTCGGGCACTGCTAGCCGCCGGCTGCGACTACCGCGTCCTCGACGGCGACAACCCGGCGCGCATGAGAACCGACGATCAGACGATCTGGATCGAGATCTCCTACCGCGGCTTCAATGACTTCGAGTACGGCGAAGGCCCCAGCTACGACGACACGTTCTACCTACCGACCCGGAAACGGTTGGCCTCCAACCGTGGATCGGACTGGTACCGATGACCGACCCCGGTATCCGGCTCCTGTTCACCCGCGCCGAACTCATCGCCATGAAGCGCTGTGCGGACTGTGGCTGGAGCCCACCCGAGCAAGGGCACCACCCCAACTGCCCAGACAAGGAGGACTGACAGTTGCCGCACTTCTTCGTTGATGATGCGTTCGCTGACTCCAAGGAAGTCATGTCGATCCCTGCCCGCTACCGCAACGCCGCTGTCGGTCTCTGGACACGCTGCGGCGCATGGTCGGCGGGCAAGCTCACTGACGGCGAAGTGCCGATGTCTGTTGTTGAATCATTCGCCGGAAAGCAGGCCGCAAAATTGGTTGCTGTGCTCGTCGCGGCGACGCTTTGGGATTCCGAAACGGAACTAATTAGGTTCCGAAACTGGTCAAAGTGGCAACGAAATCGGAACCAAGTAGTCGCATACCGCGAAGCCCAAAGGGAAAAGAAACGTAGACAGCGCGAAGCCGCAGCCAGCAAAAACGCTGAACTGTCCCCAGGGGACACACAGGGGGACACAAAATCTTGTCCCCCGGGGACTCCCCAGACACCTATACCTGTACCTATACCTAAGTACTTAAGTGGTCACCAAAGCACGCAAGAAACGCAAGTAGAGCCAGACCACGCGCGCAGCCTCACCGAACCCGTCAACCCAAGCGCCAGCCGACTCGTCGCCGCGCTCATCCCCGACACCATCCCCGCAACCGTCCGCACCGGGCTGCGCCTCCGAGCCAGTCAACTCATGCTCCGCGACGGACTCAGCTCCGACGACACCGCCGAAGCTCTGCGCCGGTGGATGGCCCGAACCGACGCCGGGGTTGGCCTTCTGGACTCACTGGCAGCCGACGTCATCCGCGAACGCGCCGCACCCGCCCAGCCCCACAAAATGCGTGCCCTCGCTGAGCTCGCCGCCGAAGAACGCGCCCACGAACAGGCCAACCGGAAGGAACTCGCATGATCACCAGAGCCGACGCACTCGACATCCTGATGCTCGTCGTGGCCTGCCACCGACGCACCGCACCACGCCTCGACGACCGCGACGTCGCCCGCGCCACCGCCGACACCTGGGCCGAACTGTTCAACACCCACCACCTCGACATGCCCGACCTCATCGCGGCCGTCAAGAAACGCGCCGCATCGCTACCCGAGGCACCCGAGCCCGCCGAAATCATCGCGTTCGCCCGCGCCATCCGCCAAGCCCGCGACAACGAGACCGGACCCTCCGCCGCATACGAAGCGCTCTGCGAATCCAAAGCCGCCGACGACGCCGACGAACTCGCCACGCGCCGAGCTGCCCGCGCACTCGCACCAAAGACCGAACATCCCAAGCTGGCGCAGCTCGTCGCCACCATCGCCAACCGGAAACGACCGGCTGATGCCTGACCGCTACGGCGAGCACGACGACCCGATCGTTGACCTCGACTCACGCCGCCAAGCCCGCGAAAACCAAGCCGCCGTCGAAGCCGCCCGAGCCCAGCGGGACAGGCTCGCCGAAACGCGGCAGGTGCACGCACCGCTGTCGGGTGACCAAGCCGCCGCCGCCCGACAACACCGCCACGCCGTCCGCGACCACGCCGACACCCGCCGAAACCAAATCCGGATCGCCAACTGCCCGCTCTGCAACCAAGACGGCTACCGCGGCTCCACCGTCTGCGATCACATCGACCGCTCCGCAACCGTGCGACGCGGCATGGCGAAAGTACGCGCCGCACTCAACCGTCAGACCGATTCAAACCCCGTCTCCGGTACCACCACACCAGAAAGGCACTGAAAATGGCTCAGCGACCGACAGGGACCGCAAAAACAGGCACCCCAACGCAAGCGCCGCACGGCTGCGGACGCTGCAACGCACGATGGGGTGGTTTCAACACCAGTCATTGCTCTGGATGCCACGAGCCACGAATGAGCCACCCAGAAGCCACACACAGCCACCAGAACCCCACTCAGCCCACTGACACCAGACCCGCCGCGAACAGCCCTCAAATCTCGCACCAGACGGCAGCAATCCGCATCCCTGAACGGAGCCAACCCATGACCCAACCCCACGAATGCGCCACCTGCCTATTGGCCACGATCCCTCAGGGCCGCAGCGACCATCTCGGGGTAGACGTCGAGAATGTGCGCAACGAGGTCGGTGACCCGCTGACCGGCACCGTGGTTCTTCGCCCACAACTCAAGATTCTCGATCCGGTAATCGGTCTTGTCTCCATTGATGTGGTGAACCGTTTCATCCGGAAGCAGTGGACGCCCCAGGTGCTCCGCCATCGCGAGCCGATGGCAGTAGGCGTACCCCTGAGCGTTGGCGTGAGGGCTATCCCTGCCCACCCAGATTCTCGGGTATCCGTCAGGGGATACAACGGGAGTCACTTCGCGCCAAGGCTTGTTGGGCGAGCCCCAGCGGTGGATGCGCGCCGCACAGCGAGAGCAGTACTTGCCACTCGTCCCACTCAGTCGGTCGCAGTCGGTGTTCACGCACTGCGTAAGCGGCACTCGTCGATTTTCAGCCGCACACGCCGTAGAACACCATTTCTGCCGATTGGATCTCGGCCGGAAGATTGCCCCACATTGGCCACAAGTCCGTTCGTCGGCCACCCTCGGGCCGGTGGGATGGCAATCGTTCGAGCAGTATTTCTGCCGGTAATTCGTTGGAATGTAGCTCGCGCCGCAGGTTCCACAAGGTCGCGGCCGGTAGGTATGACCCATAATTCCGACGTTAGCACCTTCACGAGCCTGTCCGCCTTCGACGCACACCGCACCGGAAGCCACTCCAACGGCACCCGCACCTGTCTGCCGCCCACCGAAGCCGGACTTGTGCAAGCGAACCGGCCCTACCCGTGCTGGGGCGCCGAGGGTGACGACCGCTGGAACGACGACCGCGAAACCGCCTAAGCCGACCCCGACATGACCAACCTCCGACGAATCATGGGATGGGACTGATGAACGACTGCCGCGCCTGCACCGGCCAACCAACGCACCTATGCGTCGCCGGACCAGCGTGCCGCGACAAACAACGCACCGACCACGGCACAACACCCGCAACCACCGAACACCCCGAGACGCTCTGCCCCGCCTGCCTACGCACCACCGAATGGGCCATCAACGACACCCCCAACCTCTGGGGACGCCTACACGCAGCCATCGGCGAAAAAACCGCCAACACCACCAACGGACGCGTCTCCGGCTCCCGAAACCCACCCATCCTCATCAACCCCGACATCGACGCCGCCAAAACCAGCCTCGTCGAATGGATCTGCTGCGCCGCCGCCCGCATCTCCGACATCCTCGGCACCGACGCACCCTGGCCGCAGACTCACACCGACCGTGCCGCCCGCTCAGCGCTCCACAGAGCCGTCAAACTCCTCGCCCCGCATAGCGAGCACCTGACACGCCTCCCCGAAGCCCCTGTGGCGATCTGGGACCCACAAGCCGCCAGACCTGGCGAACACACCCGCATCAACCCCGGCCGCTCGATCGTCGACATGACCGGCGCCCAAATCGCCCTCAAAATCATCGAGACACACGCCCACGCCCGCAAACTCCTCGGCCTCACCGAAACAACCGAAGTCCTACCCCTCCCATGCCCCGGCTGCGACGAAAAACAACTCATCCGCCACCACACCATCAAATATTCGACCGGCGGCAACAAACCACCCGACAACAAAGACCGCGTCAAATGCAGAAACTGCGGCCTCGACTGGGAACACGACCGCTACCAGCAACTCATCAGAATCTGGCTACGAGAGGAAGAGATGCGCAGCGAAGAACTGGCGAAGAAACTACAAACCGAACAGATGCGCGGCGAGTTGACCCAATGGCTCTTAGCAAAGAAAACCTGGCAACTCAACACCATCGTCGAGACCATCCCCGACCTCGCCGACCTCGTAGCCGACGAACCCACCAACCCACAACTCATGACCGATCGAGACCTCGCCGCACTCCTCGGCATCAACGACTCCACCATTCGCCAATGGGCCAGCCGAGGCCACATCACCCGCCACACCAACAACGACGGCTCCACCCGCTACGACGCCGAAGAAGTCTGGAACTGTCACCAAACCCGCACCAAAACCGGAGCCGCATAATGAACACCGACGGCTGGCACCTGAGCGACGAGGAGAGCACACCGAAGAAGCTGACTAAGAATCCACTAGGCCCCTCGGGTAGAGCCGTGGCCGCGAACATCAGGCGGTTGCTCGATGAGCAGAACCTCAAGTTTGTCGATCTGGCCAACCGGCTTAAGGATCTCGGGCGACCGATCCCGCCATTGGGCCTGCGGAAGATCGTCGGAGAAACGCGCCGTGTCGACGCTGACGACCTCGTGGCTTTGGCTGTGGCACTTGGTGTTTCGCCGGTGTCGCTACTCATGCCGAAGATCGACACCGCGGAGGAATACGGCACCGCGGTTTCGTTCGGTACTGAGGCCAGAACGTCGGCCATGCCGGGATCGGCGGTCAGCAGGTCGATCCAGTGTTTGCGCCGAGCTGCGGTGATCTTGCCGCTGGCGATCGCGTCGGCGACGGTGCCCTCGATCTGCTGCCGCGCCTGGGCGGCCTGGACTTGCCGGCCTTCGGCTGCATCTCGGCGCAGCGCGGCCAGTGTGTCGGAGTCGACCACGTCGAGGCCTTGGCGCAGCGAATTCCTCAACGACATCAACGCTCTAGCAGCGGCAGCCGACGCCGCCGCCGAAGCGTTCGCCGACTGGTTTTCCACACTCAGCAACGAATACGCCCCCCGCGACACATCCAACTAACTGCGGGGCTTGCCACCAGCGCAATCACCTGTCACAATCAAAACCAAGCACCGCTATGCCCACACCAGGACATGGCGGTTCACTCATTCAAGGGCTAGGTACGACGAGCCTTCAACGTGTGGTTGATCGCGAACACAAAGTTCCGAATCAGACTTAGCTCACACACTCCACCAATTGGCTGCCGTACTCATCACCAGCCGATGCCCACTCGCGACCATCAGGCAACATCGGTGACCACTGCCGCGCACCACCGGACAACGCATACAGCTGGCCGTTCTCCGACCACCACACATCACCGTGAGACACCACCGATCCAGTGGAGTCCACCACGTTCCCGCCGACATAGATACCACTAGCTGTGGTGATCATCCGCACATCTCGCAATGCGACGCCGTAGCTCAACGACTCGTTGACCTGCTGCAGTAACGCAGGTAACGGTGGTTCACACTCGGCGACCGCCGTAGTCATCGGCACCGGCGAAATCCGCGCATCAGCCAACGGATCATCCCGACTTGACTTGCTCGGCCTATCCGACGACGTCACCACACCAAACGTGCAACCAGCCACAAAGCCGAACATCAACAACCCCAACGTCACCACAGCAGCCACCCACGGCCGAACAGTCATAACCCCGCACGCTACCGCGCTCCTACCAGCCCAGGAGGCCCAATGACACTCACCGAACTCATCGCCAACGCACTACCGAACCTGCCGCACCCCGGCGACGACACCCACCCCCCGAAAACGCTCACACTGCCGATCTTCCAGCCCCAGACGCTCCCGCCAGAGATGGCTGCCAAGTTCGCCGAACAAGCGAACCTCCCGAGCTCCGACGTCACCCGGCTCGTCGCTGAGGCACTGGTCGCGCTCATCACCACCGACCACGACGTCCTCACCAAGACCGAAGCCGCCCAGCTCCGCGCCGACGCCCAATCAGGCCGCGACCGCCACCGCCAACCCCGCATCCACTGCACCTGCCACAACGAGTTCCTGTTCAGCCTCAACATCGACAGCGAACGCCCCACCATCGACGGCCACCAACTCGCCGCCGCACTGAAAGCATCCGGGCACTGACATGGCGCACATCCGCCTCACCGTCAACGGAACCACCCTCATGGATGGCGAACCGGGCGCCTGGATTGAAGCCAGCCTCAAAGACATCACTGACAGCATCAAGCGCGGCACACCACCCGAGCCCTGGCGCAAGCCCCTCATGATCCTCATGGCCGATGTGATGCCCGCAGGCAAAGCAGCCGAGTTCACCGTCACCACCAACAGCGACGGATGGACACTGGACGTGCGGCACCGCTGATGCCCAGCAAGGGCAGCACCAGCGCACGCGGCTACGGCCACAAACATCAACAACTACGCAAGCAATACCAGCCACTCGTCGCCTCCGGCAAAGCCACCTGCTGGCGCTGCGGAGAACCCATCCACCCCAACCAGCCATGGGACCTCGGACACGACGACAACAACCGCAACCACTACCGCGGACCAGAACACCGAGGCCGCGAATGCAAAGCCGGCGGCAACCGCGCCACAGCAGGCCGACACAAGAAACCCACAAGGCCAGGCGCACTCCAATTCTTCAACACAAACCCCTGACCAGCGCAAACAGGGGGGTGGGTAGCCATCGCGACAGGTGCCGGGGCCTGACAGATCGGAAGAGCGTC
>ERZ650304.622-NODE-622-length-16995-cov-11.227155_pt1 | contig 16995 bp, 20 predicted proteins | sample MGYA00376240_ERZ650304 | MGnify/ENA primary metagenome ERZ650304 (study PRJEB26733, sample SAMN07839271) | wastewater metagenome | biome: small river; feature: stream; material: water | place: USA: North Carolina | collected 2016-03-01 ...
AAGCCAAACAACAGATGAAGGTACTGTTGCAGGGTGAGCAGATGTTTAAGGGAGACACAGCCTTAAAAATCAACAACCAGTTGGTTTACAAAGGTGGCTTAATTCCTAAGCTTCAGGCTGCTGGTTTAGATATTAAATCTACCGCGAGTATTGAAGAAGCTATTAGTGCATTCATTAACTATGCCTTAAAACAGGATTTACAGAAGTTAGAGGTACTGCTGGATACCTTCAGTATTCATCAGTTCGCAGGTGAAGGCGGTATGCACAAACTAACCAAAGCAGATAAAGCATCTATTGAGAAGCAGAAAGCTTTAGTACAGAAAGCCTTACTAGATTTAGGTACTGAGCTTAAAGATAAAGCTGCACCAATGAACACAACAGAAGCCGTTAAACCAACGACTGAACTGGCTAAGTTCTTACGTAAAGCTAAGGGTGCAGTAATTGATATTACCAGTCTAATTGAGCATCTTACTAACAACACAGACATTGCTGACCCTAAAGCGAGAGCAGCTCAGTTAGAGGTGCTGAAAGCTATCACCCCATTGATTGATAAAGCCACTAAGGTTGTTTACTCAGAGGGTGCTTATGACGGTTACGGTTACTATGACGAAGAGACCAATACCCTACATATTAACTCTGCGAAAGAAGCAGAAGGTGGGGTAAGGTCTACATTGGCAGTCCATGAGTTACTTCATGCTGCATTATCTCGTCGTATTAAAACACTTAATGCTTCTATCGAGACTAAAGAAGCAGAAGCTAAAAAGACAGGTAAAGAAGTATCGTTTACCCCTGCTGAAATAGCCCTACGAAACTTAGAGAAGTTACGAGTTAACTTAGTAACTCCTGATGGCATGAGAATGCTAGAGCTTCAAGCTGAGTTAGGTAGTGCTATTGAGGATTCTACCCAGTTCTATAAAGATACAGAAGAACTCTATGAGTCTCAGAAAACTGAGAACGTATCCACTATTAAAGAACTTCAAGCTTTAAATAAAGAGGAAGCTCGAAGAGATGAAATTGAAAGGGAAATTAAAAAACGTGGAACAAGTATTGGTGTTGCGTACAAAGCTCAGTTAGAGGCAGAGTTAAAGACACTTACTCCTAAAGCAGAGCTAGATACTAAACGTAATGCACTGTTGGCTAAGCAACAAGCAATGCGTGATACCAAAGCTTTGCTAGATAAGGCCAATAAGTACTTTGAGTTAAGGGAAACTCTTAGTAAAAAAGTACTTAGTGAGCGTACTAGAAAAGATGGTAGTAGCTCTAAGTTTACTCAGTTAAACCTTGTAGAGATGTTAACTAACATTGATGAGTTTATCTCCTATGGTTTAACAGAGTCTCGCCTACAAGAAGCCATGAAGAGTACTCAAGTCGATAGAGGGGGTAGAACCTTCTCCGCCAAGCTCCGTAAGTTTGTGGAGTTTGTAGGTCAAGTACTTGGCTTCAGAACTCACCAGATTAGTGCCTTAGCTGCATTTGCATCAGATACCGCAGCATTACTTGAAACCATTGGTTCAGTAACTCCTGTTGTTGCCTCTAACAATGGTGAGAGACTGTTCAGTACCCAGAGTGCTGAAGACCTTGTGAATGGGCAATCATCTTTAGACATTATGCAAGCCTTACCTCACAGCAATACAGGCTCATTTAACCAACAGTTAGACCGTCTAATTGTTGAGGAGATTGGACAGCTCTATAACCAAGACGATGCAGCTAAAGCGCGTATTGATGAGCTACAAACCTTTGCAGCTTCAGATGCTTTGAATGCTGGCTTTACCTTGTCTCGTAAAGAACAGTATGTTCAACAAGCCTTACAGTACGCTGTTGCTGCTTACATGAAGCTTCATGCAGGGGGTGCTAACGTAGGTCAATTACGTAGGGTTTATCATGCAGCTAAAGCCAAGATGGATGTTACAGGTAAAGACTTCCATGAAGGTGATTGGGCTACTGCTACTCAACAAGAACAGGATTTAGCTAAAGTTAAATATGACTTCCTATTCGACTCTACTAAAGAAGGTTACATGGACAGATTTGTGTCTATGTCTTTAGCAAGTGAGTCCGTCAGTAAGATACTAGATATTGCCTTGCCTCTAACTAAACCAGAGACACAGGATAAGACTTGGTTTGAGAAGGTTAGTGATTGGGTAGCTTATGTCATGGCTTGGTTGACTAATAAGTATGTGCGCTTAAATCCAACAGCAGGAGCCAGTAATCAGCTTGTACAGTTAATGGGTAACTTAGTTAAGTTGGATATTCGTGCTCGTCAGGAGTCAGTATCTTTCCATCAGAAAGCATGGAACTCGGTTGGCATTATTACTACGCCATTGAATGCTGCTTGGAAGGAAACAAGAGGATTCCTAATCAGTGACAGAGTACTAGCTAACAGCAGATTCTTACCCCTACGTGCATTAGGTGCAGCGATTACTTTGAGGTCTGAAGCAGCAGCTAAGGCTATCCCTAAGCTCATTATTGATATACGTAATAACGAGTTACCACATACCAAGTTAGGTGAAGCTGCACTTGTTTTAATGGAAGCTGCATCAGCAGGTTCATTGAGGGATGCTTTTGATGTGTTAACTCGTCAAGCCAATCTGAATGCTAAGAAGCGTCAAGAGATTGTAGATAATGTGAAAAAGGCTGTTAATTCTTGGTTTAAGACAGAGTTATCTAAGGCACAGCATAAGGCTATTACTTATGGTTTATTACGCACTGATGCTCAAGCCTTACTTGAGAATTACAGTGTAGAAGACATTGTGGATATGGCGTTACATGAAGGGAAGTTGAATGCTGAAATCGCTAAACTGAAGAAGGAGATTGCTAAGAACCCAAATGGTAATGACATGCTTAATGCAGCAGAACAGTTGGGCTATTACATGGTGACGCGGATTGGGGGAGAGGGTTTAGTCAAGAATGCTACAGGTATTGCTATTGGCTTAGGTACACAGTACTTCACTTCTGTTGAGCAAGCTGACGCTAAGTTAGTTCAGCAGTTAGATATGTTGGCTTCTATGATTGCCATGACTTACGTATCTAACAGTGAGAAAGGTACTTTAGCTGCACTATACAAAGCAGATGCAGAGGGTATACACGCCACTATCAACTTACATAATGGATTGGTTACACAATCTATCCCAGAGTTCCAAGATAACCCCTTGAACAAAGTTAAGGGGTGGATGCCTGAGATCACTAATCCCTACCGTGAGATTAAAACAGCTAACTCTAAAGATGAACGTGAGCAGATGGAAAAAGAGGGTTGGAAGTTTATTGGTGAGTTACAGCGAGATGCTAATGATAAGGGGGATACCAAGTATCTAATGAAACATAACGATATTGGTTATCAGAGATTGGTTTCAGGTGCAGTAGATTTAGGGAGTACTGCTCGTAGTGGTACTGAAGCCATCAGTCGAACCAGCCCTAAGTACTTGGGTATCACTCAGGCACGCTACCAGAACGCTGCTAGAAGGGCTGCAATACCTAATGGTAGCTTTGACCCGTCTAAGCAACCAAGAGGGCTTATTGCTGCGTATGACACGGATGGTGTGGCATTAGGGTACAACTATGAAATGGACAATGAGACGAGAGATGCTCACCTTGACCGTAAGCATAATATTGGGGATTTGTTAGGTACTTTTGGTGGATTGAATTACTACAAACCAGAGAAGGCAAAACAATCTAATACGGTAGCTGAAGTCTTATTTGAGGATTATAAAGCGAACTACAGTCAGAACCCTAATGCTTACTTAAAGATAAGCCCTAAGTCCACTGACCCTAAAGTAGTTGAGATGTGGCGTATGTTGCCACAAGACTTTAAGCAGCGTGCTACAGAGCTATATGGTAAAGGTAATCCTATTATCATTCGTAATGAAGCATTCAACTTAGCCTTTGGTTTCAAGAAGTTCTCAGTAGTGTCTTATGCGTTTGATGCAGTAAAGGCAGAACGTGAGCGTATTAAGAATGGTTTAGTTGGTACGGGTAAATCACCTAATGCTTTCCAGTCTGGTTTTGTACGACTTGCTGAAGCTACCCGTAAAGGAACTGCTCAAGCAGACTTTGCTAGGGCAGAACACGTAGTACAGGAGATTGTGAAATTTATTAAAGATTCCATTGTTATTAGAAGTGTGACTACACTGAAATGGAATATCTTTGCCAATGTACTGATGCTCATGGCTCAAGGGGTTAATCCTTACACTCACATAAAAGATTGGGTTTTTGCGTACACTAACGTCATAGCTTACCAGAAGCTCAACAGCCAGCTTATTCAAGCACAGGCTGACTTGGTTGCAGGTAAAGAGCCAACAGCCCTTAAACAGAAGATTGGAGCGTTGAAGGCTGAATTGAAAGCCAATCCATTGAATGAATATATCAATGCAGGCTTACTGTCATCCATTGTCGAGGATGTGACGATTCAGAAGGGTGATTACACCTACAACAGTGCGTTCAAACAGGCTGTTGATGAGAAGACTCAGTGGGTTCCTAAGCCAGTAAAGACTGCTGCTAAAGTATTGGCTATTGCACCTTCTACTAAGCTGTATCAGTTCTTAGCTACAATTACTCAGTTATCTGACTTTGTAGCTAAGTACAGCCTATCTAAGCATTTACAAGAGAATGGGGTGTCTGTTGATGAAGCCATGATTGAAGCCTCTAAGACTTTCATCAACTATGACTTACCTACGTCACAAGGACTCCAGTATGCCAATGACATGGGTTTATTCATGTTTACTAAGTTCTTCCTTCGTATCCAAGCAGTACTGATGAAATTGTTGGGTAAGCGAGCAGGTTCAGTGATTGCACAGCATTTACTGGTAGAAAACTTGACGGGCGCAGAAGGTATTTTAAGTCCTATAGCCTACGGACATATTGGAAATAATCCACTTGAATCCAGTGTATTTGGATTACCAAGTGCATTCTTCAGTATTGGTACAGTGGATGCAGTAACAGATTTTGGAGTATCTTTCTAAACCAACTACCGTAATGGTTAAACACGAAGCGACAGCGAGAGTGTTTAACCATTACATTTAATTAAACCAAACCAATAAACACTAAGGAGTATTATTCCAAAGTACAACGTGGTCATCATAGTTTGAGTGCATCTTTGCATCGGGATTGATTAAGTAAGTAAACTTCTTAACCCGTTTAACTAGACCACGTTTATGTAAATCTTTGTACCCACTACTGAGTACATTCTTTTCAGTGGGTGTCATGTTATGTGTGTTAACCGTTGAGAAACCTGTTTTGAAATCATAGTAGTCTAAGATGTACTTAAACATTTTTGCCTCATTTGCACTGAGGTCTATAAGAGCTTCCTCGTAAGGATAACCTGCTGGCATACCAAACATACTCCTACCTGAACTTGTTTTAACCCAGTGGGGTTGGGATAGCTTGTCTTTGGGTTTTTTGATAGTACCCACAAATACATCTTGGCCTTCTTGGGCTACAATGTTAATAGACCGTGCTGTTGCTAAATTAGATAAAGGTGATACCATAACCCTGTTCCTGTGATGCTTCGTACCCACATAGTAACAGAAAAGAAAATCATATAAAAACTATGATTTTCTTTTTTTTTATCACAAGAAGTTAGTGATTTTTATTTTCAAGCAAACCTTACAGCCGCAAGGGTTTGAAGGGTGTTTTGAGAAAAGTCTCTCTTATATAAGATATATAAGCATTTATATATAGGTAATTACTCAAGTAAACCAAACCCTTCTCGCATCTCATGCCAATCCTCGCTACGCTCGTTTGGCAATCATGCTTCAGGGTTTGGTTTACTAATTAGAGTGGGGGTGGGATTTCATCAGGGGGAGTGTGCAGAACAACGTCTATGTTAAAGTCTTTAGTATCCTTACGAAGCACTACCATACAACCATCAAACCCTAAACGAGTTAACTCATTTACAGCCCCCGTAATACTCTTAAAAATCCTAGCTTCGTGAGGATTTCGAGAACTACAAAGTGCATACGCAGGAGTCTGTTCACGCTTAAACAGAGGGTTGAAAATAAGTATGTACTTATTTTTTACACCTACTACGGTAGAACTGTAGAATCTACCATCTTCAGATAGACGCTTTGCGAAAGTAGCGATAATACCTGCATAGGTATATGTGGGTATGTTTGAAGGTGTTTCCATGTTAATTACTCTTTGGTTTGCTTCATTGAGGTTGTGGTGAAGTTAAACAACACGCCAGTTTCTACAGTAATGCTCAATAACACCACGTTTCTTAAGTCTGGTGAGTCTTCCGTCTAATACTCGAAAGTCTTCACGGCCACAAGCTTCAGCAATTCGTTTTACCTCTACAAGTACAGCACCTTCCATGAGTTCTGCGAACTTGGCTTCTTTCTTACTTTTGATTGAATCGACAATCAATCCATCAAGTACTTGGTACATCATGTTTATCCTCAACTAGTTTACTTATAGGGTAGAAAGTTCTGTGATGTAGTACGTAATAGCGTACCCATAAGGTGTCGTCAGATTCATAGACACGTCATGTTTTGTCGCTACGTGTTCTAGGTCTCCATAGAAACCTACAGTCTCTTCAAAGTTCTGTTCCATCTCATGCTGTGCTTCAGCAAGGGACTCATAAACGCCTATGACGTTGCCATCAAGCTCAGTGCTGTTCATATCATAGGAATGCCACGCTAAGACGTAGTTACTCATGGGTAATACCTTTGGGTGTTTGGTTTGAGATAAGCGTGTATAACGCTAAATAGAAGGTTTGGTGATGGTTTAAAGGGTTCTATATAACTGTTCGTTGAAGAACTTATCCAGTACATCATAGACCTTACCTTCAAGCTTCAATAAGCGAAGTTGTTCATACAGAGATTTGAGTTCTGTGACGATACTCAACTCGTTACGCAATTCAGGTGTCTCTTCAACAATAGAGACTAAGCTATGGTCATGTACTGCACCTTTGAATACATGCTCATAGAGTTGGTCTTCATCAATGTTGAGTACACGCAAACACTCACTTGCAGTATCACGAATAAGTTCAAACTTACTATGGGTACAGTCAATAATTGAATCCCTGTAGGAATACAATTCGTCTAAGTTACTTCGCATAACTACCTCGTTAATGTTTAGTAGGTTCAGTGGGTAAACTGGATTCATCCATATCAATACAAGTTAACAATAAATGTTTACCTGTTCTATGATTATGTAAACCAATAGACATTTCAGTATGAATAAACCATTGGGACATAACCTCAATGACATTCTCAGTAATATCCTGTTGAGTATTATTCTGGTTTAAATAAATACGGGAGTCTGTTTCATCAAAAGTTAGATGAGGTTTATTATTCATTAAGTGTTTACCTAGTTTATAAGAGCGTACTCAGAATTATAAACTATCGCCTTAGTTGCACAGTAGCTATCCCATTGGTATTGTGTTTGTGTTTCAAGACGAGTAGTGAAGTCACCATTAACTAGAAAGTTATCGATAATTTCTGAAGGTGTGCCTGTTAGTTCTTGTGCGTCTAAAAGATACTCTAAAAATGGTACCCATAAACTTTTACTAGCAGTATCTCCCCACGTATCAACAACATCATCGTACCGTGCTTGTAGTGCTTGCTCTACAAAATCTTGGGTGACAGTTATCATTTTGGTTTACCTCTATAAATAAACAGCCCCCAATCAAGGGGGCTTATCTTCTTCTGTGAATAACTCTTTAAGACTTTGCCAACAAAGCCAGAGTACGAACCAAACCATTAATGCAATGGCTAGTAACTTAAAAACTGCATACGTTATGAGTACAATAGCGATGCAACAGATGACTAATAAAACAAAGCTAATAAGTTTTAATATGATGTTCCCCCTATAGTGAGGTAAGTGGGTCATCCGTTGTCAGCAGAAGGGTGGATGAATCCCTCAAGGTAGGGTATTAACCCTCTGCCTTGACTGTTTTTACTACTCCTAAACCAAGCCAATCAGCAAATAAGCTCTCGCTAGTTTCATCGTTCCTTACACCGAGCAGTCACGGAAGTCATTAGAGGTGTTACTTACCACCTTCGGTCATTATCTTTGCACAGACATTGATAGATTTAACTGGGGGACAGTTAGTAAGGTACTTGTGAAGTTCTTGGTTTATATGGGGAGATAAACCATTCAGAGTGCATGTACCATCAGGAGTGAATGAGACATGGATTGCTTCTTTGATACCGTCTTCAATGAAGGTAATGGTGACATTCACTTTCCATACTCTTGGCTTACGTGCTAACCGAACTACGTTACCTTTGAGTTCTTTGAACTTTCTAGTTTCAGCAAACTCAATGGCTTCATAGAACAGGGAATGCTTAGAGGGTTTTAACATAAGCTAAACCATATCAATTCCTGATTTAATATCAGAAGTATCAAGAGGGGTATTGAAGTCAAAAGAGGTACAGACATTGTTGCTAATACGCTGACGATATTGGTGCCAGCCTTTGAAGTTGTTTGACCATAGGTTGTTTGAACTATCTATATGCGTTGCTTCAGTGAAAGGTTCACAATGGGTAAACTCTATTGGCTTGGCAATATGCTCACTAGGGGAAGCATGACAGCGTTCACCATTGAATAATCTTTCTACAATGGCTTCAGTCTTCTCAGTACTCATGTCCAGCTTACGGTAACTGGTTTGAGCACAGCAGGACATGGAGTGTTCAATAGCTTCTTGCGCTGTAATGCCATGTGCATCCTCTATAGGAGGAGACCAGAACCCTTGAGCAAAGAAGGGTGTATGCCAACAGTCTTCTGTGAGTACTACAGCAGGTGTCTGTTGATAAGCATGAAGCATTACCCGTGCTAGTTCAGCAATGTGTGGGTCTGCATCTTTATGGAGTCTAAGCCAAAAGAAGTTATCCCATTCTGTAGCTGTGACTACCATACGCATGAAGCTATAAGGCTCCATAATGCGATTTACTACCTGTTTATGAACTCCCATACCCTGAAGTATTTGAGCACCTACAACACTTCGATTTGCGTTGAATAGCCACTCATACACACCTTTGTTTTTGGTGTTCTCATCCACTTCAGTATCAGCACTCATTCCTGCTTGATTTAAACCAAAGTGAATAGGCACTACAGGGTTATCCTGTACCCGTTTAATCTGTTGGGCTACAGGGATAGCCCGACTACTTGCACCATTTTTACTAATGGCTCTGTGAGTGTTGAGTTCAGCTAAGATGAAGCGAGGGAAGTCAATTAAGAAGGTAGTGATGGTAATACCATTGGCAATACTCTTAGCAAGTACTGCTGCACGAATACCGCCTTTACCTTCATAACCTTTAGGGATTTGGTGTTCAATCATTTGGTTTGACCTTGTTTAGTGTTGTCTGCATCTTTTAACCAATCTGATAAACCAACTAATGCCCGTGTTGTCCAATAGGACACCGCAAATAATGCCAATGACACTCCCACAATAGCTGCTGCTAATAGGATGAGTAATAGACGGGTTAATGCTCTGAGTAAGTTTAGTGGGTTAGTCATAGATTGGTTCCGATTTGTTATTAAAAATAGTAAGGCCAGCGAACTGACCTTGTATGAACTTAACTATTTATGGTGCTATGTGGGCAATAAGGTTCTTTAATACTTGTGTTTACTAATTCCCAATCTGTTGCTAAAAAATCTGCATCAGAATTGTTGTAAGGCTCATCTACATACTCAGGAATTTCTATACGCAAATCGACTTTTGTAGCATCCTGTGTATCCAAAATAGCATATAACTCAACACCACATCTCCAACGCTTACGCCGTACTGACTTGCCTTGTAAGACAGCCACATAAGCCTCTTCATAGGTTAAGCCACTATTTGTAATTATGTTTTTATCTTCAGCTAATTGTTTAGCTAAAGCATAACCTTCCAGTTCCCATAACTTACTACGTGCAGCAGCCATAGCACTTTCAATAGCGTACTTAGCACCTAAGTCAGCATTGAAGTTACGCTTATCAATACAAGCAGTACGCTCCATTGCTAAGGTAAAGTTAGCTTCACCAACTGCTAACATAGCAACAGCAATAGTTGTAGTGGTGTCTTCAACAACATACGTACTGCAAGTTACTTTGGACATTAACTCGTCAATCTGTTCTTTAGTTACACGCGGAGCATTAAGACCTAAGTATTTAATGTCTGCTTCCATACGTGTGTCTTGTGTTTCAATCGTCATAATTGTTTCCTATTGGTGGTGTTAGTTGTCCTCTCTCCCTATGATTAGACTCAATGAAGGAGTGGGAGAGAGGACAAAGCTAATTAACCAAAGATAGAAATAGGCTCTGCTTTGGTACGTGTTTCAATGAAAGGTGTTGCTTCAACAAGCTCTGCTTCATCATCTAAAGAATCTTCAGACAGGGGTTGAGTACTTGGGGCAGCAATAGCAACATCTGCAAATGGGTCAACTGCAACAGGGGCTACAAACGTAGTTACTGGTGCTGCTTCTGAAATAGCTTGTGCTTCAGGAGTAGCGTAACCAACATTGGATTCAGCCTTAGCATCAGCTTCAATCTGCTCTTTGCTTCGACGTTGACGACGCTTAATACCATTGGTACTACCTTCAGCACGTACTGTGCTAGAAGGGCTATCTTCAGGGTTCAGATTGATTTCGATTTCATCTAAATCAATAGCGATTTGTTCAGGGTTAACAGCAATGCCGTACTGAGATAAGTACACAGTAAGGGCATGTTGCATATCAGTTTGGGTGACGATGATTTTCATACGGGTTGTTTCTCGTAAATGGTTTTGATGGAATTGAATACAGGGGTCTGCATTGCCGCATGGATAGCGACAATGGCATCTGCTTGATGTTCTGCTTTGGCTAGACTAATGACACCTCTAAAGGTCTCCAGAGGAGCTTCAGGATGATGGGATTGAACCCATTGGATAACCTCTTTCTTGGTAGCTGATTTGCTGCCAACAATCATTTTTACTTCATTAGGGGAGACCTCAATGAAGGTAGGTTTAATCTTTTGTACAACTGCTATGAGTGCCACACAAATACCGTATGAAGCCATAGCTCTTGCTGATTGACTACCTACAGGTATCTCTGCACACACCATGTCAGCTTCTTTGGTATGGTCTACTAAAGCATCAAGTAACTGTCTTGAACGGACTACATCCTTAGAGTTCTGACGTACTTGCTTATTATCAGAAACCAAAGGACATACTGTTAAGCAGTCAGTGATAGTTAATTTCTTGGTTTCAGTATCGAAGACACCTTTAGCAATGCCTAAGTTAGACATAGATATATCAAGGGATACTATTTTAATTTGCATGGGTATCTCAGAAGCAGGGCTAGATAACTAACCCTGCTAAATGGGAATTAAGCAAACAGACTTGTGGTTGGTTTAGCAGTAGCCGCTTGTGCTGTACGTGGGGAACCAGCAGCAGGAGTTTTACCTGCTGTTTTGTCTTTCACTTTGCCAGTCCATTTCTCAGCCCATTTAGGCATGAACTCAGCTTCAGCTACTTTGGCACGGAACTCATTGACAGTCTTGCTAGTAGCAGCGTGAAACACTTTGTCAATGACATTGGCTTCACGGGTTTCAGTAGTCTCTTTGTAAGAGCCGTCAGGTTGTTTAGCAGATTTGAAAGAGACTTCTTGGAGTACACCAAGTTTAACTTTTTGACCAATCAAAGCAGTTAAGCAATCTACTTCAGTAGGGATGTCTTTCTTCTGTTCAAAGCTGTAGAGCTTCACAACTTTACGCTCTGTAGCACAGTCAGCTAATGGCTTACCTGTTGTCAATAAGGCTAAGGCATCACCATTTAGGAAACCTGCTAAGTAGTGTTTAGCACCGTCTTTATCGGTGTAATAAGGCTTACCTTCTTTGTTGGTTAAGTACAGTGTTTCACGGTACTCGGAGCCATCAATATCAAAGATACAAGGTAGGCTCATTGCACCACCTGCTGATTTACCTAAGTAAGCCATCTTGATAGTGGCATCATAGACACCACTGGTACGTACACTAAAACCACCACCTACGGTGTCTTTGGTTTCTTTTACGTCATCATCATATTTCAAAGCTGCTAATGCACTCATGTGTGTTTTCTCTCTTTGGTTTAATTACTTAATTGAGTAAGTATTAACTACCATGATTTTCATGGAAGCCTAGCTCAATTAACTTGGTTTTACGTTCTTGGATTGCAGTCTCAATATGTTCAGCCTTCCAAGTCTTTTGATAGACCTTCTTGCCATTCATAGTGATTTCTGCGACATATCGTTGCCGTTTACGACAGAACCATATACCTGCTTCTTCTACGGTTGTTCCCTTACGTCTGGCTCTGTTTCTGGCATTCTGCCCAACTGTTGCTTCGCGTAAGTTAAGAATCGCATTATTAGTTCGGTCTTGGTCTTTGTGGTCAACTTGGTTCTTAGGCCAGTAACCATGATACCAGCACCATATAACATGATGCTCAGGATACCCTTTACCGAATAAGGTAATGTTTCGGTATCCTGTGTTCTTGTTAAATGAACCAGCTCTACAGTTCACATTACACTTAGAGTTTGGTTTTTTAGACCAAGTAAGCATACCTGTAGTTTCGTTATACGCAAGATACTCGCGTAGTATTTCTTGGGTAAGCTGTTCTTTACTAAGCGTAGTAGTCATGGAGTCTCCGCATAACTAATGACATATCACTGTCAATGTACGCTTCTCCGCGAGTAAAGATTCCTTTAGGTGCTTTGATGTTGGAATTTACGGTGTTCTGTAAAGCTCTGGTTTGAAGCACATACTTGAACCCATCTTCACGCTCATCATCAGTAATGTTAAGTAAGGCGTTGGGATACTTCTCCAAGTCCTCAAGCTTGATGCGGTCTGCACCTAAAATGGTTGTGAATGAGGCTTCTAAACCAGCTTTAGCTAGTGCACCTTTCACGGGGATACGTGCATCCATCACCATGTCTTGCTCGTTGTACTTGTAAGCTACGTGAGCAAGTAGGATGAAGTCTTTAGATGAGACAGCAATAGCATGAACCAAGTCTTTGAAGAATTGGGCATAACCTCCCCATTCCGAACGGCTGTCAGCAGAGCCAAATACAAACTGAGATTCATACATGTCCATCAGGTAATTCAAACCATCAATGACAATCGTATTGTAGTCAGTCTTATCTTCAGCCCAAGTAATCGTATCGAGTACTTGTTGAGGTGTAGTCACTGGCGCAGATTTAAAGAACTTCTTACCTTTCAGACTGAAGGGTAAGTCTTTACCTTCTTCGCATATTAAATGCAGGGTATTATCCATGTTAATCAGGGAGGTTGATTTACCTCGTCCTGATACACCACAGACAACGACAACTCGTTTAGACATAGTTAAGCTCCTAAGTGGATAGTAACTGTGAAGCCTTTAGAGCTGTTTGGGGTAGCTTCTAAAATAACAGTCACGGTTGCACTACAAATGCCGGCAACAGTTTGAGCAAAGTACTTCACAGATTCCTGCGTCATATCATCAGGAAGCCCCCAATAATTGACTTCTGCTACTAACGGGTTAACTCGTCTTTCTTCTGTTACTTTTTTACAAGCACAGACAATATAATAATTGGCGCTGGACATACACATGGGTTCCTTTGGTTAAAGGTAAAGAAGCGCAGTAGGGCACGACAGTGCCCTTATACGTCAGGGGGTTCTCTTAGCAATTGCCTTAGCAGTTGTAGTGAGAATGGTGGAAGTAATCTCAGCCTCGTCTAGCTTGTCAGCTAACTTATTGTTGAGTTCCAATACTTTGGTACGGATAACATCAAAGACAAAACCAGCATCAACAAGAATGAGTGCATACCGAATTAACATGTTGCTACGATTACCGTCACCTGTATTGTTGATAATGTAGCGTTCTAAGTTATCCATAGACTGTTGAGAAGTCAGGAGCTTAGAGCGTTCTTCGTTCTTACTGGTTTTAGGGATGAAAGGCAGTACATCAAACAACTCACCTTCGGTGTACTCAATATGTCCTTTGTGGGTTAACCACTTCTTGCATTGTTGATTACTGGATTCATCAACAGTGAAGGGTAAACCTTGTATGACGTTATTGATAAACTCCTTGTACTCTGTACTGTCCATCTTGAGGGTGTAGTTCATGGGTAGGATGATACGGAAACGGTTCTCTTCAGCAGTATGACGTTTGGTAGTGTAATACCAAGCCTTGAGTCCTTTCAGCAGTAGCTTGGCTGTAGAGAGCTGTACAGTGCCATCAATATCTAAGACTAAGATGTTTACTCCTGCAATGCAGTTCTTGGTATCACGATACCCTTGCCCTGTATCACCATCAGTTAAATGATGGTTAATCCAGTGGTAATCCTGAAGTTGGAATAACTTATCCAGTTTATCAAAGGGTACAGATTCACTCTTGTAACCAGTGGTCATGTCATTACTATAGGACAACAACATCTTATCCGTATCAGTCTTCTCAATGGTTTCACCACGTAGGAACATGATACCGTCATTGAAAAGTTTCTTAATGATGATGTTGTTCTTGTAACCCCAAGCTATAGCCATAAGAATCATGTCATCTTTTTGGGCTTTAGAACCTTTGAAATACTGCAAGTCGCCATCTAAATCAGGCAATGTTAAATCAGTTTTAGACTGGCTTAAGTATTTAGCTAACTTAGTATAAGGACGTTCTGGAGCCAGTAATTGAACAAAGGCTTCACCTGAATCTTCTGCTAATTTAATAGCATATTCTAAGTGAGCTTCAGTAATCTCTGGTGAACCATCAATGAAAGCGTAAGCTCCTGCTAACTTGAGTACCTTGAAGTAACGGTGCTCTAATTCAGCTTTAACTAAGGTATCAGACTCTTTGTATTGCTCAGTACGAGCATCACAATCAAGCCGATACTCAATGAGATAGAGAGCCACATCATCAGGAAGAATGATGGTTTTATTAACATTAACTGGGTCAGCAAGTAAGCCAAGCTTCTCAGCTAAGTGGTCTAAGTAAGTGTTATGGGTAACATCATACAAAGCATCTTTAACTTCCTTAGCAGTACGTTTCTTGGTTTTATCGCGTATACGTGAGAAGCTGAAGAAGCAACGTCTTGCATACCCCATCTCTAAGAAGTCCATCATTAGAGATTCAGTAGTGCCACCATCAAGTAACTTCTCAGGTGTACCAAAGAGAAGCATATTGGCAGGAGTACTGCCATCAATCTTCTCAATACGCACATTGTCAGTGGCAGACTTAATGAGCTTATCTTTGGTCATGCCAATATCAAACAACTCAAGGTATGTACCTAAGGCTTCAGTGTTACCTGATAGGTTGGCAGCAATCTCATCAATCATTAGATTGGAGCCACCGATGTTAGCCATGAGTAACTTTTGACGCATCTGCTTAATGGCAGGAGTAGTGGCACTGTCAAAGGTGAACATCATTGTGCCTAGACTGTTGAAGTCTTTAGTTACTTTGAGTAGTTCATCTTCAGTACTTGAGCCATTACGGTTAGCACGTTTAATGGCTAATTGTTCAAGGTTATTCTGAGAGACATAAGGGAATGTCTGCTCCATGAATACTTCTTTGAATTGGTGAAGTACTTCACGTTCAATCACACCAGTTGATAAGCCTTTACCTGTACCACTTGGAGCCAATGCAATGGAGTAAACATTGATTGGGATTTTACCTTTACCAATCCAGCCTGAGATACTGGCTCTCATCTGTGCAGCAACTAAGCCAGTGAAGAAGGCTGTGACTACACGGAAGAATAAGGGATTACTATTCTGTGATTTGGTTTGGAGTACTTTAACCAACTGTTCAGAGGATGGATGGTATTCCATGTCTGCATAAGGTTTTCTCATCTTGTAATTACTCAATTAAGTAAGTGTTAATTCGCCAGAAGCTAAGTAAGCATCTTTCTGTGTGCATAGGTCAAAGGCATTGCAGTAACGACAAGCTACTACACCACCTTTAATTTCTTTTACGATACCTACAGAACCGTCTTCACTAAGACGTGCGTAAGCGTCATTAGCATTATCAAAGTTCTTAGTACTGCGTCCATCAGTCTTATCTTTGTTCTTGAAGTACTTCCACACTGTAGCTTTACGCCATAGGTCTTTGTCATTACACAGAGGTAACTCAGTCTCATCAGAGTCTTTGTACATGTCTAGTTGACGTAGTTGACCTACAACATAGTTCTCTGTGTCTTTGATACTGAGAAGGGGGATACGTTGTACGTGTACGCGAGCTTGGGGATACTCAGGATTCTGTTTAGCATCTGCTGAAGACCAATCTGTGAAGATGTAATTGATGGTCATGTCAGGCTTACTGATAATGTCCTGATTAAGCCAACGATAGATGCTGCCTTGTAGGGAATACTTCTCTGCATTGGTTTGGTTTAAGTAGCCGTAGACTGAAGTTGATTTGAAGTCTTGGACACGTCCTTCAGCTACAAAGTCAAACTTGCCTGATACACGGTATTGACCTACCTGCTTATAAGCACGTTGTTCCATGTACACAGGGATAGCATGAGGATTCTTTTCTAAGTACTCTTCAGTTGGATTGATAGCTACGTTATTGGCAATCTTGTCAGGGTAGCCTAGAGCTAAGATTGCTGCTCTTGGATTAAGCCAAGCCTTCTCAATGGCAGCATGGATAGCACTACCCATACGTGATGAAACCAAACCAGCAATATCAATCATTGACTCACTTGGTTTAACACGTTTAGAGAGAACTAGCTGTCTTGTTGATTTCATTAAGGATGTGGCACTGATGACATTGGGTTCAAAGTCATAGTCATCAGTGGCTAAGAAGACAGCCAGAGGTAAAGGGATATTGAATTGATTACTGTAGCGTTGTGACATTTGGAACCTCAGAGTCTATAACCACAAAACCGCCCGAAGGCGGCCTTGAGTAGATTGAAGGGTAGGGTTACTTACACCCAATCTCATTTTTATGTTCAGGACAGTATGTTTCTGTCCATCCGTAAGGTGCTTCTACTTGCTTACCTAATCTTGGTTTGTCTGTACTAGCACAACCAAAAAGAAGTATTGCTAAAACGACAACTCGTACCATTTACCATCTGCCTCATCTAAAGCCTTATCCCAAGCGTATTTACATTG
>ERZ650304.624-NODE-624-length-16946-cov-5.756024_pt1 | contig 16946 bp, 22 predicted proteins | sample MGYA00376240_ERZ650304 | MGnify/ENA primary metagenome ERZ650304 (study PRJEB26733, sample SAMN07839271) | wastewater metagenome | biome: small river; feature: stream; material: water | place: USA: North Carolina | collected 2016-03-01 ...
ACTTATGTGGCTATCATTATTACCACCTGAAAATAACCCTATTGTAGATGAGCATATTGTATATGCATTAGTGCTAACGATTCTTGCTTATAAAAGTAAAAGAAAAGAAGTAAGCCTTACATAAAAAAGTTTCAATATTGAACCAAAGCTTCATCAATATCATTAAAATAAAAAAACCCGCCGAAGCAGGTTTTGCCGGTGGGTTCATTTGATACTAATTGTTGAAAAACTGTAATTTAGTAGCTTGGCTCACCATCGTTCCATAAGTCGTATCCTTATTTGAGCACCCAACATAGGGGCCTCCATCCAAGTAGAGTGCATTTGAGCAACCTTCTTGAACAAATAAGTTTGCAAACTCATAAAATGTAATTGGAGAAATAGATACTATCACAACGATAGTGCCATCTTTTTTGTATCCAATTCCTGAGCGAGCAGTTTTGGATTGGGATGTTCCTCTCATGTTTAGACTATCTTTTACTAAGATAGGGCCATTTTGAAATGCCCATTTCATTTGAGGTACCATTTCTTTCTGGTTTGATGAAACCATGTAGAGGTTGCCATCAAATCCAAGTCCAAAGATTGCATTGTCGACAGCAAAGTTTCCTCCGCTATCTTCTGGGTTAACCCAATTTTTCATCTGAGTACCGTTATCGACGTATCCACCAACTGGAAGTTTGTTAGGGCTAACAAGTGGACCATTCACACAAAAGTTCATATAGAGACTTTGTGTACAATCAGTTGCTTTGCCAAATCCTACATTAGGATTTTTTGTGCGGTGGTAGATTACTTGAGCAGATAGGGTACCAAGAAGAAATAAGAAAGCTAAACTTGCGATTAGTTGTTTCATTAGGAGTTTTTTTGTTGGTGATTGTAAGGAGCTTCCAACATATAATAGCACAAATTATATTAAAAGTCAATATACTACAGAGTATTGAGAATGATCGAAATAAAAATGCCTCTAGGTATAGCTAAGGCATGTAGTTTCCATCAAATTTTTTCAAAGAATCGGGTTCATTCCATTTTCTATGGAATATGGTATAGTATGGCCTATGGCTACAACAAACACCGGACTCTCAAAACCAATGAAAGTAAGCGCTGACCTCGCGGCAGTGGTGGGTGCTGACGAAATGTCACGCCCTGAAGTTACCAAGGCAATCTGGGTATACATCAAAAAACATGATCTTCAGGATCCTGCAAACAAGCGCAATATCAATGCCGATGAGAAATTACTCAAAGTGTTCGATGGTAAGAAAGTCGTGAACATGTTCGAAATGACCAAGCTCGTTTCAAAGCATCTTTCATAATCGTATAAGTAAAAAAGTCGTCCCTTGGAGGGACGACTTTTTGCATGGAGAGCTATCTATCACCATCAGAAAGAATGATGTCAGTCTCATCGTCTTGATTGGCGTTATTTCTTTTTTTTCTTGTACGAAATACAAGAATTACAGCTAGAACAATACCCAATGCCAGACCTCCCCATAGCCAGTTGGAGTTAGGATGAAAAAAAGGAGATGATACAAGGAGCATAAAATAGTTTTTAGTTGGATTTCACTATAGTATACATATAAAATTTGTCAATCACATAGAGATGTAAGTATCACCCCATAGGGTCGTCACTACTAGATGAGTCGAATCATTATCAGTAATGGTAGTAATATACATAAAACGCTTATGAAATCATTATACAAACAATTATTCGCAAGTACTGTTGCGCTTGCAATGTTTACTAGCTCCGCATCTGTTGCATTCGCAACGAATGATGGTGATAAACGCAACGATACAACTATCAAAGGAAGCATAACGCTCAATGGTGGTATTAAGGTTGATGACAAGCTTTGGGACAGATGGAAAGATTGGTCATACGATCCTGCTGTAGTAGGTACGGTGACCGCAAAGACTGACACGACCCTTACGATCAAGGCTGGCAACAGCGGCACGATCTATGTCGTTGATGCCTCCAATGCAAAGGTTCGTCGTGGCAACGATGACATCTCGTTCTCATCAATCAGTGTGAATGACGCTGTCGTGATCCAAGGTGCGATCAGTGGTAATACGATCGTTGCGACTAGTATCGTGACTGCAAAAGCAGGTACTGTGACGAAGCCCATGCCGAACGATATGTCAGGTATTATCGGCACCATCACTGCGACGAGTGATACCTCTATCACCATAGTTGGTAAAAACGGTACGACCTACACAGTAATGACCGCTGATGCGAGTATTTGGAAAGACAAGAATAGTAAGGGTGGCATGGATGACCTTGATGTCGGCGACAGTGTGATCATTCAAGGTAAGGTGAATGGTACATCAGTGACTGCAACAAATGTAGTTGAGGTGAACCTTCCACAAGAGATGGCACATGCTGGTATCCGAGGTACCGTGACCGCAAAGACTGTTAATTCACTAACGGTGCTTGTATCTGATGGTACAAGCTACCAAGTTGATACCAGTGAGGTGGTGGGCGATGAGGACAAGGATGACATTAAAGTAGGTGAGAGTGTGGTAGTGCGTGGTACGGTAAGTGGCACATCAGTTGATGCGACCAGTGTTGATGAAGTACGAGCTTCAAAAGGCATCTTTACTCGTATCGGCTCATTCTTTCGCCACTTTTTCAAGGGTGATTGGAGTAGATAGTAATTACTAGTGCGTGAATACAGGGAACAAAAACGGCAGCAATGCCGTTTTTGTTAGGTACTCTTTCGAGGAATTCGCACGGTAAATACAGTACCAATAGTTGGAATGCTCGATACGGTGATTGTTCCATTGAAATGTCGTTCTACAATGTCTTTGGTTGTAGAGAGTCCGATCCCCATACCATTTTTCTCTTTTGTTGTAAAAAAGGGATCAAAGATTTTTGAATGAAATGCAGCAGGTATGCCGATGCCATTGTCTCTCACCTTTAAGATTGCACTTCCATGACTATGGAGTAGTTCAACACTAACGTACCGCTCTCTATCAGTGATTGTATTAGTTGCATCAATCGCATTACTAATCAGGTTTACTGCAATCTGATAAAACTTCAGAGGATTTCCGTATAGAATGAGGTTGTTGCGAATACAGGTATTAATACGTGTAGAAGTTGTTCGTGCACGATAATTCAAGACCATAATTGCTTCATGTAATTCAGCACTTGAGGAAAATGGTCGTTCAAGGAGACTCATATCGACTTGTTTTTGTACAACATTCATAACACGTTGCATTCGTTTGCTATGAATAACAGCTTTTTCTACATAGGGGAGAAGCTCAGGTACTTGTTCGGTATGAGACATTGATTCAACTGTCCCTACAAGAGCATTCAGTGGATTCATGAGGTCGTGAAATAAGCCTGAAGACAATTTACCAAATTCTACAAATGTATATAGCTGGGCGAGCTTTTCTGTATGATTTCTTGCTTGCAGATGTTCTTTGTGGTGACGAGTTGCGCATTCGATGAGTATTTCTTGCTCACGAGATTTTCGTTGTTGATAAAAGGCATATACCTTTCTCAGGAGAATGTAGATTCCTCCTAGAACACAGAGGTAGTGAATAACTGCACAGCCGGTCATGCCAATCGTAAGGTACTGGCGAATCACGACATGGTCAGTCATCAGTGAATATGCTCTATTTTATATCCACGACCTGGTACGCTATGAATGAGTTTATGTACAGAAGTATGATCTATTTTCTTTCGGAGATTTAAAATATGAGTTTCAATCGTATTTGAGAATGGGTTAGCATCTATATCCCAAATATGTTCCATCAGTGTACTTCGCGATATAACATTCCCTGTATTTCGTAATAGATATTCAAGAAGCGAAAATTCTTTGCGAGTTAGATAGATATTTTCCGTGCCACGAGTCACTTTTTGTTTGATAGTATCAAGTGAGAGATCATCAATTGAGAGGATTGCTTGTTCTTGTGCTTTAGGTCGTCTCAATACTGCTTGGATACGAGCGAAAAGTTCATCAAAGAAAAAAGGCTTGGTGACATAGTCGTCAATACCAAGCTCAAATCCTTCAATTTTGTGTGGCACTTCAGTTGTTGCCGAGATCATGATGATCGGGATAGTTATCCTACTTGCTCGCAGGTCAGCACAGATGCGGTACCCATTTGTATCAGGAAGATCATAGTCGAGCAGGATCAGGTCATATTCGTTGATCTTTGCCTGATATAGTGCGCTATATCCATCAGCAAACGCATCGACGGCAAAACATTTTTTCTCAAGTCGTGATTTGAGAAATTCACGCATGTCAACATCATCTTCAACGAGTAATATTCGCATAGGATATGTAGTTAGTATCTAAAGTATATAAGGCAGGTGGCAGATACGTCTAGTGGTATACTTTAGGTATGTTGCGAATCGTCGCAGCAGGAGGTTATTAGCTAATCAACTACTAGTATTATATGCCACTACTTGCACGTATTATACTCTCAGCTGCTGTTATTGGTGGTGTGGGGTATGGAATCTTTAATCACAATAAAAAAGAGGCAATAAAAAAAGAACAGACTACTGTTCAGACAGAGGCAAAACTTACGACAGGGAATTCAAATAATGACCTGGAGCGTGATATGGCAACCATGGATGCACAGCTCAAACTTATCGAACAGGATTCTGCAGCAGTCGATGCAGAAAGTACTCAACAGAAATCAATACAATAATATGAAATACACTCACTCTATAGTTGTGGTTGCTGCTATTGTTTCAATTGCTGTAACTCCAGCTGTAGCACAAGAGACAGTTCGTCTGAATGCTGACATGGGGGTAAAGGCAGCTGTTACTACTTCAGGTACCATGCCAGTGCGTGAAATAATGGAAAAGCGCAGTGAAGCTCGTGCGGATATCAAAGCAGATGTGAAAGCAAATGTTGATATGAAGCGCGGTATGGTTCGAGCTTTTGGTATCAATATGGTGAATGTGGTGACAAACCGTATCATTGCGACTGCTGATGTTATGACAATATTTGGTACCAAGCTTGAAGCGCGCATCAATGCGGCAAAGGCAAATGGTGTTGATGTTGCTGCATGGACTGCAATCTACGCTGACTACACTGCAAAGGTTGCTGATGCAAAGGTACAAGCAAAGGCAGCAGCTGATATTGCAGCAACTGCAAAAACTGATGGAGCAACAAAAGAAATAGCAGAAGCAAATAAAAAAATTGGGATGGAAGCTCGTGCCAAGATCAAGCTTGCGCGTACGAGTCTCCAAGTAGCTCGTGCTGATGCCGACAAGCTCGTCAAAGCATTTCGTGCAAACGCAAAGTCTGAGGTGAAAGTGGATGCATCTGCGAGTGTAAAAGCTCAATAAGCATTCTCTACTCCAAAAAAGCAAAACCGCCACATAGGCGGTTTTGCTTTTTTGGTGGACCCTAGGAGATTCGAACTCCTGACCTTTGCTTTGCAAAAGCACTGCTCTACCAGCTGAGCTAAGGGCCCATTTGAGTGGGACTATGAGATTGTAATACAAAACCGCTTTTTTGCAATAGGATATACTAAGTCTATGAAAAAGATCGAAACAATATTTGCAGATAAGGTACGCGCAGAGGTCCGCAAGATTTCTGTGGGCAAGACCATGACCTATGGTGCAGTTGCCGCAAAGGCGGGGTATCCTGGTGCTGCTCGTGCAGTCGGTGCGATCATGAAGGATAACTATGATCTGACTGTTCCGTGTCACCGCGTGATCCGATCTGATGGAAAAGTAGGTGGGTACAACCGTGGTGGCCCTGATGCCAAGCGAGCACTCCTTATCAAGGAAGGCGCAATTAACGCATAAGTATGACTACTGACCGAGAAACAATCCTCAGCGAGATTTTCTTTATCTTTATCGTACCGGTTGCGCTCATTGCGACTGGTATCATCAATCCAGAATGGCGGATGCTTGTACTGTGCATCTCAATGCTCCTTATGTATGGCATTATCATGCATGAACGCATTCCTGATGCTGCCCTTGGCATCTCACGAACATCATTTCGCAAAGGATTGATCCCATATACCTTGTTTACTATAGCGGGTGTATGTGCACTTGCGTGGGTATCCAAAAAGCTTGGACTCGAATCTGTCGGAACATGGTGGCAGTCATCGCATCTGTTATTTATGTTTCTTCCGGTGTCTCTGTTGCAAGAAATCGCTTATCGAGGATTTCTCTTTTATAAATTGCGATTGCTTTCATCAAAGTGGTGGTTCATCATTCTATTTAATGTTCTGTTGTTTACGTTTTTGCATGTCATTTATCCATTGCCTGGCATCATGTTGTCAGTTGCATTCATCGGAGGGCTTTGTTTTGCACTCATGTATCGGTATTTCCCAAGCTTGATCCTGATATCGCTCGCGCATGCAGTACTTAACTTTGCGGCAATATTCTACGGTTTCTTTACGTTCCACTAGCAAGCAGTGCTATACTTCACGTATATGCAGCAAAAATTTCACCCACTCGTACTCCTTGGTATTATTCTCGGCGGCAGTTTTCTCATTGCAACAGTTGTTGGTGCAATGACCGTATTTCGCTTGCGCTCGCTCAATGACACCGTGTCAGTGACCGGCTCTGCAAAGATGGAGGTCACGGCAGACCAGGCAAAGTGGATCACCCAGATCAGTCGCACCGTGCGCGAGAGTAATCTCAAGAGCGGGTATGAGCAGATTGCCCGTGACCTTGAGATCACCAAATCATTCATGAAAGGGCAGCAGATCGCTGATACTGAGCTCAATATTAGTCCGGTCTCGATGAATGAGGTCTATCAGCAGAACCAATCTGCCGAAAAGCTCTACTCGCTCACGCAGGTGCTCACTGTATCAACGATGGATGTTGATCGCGTAACCAATGCATCCAAAAATCTCGCGACAGTAGTGGGGCAGAATGTGATCTTCTCAAGTCTCTCGCTCGAGTACTACTACTCAAAGCTTCCTGAGACACGTATCACGCTTCTCTCACAGGCTATTGATGATGCCAAGGCCCGTGCAGGCGAGATTGCCAAGAATTCAGGCAAGGATGTCGGTACCCTCAAGAGTGCATCAAGTGGTGTGGTCCAAGTCCAGTCTCGCAACTCAACTGATGTATCTGACTATGGGAGCTATGATACGTCTCAGATCGAAAAGCAGGTGACTGTGACAGTAAAGGCAGCATTTTCACTTAAATAACATGCGACGACTCATCGGTATTCTATCGCTCATCGTATTCCTTGTGCCTGCGCTAGTAGGAGCCGTTGCGACTCCTCCTGCTGAAACACTGTGGGTTACTCCATCTGATGCAAGGCCAGGTGCCACGATTGATCTCAATGCATTTGTGTACAACAACACCAAGAATGAAGTCTCGGTGACGGTCATGTTTGCGTCCGGTGGTACCGATATCGGAACAGTAGTTGTCGTAGTACCAAAAGAGAGTGGCAAGAGCGCAGTCGTGCCATGGGTCATGCCTGAAGCTCCTGCAAGCATTCTTGTATCGATCACCAAGGCAGTAAATACCAAGGATAAAAAGGATGTTGCGAGTCTTAAAGGAGAACTCGGTACCATCGCAGTTGGTGCGACTGCACCTATCGCTATCAATGGCTTCCCGGGGGCTGATGCGATCAAGCAATGGTTTGGTATACATCTTGCATCAGTAGAGAAGTGGCGTATCGCACAGGCAGAGCATTTTGCAACAATGCGTGACGAAGCAAAGCGCGATCTCGGTATTTCGGTCGCACGACAAGTCGAGGAAAAAATCGCCAAGGAAATCGCCGGTGTTGAGCCTGAGAAGAATCCTTCTGCTGACAGCCAGAACAATCCCAAGGATTACTTGATTCTGATTGGCGCAACGTCGCTCGCATCACTCCTCGGTAGCATGCTCATGTTCTACGTGGTTGGAATCGTACTCGCATTCATTGTGCTTCGTTTTATTATCAGACGATTTATTTAGTATGACGTTTGACGAACAGGCACGTGAACTTCACGCGCGACACCATGGCAAGCTCGCAACAGCACTCAAGGTACCACTTGATACCAAGGCAGATCTCTCGCTTGCATACACGCCCGGTGTTGGACTCATCTCATCAGATATTGCAGTTGATGTATCGCTTGCAAAAAAATACACGAACATTGGAAACACCGTTGCGATCATTACTGATGGCTCTGCAGTGCTTGGACTTGGCAACATTGGTCCTGCTGCGGCAATGCCAGTCATGGAAGGCAAGGCTGCACTCTTTAAACGCTTTGCAGATATTGATGCGGTGCCGCTTTGTCTTGCAACCCAAGATACAGATCAGATCATTGAAACAGTTGCAGCGCTTGCGCCATCATTTGCCGGTATTAACCTTGAGGATATTGCAGCACCACGTTGTTTTGAAATAGAAGCAAAGCTCCGCGCACGACTCTCGATCCCGGTTTTTCATGATGATCAACATGGTACGGCTACTGTTGTACTCGCAGGTCTCATCAATGCGCTCAAGCTTCGCGAACTCGCGTTTGCTGATGCACGAGTGGTGATTAATGGTGCAGGGGCTGCAGGTATTGCGATTGCAGAGCTTCTGTGGGATGCGGGTATACATCAGATGACGGTGCTTGATAGTAAAGGTGCACTCAGTATGTCTCGCACTGATCTAACACCAGAGAAAAAACTCATTGCAGAGAAAACACATGCAACTGCAGGAACACTCGCTGAAGCACTTGTCGGTGCGCATGTATTCATCGGTGTCAGTGTTGCCAACGCGCTAACCAAGGACATGGTGCAACGTATGAATGAACGCCCAATCATTTTTGCGATGGCAAATCCAGTACCCGAGATTCATCCAAATGATGCGCATGATGCAGGTGTATACATCATGGCAACAGGTCGCTCAGACTTTCCAAATCAGATCAATAATGCGCTGGCATTCCCAGGACTCTTTCGCGGTGCGCTCGATACTGCTACGCGAGAGATCACACATGGTCATTTGATCAAAGCGGCGCATGTCATCGCAGATCTTGTTGCGACACCGACCGAAACTATGATCGTCCCTGATATTTTCGACACACGGCTTGTACCCGCTGTTGCAGTGGTGTTTGCCTAAGCAATATGCTAGAATCAGCCTAATGGTTCGCACTATCATCGCCATTTTGATACTTGCTGCAGCTGTTCTGTGGGCGCCATTATGGCTTCAGGGACTGCTGCTTTTGATTGCTGTGCTTTCGGTACGGTATCGGATCTTTTTGCTCCTGCCTGCGATCTTTGCAGATGCGGTCTATGTGCCAACGCGCGGATTTGGCATATCAATGTTCCAGGTCACAATGGTTGTCATGGTTGTACTCCTTATTCATTTTCTTATAACGACACAGACACGCGTTGCTGAACTCTATGTTCCGAAGAAGTAGACGACGTTTTATAAAGACCGTTGAGCTTGAGCCAGATGAGATCTTGCTCGATGTGCACAACTCGCCCGCATTCGATCGACAGCAGTTTGAAGGTCGCATTGAACAGGCAATATCCAAACGCTCACTCGCGATATTGTTTGGCGTGATGGTGTTTGTTGCGATGTGCTTCCCGGTGCGACTCGGAGTGCTACAGCTTGCACGTGCTGACTACTATGAGAAAAAGAGTGAACAAAATAGTCTCGGACATATTCCGATCTTTGCTGATCGCGGCATCATTTATGACAGAAATGGTATTGAGCTCGCATGGAATACCGTTGGTAACGATGTCGCACCAACTGCACGTGAATACACCAAGGATGGCGGCTTTGCGACATTAGTCGGCTACGTGTCATATCCAGCAAAGGACAAGAGTGGCAATCTATGGCAAGAAAAGATTATTGGTAAGGATGGTGCTGAAAAAGAATTTGATACGGCGCTTGCTGGTATCAACGGTACGAACCTCATTGAGACTGACGTGAGCGGGGAAGTACTCTCGCAAAGTACGATTGAAGTACCAATACGTGGTGAAAACATTAATCTGTCTGTGGATGCTACGATTCAAAAAACATTCTTTGAGGGGATCAGGGCACTCGCTGAGCAATCAGGATATAAAGGCGGTGCAGGAGCGGTGATGGATATTCGCACTGGAGAGCTCCTTGCAATGACGAGTTATCCCGAGTACAACCAGAGCATCCTCTCAGCAGGTAAAGATGTTGCGACGATCAGATCATATATCACCGGAGACGAGCGGCCGTTTCTTAATCGTATGACCGAAGGACTCTATACACCCGGATCGATTGTTAAGCCATTCCTTGGGCTTGCTGCACTCGAAGAAGGTATTATCTCACCGACAAAGGTCATTCATACCACCGGTGAGCTTCGTATTCCAAATCCGTACAACCCAGGCCAGTATTCTATATTTAATGATAATGCCGATCATGGTGATGTCGATATGCGAAAGGCTATTGCAGTCTCATCTAATGTCTATTTCTATCAGATCGGAGGCGGATTTGGTGATCAAAAAGGCCTTGGTATTGCAAACATTGAAAAGTACGCCGAACTCTTTGGTATTGGTGAAAAAACAGGTATCAATATTTCGGGTGAGCTCGCTGGAACTGTTCCAAGTGTTGCGTGGAAAGCAAAAAACTTTAAAGGTGATCCATGGCGTCTGGGAGATACGTATCATACCGCTATTGGTCAGTACGGCTTCCAGGTGACACCTATCCAGATGTTGCGTGCGGTCGCAGGAATTGCATCTCGTGGCAGACTTGTCACGCCGACGATTCTTAAGAATGTAACCAATGTGCCTGTTGTTTCAGCTAAGCTTCCGTTTACTGACACCCAGTACAATGTTGTGCATGATGCAATGCGCATGACGGTGACTGAAGGTACTGCAGGAGCACTTAATAACCCAAATATTCTTGTTGCTGCAAAGACAGGTACGGCCCAGATCAAGGGAAATACGCGAGTGAACTCCTGGGCAATCGGATTCTTTCCGCTCGACAATCCTCGCTTTGCATTTACAGTCCTCATGGAAGACGGTCCCAAGGTTTCAAGTGGTGCAACCCATGCATTCAAGCCAGTACTCCAGTTATTTGCTGACCGGCCTGAGCTTTTGACCGAATAACCAAACCACAGTATAGTTGTTCCAATGAAAGAATATATCACCAAGGAAAACAAGGCGGCGCTTGAAGCTGAGCTCAAGGAACTCTCTGGACCAAAGCGCAAAGAGATCGTGTCTGCGATCGAATATGCCAAGAGTCTCGGTGACCTCTCCGAAAATGCCGAATACCATAATGCCCGCGAAGAGCAGGGCAAGCTCGAGGAGCGTATTGCGACGATTGAGCACGTGCTCAAGCATGCAGAAGTTATCAATCACAAGACAACCGACGTTGTATCTGTGGGGAGCTCCGTTGTGATCCAAAAAGAAGGTGAGACCAACACCCGCACGTTCATCATTGTAGGCAGTGAGGAGACGGATATGCTCTCAGGTAAGATTTCATACAAATCTCCGATCGGTGTCGCACTCCTCGGCAAGAAAAAAGGTGATCTTATCGCAGTGCATACTCCGAAAGGTGACATTTCATACAAAATCCTTAGTCTTGACTAAAGTAGTCCGTTCAAAAAAAGCCCTCAAGCGAGGGCTTTTTTTGTTATCCACATTAATTTCCTTGCTAGAGGGGATAGAAGTGGAGTAAAATGGAATGAAGTGGGAAGAAGTGGTAAATAAAATGTAATGTTAATCGGCGAATATACACACACAATTGATGAAAAAAACCGACTCTCATTTCCGATCAAATTCAGAAAGGAAATGGGAAAAACGGTAGTGGTGACGCCTGGGCTCGACCGTTGTTTGTTCGTGTTTACTACCAAAGAGTGGACGAGTATTGCTGAGAAGTTGGCAAACTCATCCATGCTCCAAGCAGATACTCGAAGCTTCAACCGATACCTTCTCGGAGGTGCGACTGAAGTTTCAGTTGATGCGCAGGGTCGTATGTTGGTTCCAGACTTTCTCAAGGAGCGAGCTGGTATCGAAGGAAAGGTAGCGATTGTCGGCGTGCATACCAGAGTTGAACTTTGGGATGAGGCGACATGGAAAACATACAAGAAAGACGTCGAGGCAAACGCTGATAGTCTCGCTGAGCGTTTGGGAGGCATCGGAGTGCTCTAATCATGAAAACTGATCAGCCATTCCATGTTCCTGTTCTTTTAGAAGAAAGTATTCAATCACTCGATCTTCAAAACGGCAACATCGTCGTCGATGGCACCTTCGGTGGTGGAGGGCATTCAAGTGCGATACTTGCGGCATGTCCTAGTATCACCCTCATTTGTGTCGATCTTGATGAACATGCAAAAGATCGATTTGAAGCATCAGCGTTGGTTGGCAAGGCAACATTCGTTCAGTCCAACTTTAAAAACGCTGATCATATTCTTGAAGCTGCCGGCCAAGATCATGTAGATAAGCTCTTGCTTGATCTTGGCACGAGTACATTTCAACTACTGCAGGATGATCGAGGGTTTTCATTCAATACTGATACGCCCCTTCAAATGACGTTTGCGCATGCAGGATCTCATACAGGCATCACAGCGTGGGACATTGCAAACGAATGGGAAGAATCATCGATTGCTGATGTAATCTATGCGTATGGCGAAGATCGTGCATCGCGCAAAATTGCACGGGCAATTGTTGATGCCCGTCTCGATGGACTTATCAACACTGCAAGGCAACTTGCCGATATCATTCTCTCGGTCATTCCCAAGAGTGGAAGAACTCACCCTGCAACTAAAACCTTCCAAGCTTTTCGTATTGTTGTCAATGATGAGCTTGCAGTCATCCCAGAGGCATTGAACGCCTGGTGGGAACGACTGAAGCCTGGAGGGCGCATCAGTGTGATCACCTTTCACAGTCTCGAAGATCGGGTGGTCAAACAATGGATGAAAGCACGTACTGATGCACAACACATTACAAAAAAACCACTTCCTCCGTCTCGTCACGAACAATTATCAAATCCTCGCGCGCGTAGCGCCAAACTTCGCACCATACAAAAACTATGATACAAAAAATCACCAACAAAATCAGAAACGTTCAATTTGAAGACATGAACAAACATATTCGTACCGTACTTACGTATACGTGGATCGGGAGCGGGGCACTCTTTGCTTGTTATTTGTATTTTGTTGGCGCAATTACATTTTCAGTGGTGAAGCAACAGGAGCTCGCACGTGATATCAAGGGACTCATCTCAGCAATGAGTACCGAGGAGCTTACCTACCTATCACAAGAAAAGAACCTGACTGAAAGTTATGCACAAGCCGAAGGTTTCGTCCGTGCTGAAAAGACGGCATTTGCTGCACCTCGTCGTGCTGTTGCTTGGAATGTTGGACGCTAGCATACATCGTACGCGTATACGTATCATCATCATTGCTGTCATTATAGTCGGGGTGCTTGTCATCATCCGTCTTTTTTCGTTGCAGGTGATGAATGGCGCCACCTATAAACAAAAGGCACAGCACCAGTACGTCACACCGAGTGGCTCATCATTTGATCGAGGAAATATTTATTTCACCAAAAAAGATGGTACAACGATTGCAGCTGCAACCGTTGAAGATGGATTCAAAGTAGCGATTGTTCCTGCACAGATTAGTGATGCTGAGCATACCTACAATGCACTCAATGCAATCATTCCTATCGATTACGACGATTTCTCAACCAGTGTTGTCAAGAAGAATGATCCATACGAGGAGATTGCTGAACGTGTCACGACTGATCAGGGAGAAAAAATAACCGCACTTGACCTTCCCGGGGTGACGCTCTATCGACAGAAGTGGCGCACCTATCCTGGTGGCGCCTTGGCGGCAAAAGCGATTGGGTTTGTTTCATATAAAGATACTGAGCTGACGGGCAACTACGGTCTCGAAGAGGAATATAATGATGTCCTTTCACGAAATGCAGAGAATTTTTATGTCAACTTCTTTGCTGAGATTTTTGCAAACGTCCAATCAAGCATTTTTCATAATAAAACAGCAACAGGGGATGTGGTTACTACTATTGAGCCAAGTGTGCAAAGCCAGCTGGAAACCACTATCGCTAGTATTGAAAAAACATGGGCGAGCGATGCTGTCGGAGGTGTGGTGATGGATCCTAGCACCGGAGAAATTGTCGCCATGGCGCAAGTGCCGACCTTTGACCTCAATGAATACGGAAGTGTCAAAAATGTTGGAGTGTATACCAATCCGTTTACCCAAAACGTGTATGAAATGGGATCGATCGTCAAGCCGCTTGTCATGGCTGCAGCACTTGATGCCGGTATCGTCACGCCTGGCACAACGTATTTTGATAGCGGTGAGGTCAAGGTGCAAGACAAGGTGCTTCGTAATTTCGATCACACTGGTCGCGGCAGGGTGAATATGCAAGATGTGCTTAACCAGTCGCTCAATACAGGTATGGTGTTTGTAGAACAAAAGATGGGCAAGGATTTGTTCCGGGATTATATGCTTGATCGCTATAAGATCGGGGATCGTACCGGCATTGATTTGCCAAACGAAGTGCGTGGTCTGGTAAGCGGACTCAAAACGGATAATGATGTGAACTATGCGACTGCATCATTTGGTCAAGGTGTTGCAACAACTCCTATCAACATAGTTCGCGGATTTTCGGTGCTTGCAAACGGTGGAAAGCTTGTCACGCCGCATTTAGTCACCGAAATCAGAGAGACCAACGGTTTTACCAAGAAACTCGAATATCCTGTTGTTGAGCATGTTCTTAAACCGGAAACCGTAACAACTATCCGCACCATGCTCACTCATGTCGTCGACGACGGCTATCATCGTGCGCTCCCGCATTACACTGTTGGCGCAAAGACGGGTACAGCGCAGATTGCAAAATCTGACGGTACCGGATACTACACTGATCGCAACTTACATTCGCTCATCGGCTTTTTTCCGGCCACCAATCCGCGGTATGTGCTCTATCTTTATACCGTCTATCCGAAAAATGGTGCACAATTCGCGATTCAGACCCTTGGTGACCCATTTTTCAGCATGGTACAATTCCTCACGAACTATTATGAGATAGCCCCTGACCGAATATAACCTTTATGCAATTCCATTTTTCAATCCGGAACACCATCCAAACATCTTGGCAATTTTTTACCAAGCATGCGTCAATCTACATTGTTATCGCACTTGTAATGGCAATCCTTAATCTTGATGGAGGGCGCCACGGGATGAATGTGCTCCTTGCGATTGCTTCAAGCATATTGTCGCTTGTAGTGACCTATGTCGCAATTTCCGTAACACTTGCTGTTGTTGATGGAAAAAAAGAGAAAGTGCAAAATGTGCAAAGTATCATCAAACATCTTCCGACGGCATCCCAATGGCTCAAGCTCTTTGCAATAAGCGTGCTTATCAGTTTGCCAATCATACTCGCACTCGGAATTGTCGTGCTATTTGGCATAGTTGGCCTCTCATTGTTGTTGCTAAGCCCTTCCGTCACTATTGCAATAGGAATCGCGTATGCGCTTATTATTGTGGTTCCGGTGATATATGTCACGACAAGGCTCATGTTTGCAAACATTTCTTTCGTTGATCGACAGCGTGGAATTCATGATGCGATTCGTCACTCATGGACGATCACCAAAGGAACAAAATTCTGGACCATGTTCCTTACCATCGTAGTACTTGCTGTGCTTTTGGTTGTTGTCGCGATATGTACGTTCGGATTGGGCCTTATCGTTGCATATCCGATTGCGCTTTTGGTTGTGGTCCAGTTGTACCGGGCACTCGAAGGAGCTAGTACGGTGGGGGTTGTAGCGTCTGAGGCTGTGACCGATGCGGTTGAGATTGTTGAAACAGCTGTTGTTGAAGAGAAATAATATGATGATTCCTGAAATCTACTTAAATATCATGCTCGCAATGGTGCTCGGTATGACACTTGGTGTTGAGCGCTTTGTGGCACACAAAACTGCAGGCATGCGCACGTATACACTAATCTCAATGGGTTCCGCAGTCTTTGTGGTGATTTCAGAGATTGTGACGAGTAGTATGTCGATTCATAATTTTGATCCAATGCGTATTGCTGCGCAAGTAGTGGCAGCGGCAGGATTTCTGGGTGTTGGTGCTATTGTGCATCGTAATGATAACCAGGTTAGTGGTGTTACGACTGCAAGTGGTATGTGGGTTGCGGCTGGTATTGGTATGGCATGTGGATTTGGACTTTACTATCTCGCAATTGCTATTACCGTACTCACCCTCTTTACATTCATCGTACTTTGGCTCATTGAAAAGCAGCTCCGTAATATCGAACTTCGTCAGAACAAGAAGCATCACGATCAGGCACTCTAAAACAACAAAGCCCCCTCACTTGGGGCTTTGTTGTTTTCTGGTATTATGGATTCTATGAACTATAAGGTTAAGTGGGATTTGGGATTACTCTACAAAAGCGAACATGATCCAGAAATGGAATGCGATATTCTTGCAATCGAAAAGGCTTGCAGTGATTTTGAAAAAACATATCGTAACAAGGCTTATATTGAAACACCTCAGAAGCTTGCAAAAGCATTGAAGCAATATGAGTCACTCAACGAAGCATGGCTTTCAAAACCATTGTTGTACTTTTATCTTAAAAAAGATATTGAATCAGATAATACAAACCTTCAAGCAAGGGCAACACTTGTTGAGCATCGTATTGCTACGGCAAGCAACAAGGCAACATTTTTCACTCTTGAAATTGCAAAAATTCCTTTAGTAGCACAGAAGCGGTATCTTGCTGAAGCTGTGTTACAACCGTATGTACACTTTCTGAAAAATATATTTCTCAATGCCTCGTATCAACTAAGTGAAAAAGAAGAGCAACTAAATAATTTGCTAAATCAAACGAGTGAGGCGATGTGGCTTGATGTTCAGAAAAAAATGCTCGGCAAGCAAACTGTTAGGTATAAAAAGAAACGTATTCCACTTTCCGAGGCAAGAGATATGCTCGTCAATCTTCCAAAAAAAGAACGACACTTGATGGCGCATGAGATGACGATGGTTTCAAAATCTATCAGTTTCCTTGCTGAAGCTGAATTAAATGCCATTTGTAACTATAAAAAGGTGATTGACGAAAAGCG
>ERZ650304.625-NODE-625-length-16932-cov-4.729336_pt1 | contig 16932 bp, 17 predicted proteins | sample MGYA00376240_ERZ650304 | MGnify/ENA primary metagenome ERZ650304 (study PRJEB26733, sample SAMN07839271) | wastewater metagenome | biome: small river; feature: stream; material: water | place: USA: North Carolina | collected 2016-03-01 ...
TTCTCTTTGGGTTAATTGGATCTCTATCAATAGCTTGTCCTTCAATTGAAAAACCAAGTTGTCTTTCTGGATCTTCCTCCTGTAAAGTTTTAGCTAAATTGTATAAGTCTTGTGATTGTTTTAACCCTTTATATAGAAAACCTTCTACATAGAATTCAGAACCATTGTTGATTACTTGTGCTTTTGTTGGCCTTCCTAAGATAGCCCCTGGATCTTTTGAAGCTTGATGATTCCAATTAAAATACCCTTTTTGCAAAAGTGGAGTAAAATCAAACCCGTTAGGTTCTAATACTTCATCATCCGTATCTCTTGCTATGGAAGAACATACACCTGAAATCTTCATCTCTCCTTTTTCTCCAGCTTTTTCTATTACTGCTGGGATGAAGAAATTAAATTTATCTTGTTTAATAAGTTTCATTTAGGTAAATATAATTTAATTTGTTGAATTAATAAACTTTTGATATGTTATTGTAGTGTCTTGAAAGTCTTTTAAAGAAACTTCTCCTACATCAAACCCTTTACATATCGTTAAATAAGCTTCTTCTACTCTTAACTTTTCTCTTTCTCTATAGTACTCTTCAAGTGTAATTTCTGAGTTATTAAAACTTTTCTCTAACTTTGTAAAAGGGTTATGGTTCTCTTCTTCTAAAACTCTAGTATCTAAATAAGGCAATAATAAAGAAAGTAACTGATCTTTTTGATCTAATAAGATATCGTAGTTATCAAGATCTTCTATTGACACAAACTGTAATCTATAATGTTCTTCATTATCAAGTATGGTTTGTTGTGTTGGAAGAAGAGTTGTAAGGAAGTACCCAATAGTACAATCTTCTTTGTTTTCTATTCTTAATTCTTCAAAACTCCCTCTTAAATCTAAACCAGTCTCTTCAAGTAACTCTCTCTCAGCTCCTTCCAAGAAAGATTCTCCTTCTTCTATCTTTCCACCAGGAATCCACCATTTTCCAGGCATAAAAGTATCTTGATAAGAACGTTGTAGTAATAGTACTTGTCCTTTATTGTTTAATACTATAACATCTCCATACTTCTGTTTCTCTTCCTCTTTTTTATTCTCTAATGCTCTCTTAATAATATCTCTAAAAGAAGAGAAAAAACTTGAGAAAGTTTTATATTCAGTAGACTTTAATATTTCTTTCATATCTTCAATTTTATTATCTTCAACCTCTTCTCCTAATAACTCTTCAAGAGATTTTTTTAAATCGTCACTTTCCCATATCTCTTTCATAAAAGAAAAAATACCACTCATTTTTTGTAACTTTAAACTTGATATCACTTCTCCTCTGTAACGTAACCCTTTATAAGTAGAAACAACATTTTCTTTCTGTTCTTTTACTTTTGGTATCTTCTTTGACTGAACCTCACTTAGAGTAAAATCTCTAATTTCATTTATAGAATAGCCTTCTTTTTGTAGTAAATTATAACATTCTTTTGAAATAGAGAAAGTAGGTGAAAGTCTTCTAAGATATTTATTAGCGTAATGTACCTCTTCATCTTTAATTTCATCTGTATGTATTATATCATGCTTCCCAGTATGGTAATCAAAAATAGTAAAGACTGGATTAGGGTTTGAGAAATTATTAGAGTAGTTAGATTCTTTAGTTTTTTGAGTTATAATTAGATTTTTGTTAACTTTTTCTTCTCTACTAGTCTCTAACTCTCTTTCTGGAAAAGGGTCTACTATTTCAGTTCTAATATGATCTTTTAGATTTCGTTGATTGTCTTCTAAGACTTTTGAAATTTTTCTTCTTCTATTATATATTTCTTGTTCTTCTTCAGTAGAGATAACTTTTCTTAAATTCTCTTTTAGAAAATCTTTATAAAATTTATCAGTTTCACGTAAATTAAAACTTTCTACATGTTCCAAGGCTTTTACATCACCTTTTAAGAAAGAATCAATTCTGGGTTTGTATTGTGTATAAAAAGAATAATATTCAGCGAATGCTTCTTCAGGACTCTTCTTGGCATATTCAGTTATTAAAGGGACTTCTGATTTAGTCCCTTGTCTTTTTATATCTTCTTCAGTTCCAGTTGCTATAAAGTTATTACTTAAAGTGATATTCTGTTTATGGTCTACATGTTGAAATTGCTCCCAGCTCCAACCACACTCTCTTGTAAACTTTCTATAAAGCATTGATCTTCTTCTCCCTAACTTTACTGAAATAGCATGTCCTACCTCATGTGTTAATACTGAAGCTATCTCTTGTCCTGAATGTAAATCAGTAATCCCAAAGTCTTGTTCTTTTAAACAATTAGATGAAAAAAAGATTTCTCTTTCACCTGCTGAAAAATGTGCATATGAATTATCAGATTGAGAGAGATAGCTAGATTTCTTAATTTTATTAACAAAATTATTTTTTAATAAATGTCCTTCTGGCAAGAAAGAAGTTAGCTTTTCAAAAGTTTCAAGTAGAGTTAAGTCATTATCTTGCCAATCCCCATCAAGTTCTTTATTATAGAGTTTATAGAATCTCAACTTCATTGGGATATCTAGAGATGAAACTCCAGTTTGTTTTGAACGTATTAACTCCTGAAGTTCTTTTTCTTCTATGTTATCTACTGATTCATTGTAACCAGTTATAGCATCTTCTACAATAATATTAAAATACTTTACTTTTCCATTAATCCCATCTCTTTCTGTAATAAGATCTACACTGGTTAATATATAGTCTGTTAGTTGTGAGTTAGTGGAGAAGGGATTTGAAATAAACTCTCCTATAAATTTTGAATCAGTTACATCTAAAGGTTGAAAGAGATCAGAGTTTTTTAACTTTTGATAAAACTCTTTTGAAGGAGCATACAAATCTCCTACTTTTTCATTAAACTTCTCTAACTCTTCATCTTCAATATTCTTTCTATACTTAGAAATATATTCATTTAACTTCTCTATTGACTTCTTTTTATAGCTCTCTCTTGCTCCCCAGTTTTCTTTAAAGGTATTATTAAATTGTTTTTGTATCTCTCTAAACTCTTCTTTAACTAAAGAAATACTTTTATATCTCCCTTTTTCAAGAAAAGAAATAAAAGCTTTGCCTTTCTGAAATACTTCATCTTGTTCACCACTAAAATTGTCACCTTGTTCAAGATAATTAAGAATTTCTTTAAGCTTATTATGTATCTCTACTACATCTCCTAGTACAAGTTTCTCTGATTCATCATACTTAAAATCTCTTCTTATTTCATCTTTAATCCCTTTAATCTCTTCTTTTGAAAGTACTATCCCTTCTGCTGATTCTCCTAAAGACCTTTTTTCTCTTATCTTGTCTTCATTGATATCATTAATCGTTTCGGCAATCTTAGCATTTAAAGCTATCTTATCACCAAGAAATCTTTTTGAGAGTTCGGAGAAAAAATTATAACCATAAGTACCTTTTTTAAATATAGAATAAGCTTTAAACTGTTTCCCAGTAAAAGTCTTCCTAGTATTTGTAATAAAGTTTTCAAATACTTTATCAAGCCATAGTTCACCTTCTATTGGTTCTTTATAGTTAAAAATCTCTTTTGCTATTCTATCACAATCTGTAAACTTATCTGTAAAGATAGTAGGTACAGAAGGGTAAGTCATCCAAGGGGATACTATATCATCTAACCCTGGTATATTATCATGAGTCTTAATAACTTTCTGATTCCCAGACCATTCACGTACTGATCCAACTGGCAGTTTCCATTGTCTTTCTTCCATTTACTAAGAAACTTTTAAACGTCTTTTTGCTTCTTCTAAGTATTGATTAAATAGTGGGTTGTTCTCCTGTCCATCTATATACATAAAAGCTATCTTTTTTGTCAACTTAGCCGTTGTAAGTGATGATAAATTTAATACTGTCCCTTCCATTTATTATTCTTTTTAATTAAAACCCTAATTGTTTAGCCATTTGTTTCTTAACATAAGTTACTAATTCATCTCTATCAACTATATTTTTTGTCTTTCTAGCAAATCTAGCTTTACCAATCATCTGTGTAAGAACTCTTGTATTAATTTGATCTATCCTTCCATGTTGTGCCATACTACCAAAAGCTTCAAAAGCTATTTTCTTATCTTCCTCTGTAACATCAGTAATTTCATTTCTTTGATCATCAAGTAGCTTAATATGTGGTGAAATTTTAGTTAATCTATCAAGTGTTTGGTCTAAGTTCATTGATAAATCTGTAGAAGCACATCTACTTTCTGCTATAGCGGCTGCCCCTTTCTCTACTAATTCATTTTTTGTAAGATTAGTTATAAAGATCATCCTACCAGAAAAAGTAAAAGAAGCTGGTACAGTATCTCCTTTACCTTTATCAGTTTCAGGAAGTGTTTGTGCCCATTGACACTTCCCTTTCCCAGAAGTATCTAAAGCATTCTTTAACACATTTATTAAACCATCGTCATTCCACATTGAATCACAATCATCAAAGATAAGAATCTTATTCTTATGTTCAAACATTTTTCTTTGTGTTTCTCTACTTCCAATCTTCCCACCTATTTTTACGTAATCATACTCTTCTCCACCAGACTCCATATCAAGTTCTGGGTCAAATTCAATCATTTTTCGTGATGGTAGAATTTTTGATTCAAGAGTGAAAGTCTTCCCTACTCCTCCAGTGCCATAACCCATAACTGCTCTTAACCCTAACTCACCATCTAATAACATATTCAAATCATCTTCATAACTCTCCCATTTATCATCTACAGTAAGGTTTAATTCCTTTTGAACTTGTTCTTTTCTTTTCTGTTGTTCTATAAAACCTTTCTTACTGCCTAGTTCTTCAGTAATTTTTGAAATTGTTTTTAATTGTCCTTCTGGTGTATCTAAAGATACTGGGTTGTTTGGGTCCTTTTCTAATGGGAGAGTGGTATTAATAGAAAATTCTTTTATATCAATGTCTGACTCTTTTCTAACCATTGCTGGTATATCAGAAGGGTATTTATGTCCAGTAAGTGAAGTTAAGTCTTTCTTATCATAGATCCCTAACCCAACTAATTTCTTTACCTTATCATTTGATGACAAATTCTCAGAATCAATAATATTCTGAACTTTTTCATCTTCATGTTCTCCAATACTCCCTTCTTTTGAATACTTTGGGTGTGAAACTTCTTTTGATAAACCACTACTTGGATCTACCCATCTTATAGCATAATGGATTCCATTTTTTGTTTTAATAGCAACTTTTTTCTGTACTAACCCTTCTCTTTGTGATTTCTGAAAAAGATCTAATACTATCTCATTTTCAATAGATGTATTAAGTACTTCACTTTTATAAATTGAAAGTAAATTTTGTGCTCTTTTTTTATGTAAAAACTCCATATCTTAATTTTCTTGTTTTTCTTCTGTTTCAGAAATAGTTTCTTCAGTTACTTTTGTAACTATATCTTCTTCAATTGTTTTGTGAAAAATCTTATCAATATAAAACCCTATCTTCTTTAAAGGCAGTAGTATGGTATCGATTACTTTCACAAACTCTTCTAACTTTAATCTTAAAAAGTTCTCTCTTAAAGAAGTTAGTTCATATATAATAAAACTAACCATTAACCCTATCTTTATACTATGAAAAAGAAAGATAACTGTCTCTAATAAGCCATCAAGAACTATATTCTTGTTGTGTGGGTAATGTGTGAAGGAGAAAACTAAAGTTTGTATTACATAGATTGTAAAAATACAAAACATTATAAGGAAAGGCTTCTTAAAGAACTTAGTAGAAGAAAAAGTTTGCTTCTCAACAAAAAGTGAAGCAATAATTCCACTAATCCAGTCAAGGGTTGAAAGAAGAGCATAAATGATAATAAAGGAAATATGTATTGCTAGTAATACTGTAAGTGAATTAGAGAAAGAATAAACTACTCCAGCTACTGTACTAGTAATGACAAGAATTTTAGGGTGTTGGGTTATAGGTTCTATACTATATCTAATATAGTCCCCAAATGTTTCATACATATTTATTGGTTTTAATTGACAAACTTTCATCTAAAATCTTTTACTTTCATATCTATAATTATTTATAAATTCTTATTTCAAATACAAATTGTGGTGAGAGTAACGAATCAGTATTCGTGCCATTCATTACCGTTTCAAAAATAATATTTTGATCTGAACTTCTTGAAGCATTAAAAATGAATGGAATATTTTGTGCTATTCCAGATTGATTAAAACAAAATGTTTTACCATATAAAAACAAAGGGTTTGAAATTTGCAAAGAATAACTTCCAGGATTATTACGTGAGATTGTTAAAGTTTCATTTAATCCATTTTCTAATATATGCTCAATAACTGGATCATCTGTCCCACTTTGGCTTATTGCCAAAGTGATTGATTTATAGGGGCGAACATCTACTAATTTTTCCATGATATAACGAAGACCTGTCTTATTTATACCATTATCATATACTTGTTGTAAGCCTAGTAGCGTAAATTCATCAGCCACATAAACCAATGTACTTAATTCTGCAAAATCTCCATTGTTAAAAAATGGAAAAATTAGTCTGCCTGGACTTGTTTCAAATCCAGAATTATCCGCAAATATATATACACCAATTGTGGCTCCACTTTCAAAGGTTTCTACTGCTGGAAATGATAATATTATGTTATTATCTGGAACCCCCAATATCTTCCCTACATCAGAAGGTAAAAAATCACGGCTTGCTGTTACTAATTCAATACCATTCGGGAATAAACCACCACCACTAACGTTTAAAGATAGTCTTAAGTACTGTTCAAGTAAATTTAAGATGTTAGGTTCCATTGAGTTCCCTAAATTCTGTATTATTTCCTTCTTTAATTGTTCTAAATAAGTCATTATATAAAATTAATTTCTGTAAATTTAATTAAAAATATTAAAACTTCAAACTTTAAATTCTTGTCCCCCTACTTTTATTCTTATTTTTTCTCTAGGTTTCTTTAAGATCTCTCTTTTTTCTTGTTTAATTGGAATATCAAAAAACTGAGTTTCTTTATTCCAAAGAAAGCCTTTAGGGTATTGAAAGATTAGACATCTACAAAAAGGGTGAGTAGAACCAATTACTGGTTTCCATTCAGAAGTCTTTCTTCCTATGTTAGTACCATTTAATCTTAAGTCAGATGTCTTAAAGATTCTTGGTTCAGAAAGATACCCAGAAGTTGTATATAATGAAAGGCAATGTTTACAAGCTGAATGAAAAACTCTCTTATATACTTCAACTTCCTCTCCTTCGTTTGCTTTTTCAAGCCAAGCTACTTTACCTTCTTGGTAAGCTGTATTCATTTGATATTCTACTATTCGATCAAAATCCCTTTGCCAATCTTTACTCTTATGATGTAGTGTATTTGATATTTCTCTTAAACTCTTTCTATTTAAAAACCCTTCTTCTAATTCTTCCCTTATAAATTGTTCTTGTGTTTGGTTATGAAGTATATTATTAAGATCTTGAAAAATTCGTCCATTATGTGTTTTAATATCAGAAAGTGTTTGTGATTTAATAGAGTTAACTATACTCTTTTCTTTGTTAGTAACTGGAATATAGTTCCCTTGTTTAATATAGTCTTTTAACTGTTGGTAAGATAGTTTATTAAGTGACTTTAAATTGTTGAGAGATTCAGCTAACATTCCAAAATGGAAAGATTGATAAAAAGAATCAGAATCTAAAGAATATAAAGTTTCCCAATCAACCCCACTATCCACTAATAATGACTTATCATACTCAGATAAAAATTCTATCCCAAGTTCTTTAGTAATAAAGATAGCTTGGTTAGTATGAATTATTGTAAGTAAGTCATTTATTTGTTGTGGAGTTAGAAACATCTATTAAGTATTTGAAACTAATTGTTCTTGTAGATACTGCCCTGCCTTTTTTATTGTGCCATGTTCTTGTATAAGAGATATAGATAATCTTGTAAGAGGGAGTTTATATGATATATTAAATATTACTATACCAGTAATAATATTTCTTATAGTTACTTCTGAGTTTTCTGTTAATAATGAACTAGTATCTATTCCACTATCTTCATATATTCTATTAAGCCGTGTAGTATCATCAGAGTTTAACTGTTCTAGTTGTAATGGAGTATGTACTACAAGTTCTATACTAAAAGAATTCTTTGGAAGAACTAAAGAATCTTCTGTAAAATCTCTATCTGTAAGTACAAGTAAGTGTCCATTCTGTATTGAAACTGTGTTTGGCATAAATTTATTCTATTTTATTTTTCTTAAATCTACTTAGTCATTATGTAGGTTTTGGGTCTTTAGCTTACCTCTTTTAGCTATCTCATTAGTATAGTAGTTATATTTATCCCAAGCATCTTTTCCTTCATTAGTTTTTAAATATTTTCTTTCTGAAGGGATAGAACCATGTTCTTTAAATATAATATTACTGTACTTATCTTTTTGTTCTGAAAGTTCTTCTAAATTCTTTTCATTATTAGTAGATTTTATCTTTTCTCTAACTCTATCAACTAATATAGAGTGTAATGCTCTTTGTTGATAAAGTGTTCCTCTAGTAGGTGTATAAGCTATACCATCTTCCTTATCACCATCCTCTTCTAACTTTAATTGTTTATCGTAAGCTTCTTTATATTCTTTTGTAGATAGAATCTTATCACGTAAACTAGGACTATATACATCTTCTAGAATTTGTTTTGATAGTTCATTATAATTTAAATTATCATCTACTTCATCCATTTTTTTTGTTTCTTTATTCAATTTTCCATTAGCTATTCTATCAGCATCAACTTCTGAATAACCTTCATCCATTAATTCTGCTTGCTTTTGTCCTTGTTTTGTTAGTGATTCTCTATCTTTTCTATCAATATGAATTTTATGATGTTGTATATGTTCTTCTGAAGCTGTTTCTCTTTTACCACCTGGTTTCTCAATAGTAGCTTTACCTGTTTTAGGATGTACATGAACCCAACCATCTTGGTGTTTTACCCATTTTTCATTCCCCCAAGTTCTTACTTCTCCAATAGTGGCTCTTTTACCACCTTTTTCAAGTAAGTCATAAGGTGTATTTTCTGATTGAAAAGATTGTAAAAGATGTGCTTTTTGTAGAGATTGTTGTTGGTGTACATTAGTACCGAAGAAGTCTTGGGTTTGTGATTCTGATTTTTGAATTTTTTGTGATTGTTTTGATTTAGTAGTAGTTTGTGATTCTTTATCTAACTCTTCATTTGCTTTTTTATGTCTTGAAGTTGACATATGTGAATCAAATAGTTCATTATGTGTTTCAGCTTGTTCTCTTTTGCCTTCTTTTGTTAGTTTTGTTGCGTGATCTAGATGTAAGTAAGCTGCATCATTATGGTCTTGTGAATTATATTCTTTATCATGTTTTGCAGTTCTTACTTCATATACTGGTTTTCCTGACTTTGTATGTCCAATGACTTTACCACCTCTACTTCCTTCTCCAGCTTTTTCAATTATCTCTTCAATTTCATCAAGTAAGTTAATTTGAAACTCATCAGATTTTTGAATTTTTTGTAATAACAGTAAGTCATCAGTATTAAACCCTTTTAAAAAGATTGTGTCAACATCACTAAAATTGCCTTGTTTCTCTTCCTTAAGATTAGTTTTATTATCTATTATAATGAAAGTAAAAGATTGTTCTAGTTGTGACTTTCTTAATTCAGAAAGTAAAACTTGTATTTTCTTTAACCCTCCCTCATCTTTTGTGATAAGTAACTGTTGTCCTAAAGTAGCTTTTTCAATACTAGAGGTGTTGGGTCTATAGAGTTCTTTAATCCCTTCTATAATTTTATTACTTGGTACACTATTAGAATCTTGAATCATCTTGATATCTTTTTTAAAATTTGAACTATACTTTCTGTAATCATCGTTGAACCAGCTTTCTTGAACTTTTCTTCAATTTCATATATTAAAGGAAACTGTGGTTTATCTTTGTAACTTGGTTTTACTATTGCTTTAATTGGTTGTATTAACTCTTTACTTTTATAGAGAAAAGTTCCATCTTTTTGTTTCTCAACTGAAAAGTCACCAATCTCCATTACTTTTAAATAATAGTTGTAGTGGTTGTAGTAGGAGTTTCATTTACTAACTCAATCTTCATCTCCTCACCAGTATTAGTGTCTATTACTATTTCTTCAATGATAACTTCACCAACATTACTAACTAAGTCTTTAAACTTTTCAAATGAAAGATAATTAATCCCTTTTTCTACTCTTTCAGGAGCTACTTGTTCAGTGAGATTAGTTTTCCAGTTTAAAAAGTGTATTAAGTCTTGTTCAGTTTGTAGTGATTCTAACCCACTAACTAACTTAAAATTGTCAATTTTAGTACTACTACTAAGATCATCAATAAAATTATGAAGGGTAAGACTCTGTAGAGTCATGTTTGTTGAATCTTGATTAGAGTCAAAAATTGCTTGAAAACCAATAGTCCAAGAATCTAACTTTTGTTGTATTAAATATTTTTTTGTCATTTCTAATTTATTATGGATATAAAAATAATAAAACTTTCTGTTTTTTTTTACTATACTACTTTTAAGTGTTCTTTATGTAGAGCTTCAATCTGTTCTTCTTTACTTTGTTTTTCTTTTTCTAATTTTTTGTTCTCCTCCCTTTTCGCTCTAGTTACTACACTTTCCTTACCATCTTGTTTTAGTATTGATTCTATTATATAGTTATTCTGTGTAACTCTCTCATCACAATCTTTATATTCAAAGTAGAGTTGTTCTATTTTATTTCTTACTTTGTATTCTTTTTCTGTTTGTATTCTTTGTTCCTTATCTACTTGTTCAGAAAAATTACTATCTTCTAACTTACGTATAGATGTTGATGGATACTTATAAGTATATTTACCATTTTTAAAATTTTTTGAGATAAAAGTTGACTTTAGTAATAAATCTAAATTTTCATTGTTCTCACTTTTCATTGTATCTTCTTTAAAACTTTCATAAATATAATTACTCTTAATCATTCTTGATAAAAAGTTCTTATTAAATCCCTCTACTCTTGCCTTTAAGAAGTCTGGGTTTGATTGTTTCCCATATATAGAATCTAACCTATTCTTTTTTTCTTGGAAAGTAACACTTTCTGATTTCGATACAGAAGTCCCAAAATACTCATTAGCATCTACTTTCCAATCTACTTTATCTTTCTTTGCTTGTTTTTGAAAACCAAGTAAGGTGTTTACAGAACGTATTGAAAGTGGATCTTTTACTTTCTTAGAAATAGAGTTCATATAATCTAATACTTCACTCATTTCTTGATGGGTGTAGTCTTCATTTCCTGGGAACTTTAAATTTGTGTATTGTCCTGTCTTTGGATCTTTTGCAATATGGTTAATCCAAGAAACAGTTTCTTCATTAGTCATCGTTAAGTCCTTAGAAGGTCCTCTTGTTAGTACAGCCCCAATATCTTTGTTCTTCTGTGCTATCTCCTTCAATGGTAAGTTAGTTGTGATAATAATAGAACCAGTGAAATTTACTTGTTTTGGTAAAGCTTCTCCTGTTTTTTCATGTCTTGGGGGTTTAGCTGTATTCCAATTTATTGGTCTTTCTTTTCTTGTATCAGTTGCATTCTTTAACATATCAATACAAGTTGGATCTGTAAATAATGAATTACAGTCATCAAAGACCATTAGCTTATTAGGGTGGTCATTCATTAATTGATATAGACCAGCAGCTGTCACTTTTGAATTTATCATTACATAGTCATAATCATCATCTCCTGCATCATGCACCTCTGGGATAAAAGGCTTTTTGTTTTGTTTCTTTAATTCATTGACTACATTAAAAGTCTTCCCTACCCCTCCTGCTCCATAAGCAGCCATAAAATATGAATTTCCATCTATTACAGAACGAATAGATCTTTCATACATCCCAAACTTTTCAGAGATCTTTTTTGTCTTTTCATCCATTTCAACTTTAGGAGTTGGTTTACTTTGAACTTCTTTCTCTGTTGAAAAACCATCTGAACTATTTTCTGCAATCACTTTAGAAGCTTCTTCTAACCCTTTCTTTGTATCTACGTTTAAGGTTTTTAAATGATCTAAATAACTTTTATGATTAGTTTCCTTTATAGCTTGATGTTGGATTGAGTTGTCATGATCTTCATGTATATCTTCTTCTGACTTATCTTCCTTTTTTATTTTTTCTTCTTTCCTAGTTATATCCTCATCACCTTTTGATTCATCAAAACCACGTTTTTCGTGAGATTCTTTACTTTCTACTTTCCCTTCCCCTTCTTTATTCTGTTTTTGAGTTTTTCTATGTTCTGAGATAGCATTTAAAGCTTCATCTTCATCTACTCCTTGTTCTTTTAATCTTGAAAGAATGTGTGTTGCTGATTTTCCATCTAAATGTGAATCTTCAATAAATTGTTTGTGATGGTCTTTTAAAGTTGAAGGCTTTGAGTTATGTTGTATACTTCCAGATTGTTTATTTTGTTCAAGTTGTTGTGATGAAACTTGTGCTTCTTTCTTTTGTCCATCTTTAACATATTCAATAGTAGTTGTATTCCCATCATTACTTACTACTTTCCCTTTAGTACCATCAGGAGCAGTTAATTCATGTCCTTCTTGTATAGTTGTGTTACTTTCTGAAGAAGTGTTGTGTTGTGTCTCTACTTTTGAATTTTTATTTTGTGGTTGTGTATTATCTTGCTTTGTGGATTGTTGTTTCTTATGATAACGCCATCCATCATTTGTTTTTATATATTCAGTTTCTCCAATCTTCTTAATAGTCCCTATTGGGGCTACTGGACGTCCTTTTTCAAGATAGTTTCCTTTTTCCCATATTAATGAATCTATATAGATTTGTTCTAAAAACAATTCTTCTGCTTTTGATATACTATTATCCATTATACTTTATTTTAATAAATCATATTTGATTAGAACTTCAGCTAACTTATCTGCTAAGGTTTGTTTGTGTAAGTTATAGTTCTTAAGATCATCTGGGTTGGTGATAAAACAAACTTCTAATAAACCATTTATCCCTTCTTCTCTCATTAAGCCTAATTTACCACGATGAGATTGTGTTTCATCTATACACCCTCTATTCTTTATCCCAAGTATTGTTGATACTATAGTTGAAACTTCTTTCCCAAATCTTTCTTCTAATATATATTCTTTAGTCCATTGTCTAGAAGGGATTAGCATTGTTGTTCCAGTTGCTTTATTTGATGAAGAGGCATCAAAGTGTACCTCAAATACTACTGAACCAGAACCAGTTTTTATTCTTGATAAATACTGTGATAAAGTTTCCTTATCATCATCTATTTTAAAATCAATATCTTGTTTCTTCTCTTTCTTTTGTAACTGTCTTACAATCATATCTCTCAATTCAATAGTTAAGAGATTTTCTTGAATCCCATTAGAAACTGCTCCTGGGTCCTTGAGATGATGTCCTGCTGATAGAAATATCATAAAAAATTGTTTTAACTAAAAATAAAAAATAAAGGGCATATTATTAACTAATACACCCTTTACTTATTTGTTTTGTTTTTTTTAACTATAGAATAGTTGTTGTTGTAGTCTCTTCTACTGTAGTTGTGGTGGTTTCTTCACTAAAACCTTCATTGATAATATTCATAACTTCTTCGATAGAAGCTTTTGTAACATTTTCACCACTGATAGTTAATTTTTCACCTGTGTCAACATCTTCGATCTTAGCATCTAATTGGTATTTAGTAGCTAAGTCTTCATTTGGGAAGTTAGCTAAAGTGCCTTCTAAGGCAGCAGCAATTACTTTAACGTTGTCTGGCGTTACGTCAGAGTTTGTTAAATTAATGATTGTGTCTGTTTGTCCTGTTAGCGGACGATCTACAGTCAATAAGATTGATACTTGTTTCATTTTGTTTTATTTTTTTTGTGAAGTATAAATATATTATTTAAAATTAGAATTTCAAAGTTAAAGGGAGATAAATTAATGAAATCCCTAGTTGTAATTGTGGATAAGGAGATTTAGTGGTAATGTTTTGAATCCCATACCCAATCCCTAAACTTAACCCAACACCTAACTTAGGCTTTTTTAAAGGATAGGAAAGTGAGGAAAGTGAAGTAAACTTTACATAAGGGTTTTGATTCAAAACATCAACTTTAATAACATCCTTTTTAAATAAATGACTCTTCTTATATATAGTAACTATTAAAGAGTCAGTAAGTTGTATACTTATTGAATCTTTGCAATTTACTGAATCCCCTAGACACCCTTCTACTTCTACCCACTTATCTGAGTACTTAAAATTATACTGTTTTAATGTATCATGTAAAATATCATTAAGAGTAACTACTTTTACAAGAGTGTCAATGAGTAATTGTTTCTCTATTTTAGTATTAGTTGTTAGTATAGTTACTGAGTTAATGTTCTTAGCTTTTACTTTTAATTGTTTTGCTAACTGTTTATTTATTTCTTCAAAACTACTCTTATCAATCTGTAACTGTGAAATAGTTATGTGTTGTTGTAAGTTTTTATCAAACCAGATCTTTTGTCCTTTCTCGTACTTTTTATTCAGTACATCAATAGTATTCTGTAGATTATAAAGCTTCTCAGTTTTCTCATTACACTTTCTTACTGTTAATAGTAATAGAATAACTATACATGAAATAAAGATTATTCTTTGTATCTTTTTACTATGCATTTAGTAATTGTTTTTCATCTTCACTTTTTTCAAGATTACTATCTTGTTTATCAGTATCTTCTGACTTAATTAATAGATTACTATCAACTACTCCATAAGTAGCAAGTAATCTTTCTTTTTGTCTTTCTTGAAAAGGTTTAATTTCCATTTGATTATTTATTTAAAAGTTCTGGTAACTCTACACTTAATGCTTTTAGAAAAGGGTTGTTTTCTTCTGTCTCCTTATCATCTACATTTTCTTGTTTTGGGTTGAAGGGATTGTTTTCATCACCTTCTCCTCCATACATATTAGACATCTCTTCATTAGCACCTTGGTTACCTTGTTGAGCTGCCATTGCTTTTGCTTGTACGTTTTGATAATAAGTTGGGTTTAAGATCATTTGTCCATTTTCATCAGGCATTGGCTCCATGTTATATTTAGCCCTAATTTCATCAACAGTCATAAAGTTTGACAATCTTTGTATATCCTGATCTAGATCATCTTTTTGACTATTTATATCATCAATCCCAACAAATCTAAACTCAAAAGATGGATCTAGTTGATAGATTATCCATTTATTAATCCAACTCTCTATCTTCTTTAAAAGTGGTTTAAGACCTTTATCTCTACTATACTTTAACCTAGCTTCATTATTACCTTCAAACATTGGTTTAGAATCAGAAGAACCAGACATTGGAAAGCCTATTTCACTTGGATCTATTTTGTATAAAGCACAACTAATCTTAATTAAGAATTCTTGGTATTTAGAAAACTCCATATCCTTATTATTCTGTTGTAAGTTTATAAAGTCCATCTTATCAGCATTAATAATAGGCATTTTATGCATATTAGAAACCCCAGCTACTTGTGCCACCCATTGTCTTCTAAAATCTTCAACTGTATTCTGATTTATATTCCCTGAATATTTCAAGATCCCTTTCGGTGCTGAGCCTACTTTAAAGAAGTTAGCATTATAAAAATCTGATTGTAATATAGCAGTTACCGTCTGTATCATATCTTCTAGTTCAGATTTACCATAACCATTTGTTCTGATATCAGTCATTGGGTTTCTTACCCCCCATATCAATTCCCATGGGTAGAATTCTGCTATAATATTGTTTTGATATAATTGTACGTAAGAAGGAGTATAACCTTTTATTTGTTTTTCTTTAAATTTTGTATGTTGCTCTTCTTCAAAACTATCTGCTATTCTGTAGGAGGAACCATCAGTAGCAAAGAATTCAACTAGATCTCCTTTTTTATTTCTTACACATTCTGCAGTAGCTTGATCTAGTGTTAAACTATCTTGTACTATTTTCCCAATAAAAGTTTCAAAAGTATCAGCATGCCAATAGTTTTCAGTATTTCCACACCCTAACAAGAACTCTACTATATCTTCTATTCTCTTCTCATCTTCTTTAGACAATCTTACTTCCTTCTTAGTAACTTGGTATTTAGCTTTTTTCTGTATAATGAAACCAGTAGAATATTGATTCTGTTGTGGAGTACAAAAGGAAGCAATTTGATCTTTTCTAGTTTCAATGATAGCTTTTATAACATGAGTTTTTGACATATTCTTTAATACATCGAAAGAAAGTGAAAAGGGTTTTTGCTTATACCCAAACTGGTTTCTTGTATCTAAAGGGTCTACTAAAATCGATTTAAAATCAACCTTCTCTCTTTCTTGTAATTGTTTCATGTAAACTTGAGCTTTCATGATTTCACTTACATTATTAGATTCAAAAGCTTTCTTTAGACTAAGATCTCTTTGTATTTTAAGTTCTTGTTCTTTGAATGCTAACTCTTCTATAGTTGGTGTGATAATTTCTGTTTCAGTCATATGTTATATATAGAGGTAATAAAGATAATGTTTTTTAATCTTTTATCAAAAAAAAAGAAGACTATTTCTAGTCTTCTTCCTATCTTCTTATTATATAATTAACATCTATAACTACAATAATTTACTTTTGAGTTCTTAAAAATAAAGTGAGCTGTAAGTTTCTTGTAAGAAATTAAATTTGTATACACCTTTTTGAAACGATAATTAAAAGGCATTCTTTGTAAAGAAATCACTTCATCTCTAGAAGTAAAAAGATACTGTACTCTTTCTAAACTATTTAAAGTAAAGATTGACAGTTCTAATACAACTGGACATAAGGATTGTATTTCAGATCCACTGTTTTGTTTTACAACTACATCTACTTGATCTGTTAGTAAAGGAGTTGGTGGGTTTGCTTTTAATCCTACACTAACTAAGAGTGTAAAAGCAAACAAAAGACAATAAAAGATTTTTGACTTCATAATGTTTTGTTTTGTTTTGTTAATAATGATAAAATTAATATTTTTTATTGTAAACTAATAGATCGGAAGAGCACACGTCTGAACTCCAGCCACTTA
>ERZ650304.626-NODE-626-length-16930-cov-6.633007_pt1 | contig 16930 bp, 21 predicted proteins | sample MGYA00376240_ERZ650304 | MGnify/ENA primary metagenome ERZ650304 (study PRJEB26733, sample SAMN07839271) | wastewater metagenome | biome: small river; feature: stream; material: water | place: USA: North Carolina | collected 2016-03-01 ...
GCACAAGGTTTTTTGGATTTGATTACACCGGCTAAATCTGCAGTGCAGCAGTTTGAAGACCTCAGTAAAAAAGTATCGAAGCTTGATAGTGATATTGTTCCATTGCTCGACAGGTACGAGGAATTAAAATCGAAAACATTCCGCAGCAAGGAAGAACAGATAGAGCTGAATAAAATAATCAACACCATAGCAACCACTATACCCGGCGCTGTTACCCAGTTCGACAATTATGGAAATGCCATTGCCATCAGCACTACAAGGGTAAAAGAATTTATTGAAGCGGAAAAAGCCAGGCTGAAAGTGGTAAACGCAAAAGCGATAGACGAATACAATGAAAAGCTTGCAGAAACAAACGAGCAACTGAAGGTTTATAAATTCCGGATCGACCAGATAGCCAGTACCGGTACATTTATTACCGGTGGTGCATCAGGCGGCACCGGCGGCGCCGCTGGATTTACAAGTACGGCAACACCACGGGAAGTAGCAGAAGCTCAGGCCAAATACAAACAATTGCTGGAACTGCAAAAAGGATACAATGCGGAGATACGAAGATTAAACGGAGAAGCCATTGATGACCAGAAAAAATTAGTGGAAGAAACCAAAAAAACAACCACTGCAACTGTTATTACTTCATCCTTAGAAGAAACTAAAAAAGCACAAAAAGAGGCTGCCGAAAAAGCAGCAGCAGACAGAAAAAAAAGAGACGAAGAACGTAAAAAATTACTTGATGACGCACAAAAATTTGAAGCAGAACTCCGCAAAATAAAAGAGGCTACCTACAATAAATCCCTCTCTGCCGATAAGCAGGAAATTATTGCTATTGAAGAGAAATATGCCGAGCTGCTCCGCCGGGCTGAGCGCTACCACAATGCCCTTTTAAAAATAGGTATTGATAACAGTGAGCAATTGTCGAGAGAAGAACTGGAAATTGACAAAGCCAAATGGCTGGAGCTGAATGCACTGGCCGAAAAAAACCTGGCTGCAAGAAACAAAGCCCTCGAATCACTCAACGATGCCAATTACAAAGCCGCCATTGAAAGCCAGCGCAACAACAATGCACAGCTCATTAACCAATACAAGCAGTTGTATGCTGATGGCATTATTGATAAAAAAGACTATGAAGAAAAGATTGCCGAAGCCGCCAAAACCGGCCGGCAAAATGAAATAGCCGTGGCAGAAAAATGGGCAGGCAAAAGCAAACTGGCTGCAAAAGACGTAGCCGATTTTAAAAAGAAACTGGAAGAAGAAGGCCTGGATGCCGCCATAAAAGCGCTGGAAGAAAAGGCCAAAGCCGAAGAAAAAGCAAATGAAGACAGCATCAAACGACAGCAGCAACTCATTGAAAACATACAAGACTTTGCCGATACCGCTGTAGAGTATGCACAGGCAGCGCTCAACATTATTTCTGCCTTTGACCAAATTGCCACCAATAAAGAAAACGCCGCCTTTAACCGGGAGAAAAAACAAAACGAAGAAAGAAAAAACAGCTTTAAAAAATTACTCGATGCCAAACTGATAAGCCAGGAACAATACAACCTGCGTGTGCAAAAGGCAGACGAAGAACTCGACCGTAAAGAAAGGGCGTTGCGCCGCAAACAGGCCGAAAGGGAACGGCAGGTAAATCTTTACCAGGCATTGATAAACACTTTCAGCGCCGTGGCAGAAGCGCTGCCCAATATTCCTTTATCCATTGCAGCCGGCATTGCAGGCCTGGCACAGGTAGCCGCCATTGAATCGCAGGACTTGCCGGAACTGGGCCTTGGCGACTGGATAAGAAAAGGCCTCACCCATAAAGAAGGTGGCATTAATGCCAATATTGAAAAAGATGAAGCAGTAATGAGCGCCAAAGCCATGACCAATAATGAGGTGGTAACCGTTACCGGTACTACCGCACAAATTACCAGCGCCCTCAATAATATGGCAGGCGGCAGGGCATGGGCACCGGGGGCAGTGGTACAAATGCCCGATTGGTGGAACCGGCAGCCCATAGGCATCAACAGCAATATGGCCAGGATAATGAAAGCAGGTGGATTGATTGATGTGGGGCCATTGCCGGCCAAGCAATCTGTAAACAGGCTAAGCACTGCCGCCAATGACGCCACTGCCGATATACAAATGGCAATGCTGGAAGAATTACGCTCCAATACACAAGCCATCAAAGAATTGAAACTGCAGGTAAGCATTAAAGAGATAAGAAAAAAAGAAGCAGAGTATGATGCTGCAAAAAAACAAAGCGCATGATTTCCATTTATGTACATAGCAGCAGCCAGCCCGGATTTTTAGATATCCCCGAAGATGTACAGCTCACCATTGAAAGCTATACAGAGGCCTTCCAGGAAGAGGAAGAAGCCGGCGAGTTTTCGCTGCCCATTGATTTGTACTGGACGGATAATAACCGCCGCATTCTGGGCTTTAAAGAACGACTGGAAAATTTCAACAGAACCAATAATTACTTTATCGTTTCCGTATATGACGATAATTTTCCTGAAATGCCCACGGCAAAGCTTACTTTGCTCAGCAAAAGCGGCAACTTTAGTTACCGCAATGGTAAGTTCAGCGCCAGCATCAGCGGCACACGGGGCATATTTGCCAGCGCCATAAAAAATAAAAAACTGGCCGATCTGCCTTTGGGCGGCGTGGTAAATTTTCCTGCCGGTATGGACAGCAGGCAGTTTGCACAATGGCATTACACTACCGGATATACGCAGTACCCTCAGTTTCGCTTTGGCCCGGTAGGCTGGGAAAACTTTTATGACCAGCAGCGATACGATTTTAACGGGGAGTTCCTGGCTAAAGATACCGTCAACAACGTGGTGCAGCTTACCGCCGGTAGCTGGGTATTTGGCAGGCCTGCAGAAGCCAACCCCGGGGCAGCAGCACTACCCAGCACTCAGGAATACTGCGATTATGGAACAGTGCCTTTTTACAGTGTGCTTTTTCTGCTGGAAAAATGTTTTACTGATATGGGGTACAAGGTAAGTGGCAACATATTTACCAGCGGTGAGTTTAACAACCTGGTACTTTTCAACAACTACCGGCTCGAAAGGTATTACCGTGGTTTTTTACTGGTAATCAACAGCCGTGACCTCACTAATTTCATTGACCCACGCAACCATGTGCCCGATATGCTGGTGTACGATTTTTTAAAAGCCATACTACCCGGCCTGGGCGTATTCATCAATTTTATTGATGATAAAACGGTGGTACTGGTGGACCACAATACCAATATCAAAAGCAGCCCGGCCATTAATATGGATGATGTGCTGGTAGATGATTTTGAAGCCAGGTTTGCAGACGGCAATGCCCTCAACAACGGGTATAAAATAAGCTACAGCACAGATAGTGACGACCAGTATTACAGCGAAAGGGCAAAGGAGCTGGATGGCCGCACCGTGGCAGGCCGCAAACCCACCGTAGCAGCGCTCGACGATATAAACCCCGGTGTGTTTACCACCAACGATGTGGTATATGTGGAAGCAGAAAATATGTACTATGCCGTGGCCGATGCCACTACCAACCCCATGAAATGGGATGCTTTTTCAGAAAAGCTGGATACCTATGTAAAAGGCAAAGGCGAAATTTCAGCCGAAATCAAATTCAGTACCCTGGCGCAATATGTTTTAAAAAATGAAGCCACCGGCTTATATGAAAACCAGGGCTACCTGGCCACAAGGCAGCATGGCAGTTATATTACCGACCGTGGTGTAAAAGTGGTGAACAGCTTTGGCCTGCGCCTGTTTTACTGCACGCCACCTGGCAATACCGCCATATCACCGGTAACGTATAACCACAACCGCAATGCAGACAATACCATTAAAGAAAAATACAGCCTGGCGCTCAGCCTGGCAGATGGCATCAGCCAGCGGCTTATCCCTTTTAGGGATATACTGGAAAATGCAGAAGTGGTGGAAGTGCAGTTTATAGCCAATAAAGAAGTGATGCAGCGCCTGCAGCACTATAAAAAAGTAATGATACAAGGTGTGCAATGCTTTGTAAAAAAGATAGAAAAAACAGTGCCCATGGATGAAACTGTACCGGTGGAGTTGATTCCAATTTAAAAATTATTTATCTTGGTGTATGCTAAAAAAAATAACGCTGCTGGTATCCTGCTTACTATCTTTTTTAATACAGCTATCTGCCCAAACAGACAGCGCCGATTGCGTATATGCCTATTGCAAGACTGATAAATTTACAGGGGAAACCAATTGCTTCAGCAAAATATACGATGGCATCAGTTTTATGAAACAAAAGAGAGGCAAAAAAGAAACAATTTACATTAATGTAAGTGTATTTGGTTACTCTCTTACGGTAGATGCTAAAGGTGCATGGATTATGCTGAGTAACGGTAAAATTATAAGCAGGCCAAATGCAAAAGTTGATATAGATGTTACCAGTAGCGGATCTGGTTATAATTACCGTGCTTTTTTTAAATTGTCAAAAAATGAAATCGAACTACTAAAAGGGTTAGAAATTACTGACGTAAAAGTTTACATTTTCGATAATTCTACTGACTATGCAGACCAGGTTTTAGAATCGCTGTCATGCCTTCTTAAAAAATAACTGATTATATTCGCTGTGCAAAGACTAATACAAATGAGCCTCCACCGGTTTGGTGGTAGGCAAAACGATGAAAGTTCGTTAGCTCATTTGTGAGTCTTTGCAGTGACCTATCACTATTTTATGGCGGACACCAAACAAAATATTAAAGAACAGCAGCAGTTGCCCGATGCACTGCTTTTATCCTTAAAAGAATTTTTGACCCAAACATACTCTCCAGTGGAACACTTTAATCCAAAAGCCATTTTTCACAGTACTGCAGAAATTTATGATCAGCTTTACCAGTTGTATCCCAATGCTGCAGCCTTTTCACAAGCAGATGTGGCCCAATGGCTGCACCAGGCAGGCTTTAAGTTTTCTGAAACAGGAGAGCTTAAACTTGAGTGGATGCTACTAAGAAAATAATGTAACGATATGGAATCTCCAATTGAATGCACCGGTATGCACTGTGTACTAGGTTCAGCTTGCTTTTTTGGTATGGTTTGCTTTAAATTCTCTCAATTGAATTAATTCTCTTTCCAGGTGCCGGATTTTTTCGTCCTGCATTTCAATGATTTTGTTCAGTGCATAAACATCATTTCCGTAAGGCGTTTCGCCCTCTCTTAAAATGTTTGTTGGGGTATGAAATTCAGACTTAGCTGTTTCCATTGCAAACACTTTGATATTATGATTCCATAAGGTGGCTTTGAATTGATAAGTAAACTTGTTGCCATTCTTTTTGGCTTGCCGGAAATGATGAGATAAGTTTTGCCTTGTCATACCAATAGCTTCAGCAAACTTCTCTTTTGTACCGTAAGCACGCTTGATGTAAGGTTCTAATATTTCTATCTCATCCAGCATAGTGGAAAAACTGTGGAAAAACTATTTTACATTTATGTCAATAAATGGAAAATACATTTTACATTTGCTTTACAACAGTGAAAATATAGGAAAAAATAGATTACAAATGGTTAATGAGTTGCAAAATTTAACACAAACACAACGGGTTGCTGAGTTGCTTGCCGAGATTGCAAAAGACATTACCGCAGAGAACCGCAAAGAAATTACTCAAAAGCTTTCAATCAGCAACACCACTCTCAGTAAATATCTCAATGGCAAAGTGGCTGATGTAGAAACAGGTATCGGAATACTTCAGTATTGCCGTGCCATATTAGTTAGAAGAGAAAAAGACATTGCTGCATAAACCGACTACTACTATATGCTACACTCTATTTCGCAACTCAAATTTTCAAAAAACCCCAACGGCAAGTTGTTCACCGATGTGTGGGGTGATATACGCCTGGCAGATTATGAGCGGTACAGTGCCGGCAGCAAGCTGCAGGTGGTGGTAAACAAGCATGAGATGGGTGTGGTGGAAGTGGTTGGCTTTAAAGATTTCAGGCTGCAGAAACTAACGCACTGCCTTAGTATGTTCAACTGTGGGCAGGGTGTAAAGCACCAGAAAATGCTGCTGCATAAATACTACGATACCAGGGAGAAGGAAATCAATGATGATACCGTTTTCATGTTTGTAACCTTTAAATGGGTACACCGCAATATGGAAGAGCAGGAGCAATTGATGGAAGACTGGTGGGCAGATAAAAAAGAACAATTTCCTTACATATCAAACCACTAACTAATGAGTGAGCTTCATAAAGTAAGCACTTACGGCGAGCTGGCCGCCATTGATATTGACCTGCGTATTATTGAACAGAACCACAAAGGCCTGGCTTTTCTGTTTGCCCATAAAATAAAAGAGTTCAGAACGAGGTATCGTGTACAGTTGCAGGTGATGAACAGTAAAGTACGCCAGCTGGTGGAAACGTATGCCAAGCATGTTTTAGAAGATGGCAAACTGGTTCCTGTAATAAAGCAGAACGATAAAGGCCTGCCTGAATATCATTTTGAAACCGAGGAACTACGGGATAAATTTTTATCGGAGCGCCGCAAAATAATGGAGGCCACAATAATGATTAGCGCCTGAGCCAAAACGTATTGATTAATAAAATATACTGCATTTTAAGTATGCTGCTGTTGAGAATAATAGATAAACTGATTTACCTGCTATGGGTGGTATTTATTGTATTGCGTGGGCTTTGTGTGCTGTGCGCCTGTGTATTGCTTTTTGGCTTTGCCTTTTTGGTTATGGATAAACCAAAATGGAATAAGTTTTATAGTTAAGAGAACAGTTTGTTTTTACACGGAGACGGATGTCTATTTGTCTCCCTTTTTTTAAAAATTTTCACCGGGCTTGCCCATAAAATAAATTGAATGATTGCAATTACTCACCACCATGTGCACCATCACTACGCTGCACCTGGTATAGCATCGGAACAATACCAATGTATTTTATCACTTTTAAATCATATCAAAATGACGACTGAAGAAGCAGTTGAAAAAATCAACGCACTCACAGGCCAGGTGAACAAAATTTCTGGCGAAGTAACTAATGTGAAAGACCAACTGGCTGCAGCGCTGGCAGCCGGTAAAGAAGTACCGCAGGAACTGCAGGATGCCATTGCCAGCCTTGGCGCAGCTGTGCAGCAAGTGGATGATTTGAACCAGGACGCACCGAATGGAAATGGCGGCGGAGAACAGCCGTAAATGGTTTTGTGCCGTGGAGCAGCGGTAGCTCATCGGGCCCATAACCCGAAGATCGGTGGTTCAAATCCACCCGGCGCAACAATCTCAACCAAAGAAAGGTGCGAAGTAATTCTCACCAATAGTCAACAAAGAAGGTACAGCTTATATGCAGCGTAACCGGTACCGCCAATGCAATCCGGTGGCATCCTGGAAAGAATAGTAATACCACAGGAGGGAGGAGAGTAAAATGCATTCAACGGCCAGGGCCTTCGCAAATCACCGGGCAGTGGTGGAAAGATGAAGCCACTGCCCATTTTAAAAAACATTGTATGCCAGATTTTATATTGAAACAAAATATCATCAGCAGCGGCGGCCAGGTAGCGGATGTTAAGAAAAGTATTGTTGTGTATGACAGTTTTGAAGCGGCCATAGCAATGATGGGCAAAGAATTTGAAAACAACCCTATTGCTGCACGGATGGATATTGTAAAACATTTACAAGGGCTGAGGAGCATTACCATTTACAACAGGTGCCAAACAATATTATTGCAACTAACACTTGCCGCAAAATGACAACTGCAGAAGGCATAGAAAAAATAAAACACAACCTGGAAGAGGTAATGGAGATTAGTGGCTTGCTGCGTAATGGTAGTACGGATGAAATTGCCGGCAGTATGGTTCCGCTTCGCAAATATGTTATCAATGCACAGCAAACGCTGCTTAACCTGGAAAGTAAACTTGATGTGGCGATGGCGGCCATGGAAATAAAATACTAGTATCACTCATTTATATAACCAATTGACATCTTCAGCCACCATATTACCGATATCAAAGCCACTGGCGCCGGTAAAAAGAATTTTGACACCGGCGGAACAGCAGTTTGTAAATTTATACTCTGACATTATTCATACTAAAACTTTAAAAGATGCAAAAAAACGCAGGCCGGTATTTAAGGTTCAGTAGTGAGGATCAGAGTGCCAACTCTACTGAACGGCAAGACACAGTTACTTATGCTTGGTGCGAAAGGAACAGCGTGGAAATCGTTGCAACCTTTTCAGATGAAGGCCACAGCGCCAGAACGCTGGACCGGCCAGACCTGATAAAGCTATTTAAGTTCATTGAAAAAAACCACCGGCAAATGGACTACCTGGTGGTGCAGGACCTTAGCCGCTTTAGCCGGGATGCCGGCGAGGCCATCACCATGGTAAAGAAGATACAGCTGCAATATGGTGTACGCATTGTAAGCTGCGACTGGAACCAGGTGTATGACGTAAATGAGAGCAACAGCTACTTTATGATGGTGATTGAGTTTGGCAGGGCTACCGCCGAAAACCTTACCCGTATCAGTTATACTAACGGTGGCATCTATGCTGCTAAAACGGGCATCAGCGGCAAACGCACCGGTGATGAACGTGGCCGGTATATTGGTGCCCGTAAACCGTTTGGCTATGCTAAGTGCGAAGACAATGGACAGGTAAATATTGGTGTGGTGGAAGATTTGCGGAAAGTGATTGAGCAAATTTACAGCGACTACCTTGCCGGTATCCCTGTAAAAACCATATTACAATTTGCCAGAACCAAAGGCTTTGCATCTAAAGGCAAATGCGCCCTGCAGAAATTGATTGGCAACCCGGTATATAAAGGGGAACAATATGTGAAGCCGTGGAAGAATCTTCCTGGTGGTATGTACCGTGGCAGTTGGGAGGCCATCATCGACCCCATCACCTGGCAGCGTGCCCATGATAAATTAAAAGGGAATAAAGTTAAAGGCATTACCACCAGTGATAAATATTTTCTTAAAGGCGTATTGCATTGCTATTGTGGCCGCAAACTGACCGCTGCGGATAGTAAAGGCCGCAATGGTTATTATCCTTACTATAAGTGCAACCATAACCGTCATACGAATATCAATGCTGATTATGCTCATGCCCGGCTGCAGGAGCTGCTAAAGCACCTGAGCCTTCCCGAACACCTTACAACAGCTATTCAAGAAGCCAGCCTGCGTAAAATGGAAATAACGATGGCGGAGAATAAAAAACTGCTGAGCCGCTACAAAATACAACTGGCTGGCAGTAAAGAAAAACTGCTAAAGGTGGAAGAGAAGTTTATCAATGATCAGCTTTCTGCTGAGGCATACAACCGCTGGAATGCTCAGTACAGCGCCGAAATAATCAGCCTGCAACACCTGATAGACGAGATAAACCATAGTGACACCACACACCACCTGCTGCTGCATGATAACCTGGAACGGCTGACAGACATACCGTACATGCTTAGTGGCGCAGCGATTACGCAGCAGCAGACTTTTTTAAATATGGTGTTCGATAACCAATTGTACATCCAGGACAAGATTTATCGAACCGGTTACCTGATGGAAATATTCACCCACAATACATTGATTTTAAACCAAAAAAAGCTACTGATAATAGATGAAAAAAGGGCTTCGGTGAAGAAGCCCCTTGAAGGGTACCAAAGAGGGCCACTATCGAACCGCCTCATTTCCCTTCTCTCCATTGTGGAATCTATTAAGGTAGCTGGATAACAGTTATTTGGAATGAAAAAATTAATAAGAAGATAGATGAAATACAGGCAAAATTTGATGAATTGTAAATAACCGGCTTACTACTTACTACCCCAATAATTCAATGCTTACACAGGACTGTATAGAGAAAATAAAAGACGTACCCGTAAGTGACATCGTCCGGCATTACTTACCTGACTTGAAAAAGAAGGGTGTAAACTGGCAAGCATGTTGTCCTTTCCATGCGGAAAAAAGCCCGAGTTTTTCGGTGAATGATGTGAAGGGCATTTATAAATGCTTTGGATGTGGAGAAGGCGGCGGAGGAATCAACTTTGTAATGAAACATGACCGGCTGAATTTTTACGAGGCTTGTGTAAAAATTGCAGACTTGGCACATATAGAGCTGGAGCATGAAGCCAGTCTCACAGAAGAGCAGCAACAAGCGTACAAGGATAGAAAGACTGCGGCCGGCGCCCAGGAGGATGTATTGAACTTTGTGATTCCCCTGTATCAAAAAATGTTACATGACCTGGCACCGGAACACCCGGCAAAGCTTTGGTTAACAGAACGTGGTTTGGATGATGATTCTATCGCTGCCTGGAATATTGGCTGGGCTGGTGATGACTGGAATACTGTTTCCACTCCCTTGGTAAACAAAGGGCTTTATGAAGCAGCTCACAAAATGGGGATCATTAAAAGAAGCCAGGACAATACCAGTAATTATGATGGTTATAAAAACCGCATTATTTTCCCCATTACTGATAAAAATGGCCGTTACATAGGTTTGGGTGGCCGGTATATAAAAACCAGCGCTAATGATTCGTATGCAGCTGCCAAGTATATAAATCCATCTGAGTGTGATCTGTATAGTAAGAGCAATGTGCTATTCGGCTTTGCAAAAGCTGCCAAAGCAATTAAAGAAGCCGGTTTTGCTTATGTAACCGAGGGATACATGGATGTGATCAGCCCGGCCCGGTTAGGAATTCACAATGTTGTAGGAACATGTGGGACCGCTTTTACCAAACAGCAAATGATATTGCTGAAAAAAATTACGAATCACCTGGTTATTTGGAGGGACAATGATGCTGCAGGTGAAAATTCTTTTGCTCGTGCTCTTCCTGATTTACTGAGCGAAGGTTTTAAAGTAGATCGTGCAAAGTATGAAGGCAAAGATCCTGATGCATGGGTACAATCGTTGCCTTTCAAAAATAATATTCAATGCCTCGACAAACCTGTTGCTGAAGATGCACTGGTATATCATGCTTCCAAAATGTGGCAAAATGCCGGGGACATGTATAGCAAGGCATCTGCTAAAACAGAAATATTAAAGCTTATTGTTTGCATTTCGAATGATATCCTGCGGAATAATTATTTAGACAGCCTTACAAAGCAATTTGGCTGGAAAGCAAACGACACAAAAAAAGAATTCAGCAACATAGTAGAATGGCAGGAAGGACAGGATCTGGATGCTGAATTTGAAGAGAGTATTAAGTTTCCTGAATGGATGACCGATGATATGAAGGATGCTGTGCTCAGCACCGGTTATATAGCAGTGAATCGGATGAACAAAGGCAAGCCCATGGTTGGATACTACAGCTTCAATCAAAATGGAAAAACAGAAATAACAAATTTTATCATCAACCCTTTGTTCAGGATCGAGGCTGGCCAGGAAAGCCGTTACCTCAGTGAAATAGACAATGGCCACCGGAAAGCAGTAGTTGATATGCCGGCAAAGGTTTTTCCCAGTATAGAACAGTTCCAGGGAATGTGTGTGGCTGCAGGTGGCGCATTTATTATTTATGGTGCAAAACTGCAATGGCTAAGAATAGCAACAGATCTATTGCATAAATACAAAGTATGCATAGAGGTGAGTTCACTGGGATGGCAGGAACATGGATTTTTTGCATGGGTTGATAAAGCATACATACCAGATCGTGGTGAGTTTGAATATAACAAATGGGGAATACTCGAGCATAAAGAAAAAAACTTTCTGGTGCCTGCCAGCAGTGAAGCGTATAAACAGCTGCAGTTATTTGGTAGTGATCCTTACGAAAATCAGCGCACACTTACCAAAAGAACGAGCCCCGTAAAATTTGGAGAATGGGCAAGGCAAATGGAAAAAGTTTATAAAACGAAAGGAACTGTCGGTGTAGCGTATGCCATTCTCACTTTGTTTCGTGATATCGTTTTTAAAGTTGATAATAACTGTCCTCACCTGTATGGTTTTGGAGAGCCAAGTAGTGGTAAAAGCAAATGGGCAGAAAGTATTACAGCTATATTTTTTTACAGACGTGCAGCCTTCAATTTAAACAGCGGTACTGACTATGCTTTTTTTAGTTACATGAGCATGTTTCATAATTGCCCTGCTCATCTTAATGAGTTTGATATCGAAGTGGTAAACCCTGAATGGTTCCAGGCAATCAAAGGCGCTTATGATGGCGAAGGCCGTGTTCGTGGAAAATTAGGAAGCAAAAACAGCACAGAGATTCAAAAAATTGTTAGCACGCTGGTATTAACTGGGCAAAAGCTGGTAACTGCAGATGATAATAGTGTTGTTACAAGAAGCCTGATAGAACCATTCAGCACTGAAGAATATACAGAGGACCAGCGTCATGAATACAATTTATTGAAAGACTGGGAAGCAAATGGTTTGAGCAGTATCCTGGTTGAAGCTTTGAACCATCGCAAGTGGATTGAAGCTGAATATAAAAATCATTTAAACGAACAACTTGGCACCTGGCGCAGAGAGAAAAAGCAAACCCTGCAGATGAATAACAGGATCCTGCAAAATTTTGCCCACCTGGCCACCTGTTATAAAATGATGCATGATAAACTGGATCTGCCGGCACCGGCCAATGAATTCACGGAATACTGTTATCAACAGGCTGTTAAATGGAGTGGATTCATCCGCAGCAGTGATACCCTAAGCGAATTCTGGCGCACACTTGAATTTTTGGTTAACCAAGGACTTGTAGAAGAAGGATGGGACTTTGCTGTTGAATCAGAAACAGACCTGACTATTAGCCTTAACCGAAATGAAAACTGTAAGAAGTCATTTGATCAACCAACCCGGGTTTTGTTTATAAGGATAAATAACCTGCACAAGCTTTTCCAGAAGGAATATAAACTAAGGACCAACAAAGAAGCAATGAGCCTGGAGAACCTATTGCATTATTTCAGCAGCAGGAAATATTTTATTGGATCGATAAAGAACAGGCGCTTTTATCGGCACATTAATACAACTGATGAGGTGATTGGTGCTTATGACAGCAGCATACAGCGGAAGATGAAAAAAGAGGAGAAGATTACCAGCTGCTATGCTTTCCTGTACGATGAGCTTGAGATTGATATAACCCGTGGCGTTACTGAAAATAAAGTGCAACCAATGCAGGCTGCAACAGATGATGATGTTCCGTTTCCGCCGATAAAGAAAGAAGTGGTACAAAGTCAGATGCCTTTGTAGTAGTAAAAAAAACGGGTTTTTGTTTTGTAGGCTCAAAAAGCGTTCCTACACGTTCCTACAAGATAATAAAATTGAAAATCAATTAATTGTATTTAAAAAACTGTAGGAACACCTTTAAAAATGTAGAACAATGTAGGTGCATGTAGGAACAGTAGGAACGTAGGAACACCCTAAATGGCATGAAAACATCAATTTTTTACCATTTAATTAAATCTCCTTTTATGAAAGGCTATAAAATTCACGGTTGGACGAAAAAGGATGAACAGTTTCTCATCGACAATTTCCAGGAGAAAAGCTGTTCGGAGCTGGCTTTGCTTATTGGATGTACAATAGGTGGGCTTAAAAAGAAACGGAAGGAACTGAAGCTGTACAAAACAAAAGAAGCGCTATCCAAAATTTACAGCAGGCCCAATGCCGGCCAGTTTGCTAAAGGGAACGAACCACTCAATACACTTCACGATAAAGCGGTGACTGAGCGTATCGATAAAAACGGGAATCGCTATAAATGGATTCGGCTGAGTAAAGCAAACTGGCAACTGCTGCATGTGTATCTGTGGCTGGAGGCTGGCAATACGATTCCTGAAAACCACATTGTAGTTTTTAAGGATAAAAATAGCAGCAACTGCACCCTTGAAAACCTTGAATTAATAACCAGAAGCGAAAACCTTAGGAGAAACCGAAAAAAATATTTATCAGAAACTGATAACCGCAGACAAGCCAATGCTATGCTAAAACAAATTGAAAAAGAGCAGAAAAAAAAGCAAAGGGCTGCTTTGAAAGAACAACGGCTTTTGTTGAAACAAAGAGAATCAAAGGAACGTCACAACATCAGATTTGCCGAAAAGGGCATGAGCAAAAATATCAAATACGTGAAAGTGATTTCAGAGGAAAAACGTAGAAAAATTGAAGCTAAAAAGTTACGTCAGCAGCAAGCGCTGGAAAGAAGAAATAGTGAAGCAGAGAGAGTGATGCGGCGTAAAATTGAAAGCCAGCCGCTATTTAAAACAAGAAAAATTAATTATTCGGGGTTATCTCATGTAAAAGTCAATAGCAGAACATGGATAGTAGTAAAGCCAGGTACAGACATTGCCCCTCTTATTTCACGCTATAAAGAAAAATCATTGTTATGAACAAACAGGATACACAAAAGCTGCTTAAGGCAGGCTATCGCTTTGTAAGAACAGATGTTCACCTGATGGCGATTAAAGTGCAATCGCATACAGATCTGTCGCATGGATGGAAGGTGCTGGAAAAGGGCTTTACAACAAAAAAGGAAATGAACGCCAGGATGCAACAATTATTAGAAGATGAAAAAACACTTGAAGGATGATCACCATTGAAAGAAAATCAGAAAGGAATAAAACACAAGAAGTACAAGTAAGATCTATGTGCAGCCAGCTTGTACACTTCTGCTCCACTCTTGAATCGTTCGAAAGAAACTTTAAGGAAGACATTCTAAAAATAAAACGGAACAACAACTTTCAACATTCATTTTTCTATAAAATTTTCAATGAAGGCGATCGGCTGGAATTATGGCATCTAAATATGCAAGGAGAAAAAAGCCGCCTCATTTGGATTATTAAAGAATCACAAACACAAAACTAACATGCCAGCATATTCTTTTCAACAGCGGTTTGTGCCATTTGTAGAAGATGGCAGCAAAGGCCACACCATCAGGCAGCGGCGTACTAAAGGCTTTGCCAAAAAAGGTGATACCATATACCTGTACTATGGGTTGCGTACTGCACAATGCAGAAAACTTGCGGTGAGCATTTGTACAGATGCGGTAAGCATTGCCATCAGCCCTCAAGGACGTGTGTATTTATTTAACCAACGGCTGAATGATGCAGACGCAGCAGCAGTAGCTGCAGATTTAAAAAATGAACGACTGCCCAGCCCCGCCGACCGTTCCCTTACCTGGCATCTGTTGGGACAGCAGCAAAAAGACACCCTTGCCTGGGACGATGGCTTCAGGGATGATAATTACCGGCATTTCCGCAGGGGTGTAAACTACTTTTCCATCATGCTGCGCTGGTGGAGCATGACGCATGAGCTGCCTTTTGTTGGCGATATTATTTATTGGGATACCAACAACCTTATAAAGCCAGATAAATGAACCGGAAAGATTTTTACACTATGGGTATTGCACTTGCCTTGCTAATGGCCATGCTGCTATTCCTGCTGTTGCTGAAAAATTACCTGCAAACGGGAGCGCCAATAGCTGTTACATCGGCCACTGGCGTGGCTTTCGGAAGCAGGGCTTCTACTACAGTGGTAGTAGAAGTGGCTGTTGTGGTGAAAAATTTGCCGTTTTGGGCCTGGCATTGGGTGCAAAATGATGTTTGTGATGTAGAAAAAAAGCTGTTACACTTGTCACAACTGCCGGTTTGTGGTAGCGAAATGCAATACAGTACAGCGTTACAGGTTGTGACAGGTTTTGCAAAACCACCCTGATTTGTTACATCTTGTTACAATTCTGTTACATTTTGTCACAAACTTGTTACAGTTGTTGTTACAATTATAAAAAGAAGGGAATCAATACTTTATAAGGTGGTGTGACAAGATTGGTATTTGTGACACAAATTCCCACCGCCAGCATTTTCAAAAAAAAATTATGAAAAAGACAGACTACTTCGGTTTTGGCATCCTGCTGATGGGCATAGCCTTTGGCATATGGCTCGGTGGTTTTGCCGGTGGTGGTTTCTTTGGCATCTTCCTGGAAGCTTTTTGCCTGGCAGTGATAGGCAAGGTAAAGGGCCGCTGGTTGAATGATGGTGAAATAAACCAGGCGATACATGATATGGAGGAGCTGAAGGGAAATATTTATGGTGACGACATTTAAAACAAGCAATCATGGCACTCTTAGAAATTGATCAACTCAATCCTAAAAAACTACACCTGGAGAATTATAATAACAAACTGCAGTGCGATGCATTTGTGGAAATCAACTTTGCTCCTAAAACAAAATTTGAAACAAAGCATACGCTTCAACCGTATGTATTGCCGAATGGTGCGATAGTAAAGCTGATTGATGTTTATTTGATAAAATTTGATGCCCTCACCGATGTATATACACTACCGGCAATGGGTATGAGAGCAGGTGAATTTTGGCGTTGGTGGTGGCAAAGCTATCCTGACACAACAGAGGACACGATGATGGGAATTTATTTTTATAAAAGGGAAAAAAGTAAATGAGGCTCAATCTTTATCTCAAATAACGGACGGTTTGGCGCTTGTAGCAGTAGTACGGTTTAATTCACAAGGGATTATCAATTTAATAAATTACAAAAAAATGAATATGTTACAAGCAAAAGATTTTAGAATTGGTAATTATGTTATAAGCGAAACAGGTGAAATGTTGCCAATAGCTTATATACACAATGATGTTATTGGTTTACATAATGGTTATGGTGGTGTGCAAAAGCATCAAAAAAAACCAATATTTAGTTACGATATTGATAAAATAAAACCTGTGTATTTGTCAAAAGAAGTTTTGTCAAAATATGCTGAATTAGTAAATTCTGTATCAGGTACATTTAGAATTGATTTGCCAACAAGATCAGAAGTATTGTTTTTGTCATTGAAAGAAGTTGGTAATGGTAAACCTTACATTGTTGATTTATTTAGTTTTGGCACTTCTAAAACAATAAGAATGGTTCACTATTTACACGATATACAGAATATTGTCTATTGTCTTACAGGTTTTGAATTGCAGCCTGTGTCCACCAAGTAGCAGGTAACGTCGGAATGTTTTGCGTCAGGCGGGATTTTGAAAAACGAATGTTCAACTTAAAAACAAAATTTGATATGAAAAACGAAAGTTCAATT
>ERZ650304.627-NODE-627-length-16899-cov-14.334481_pt1 | contig 16899 bp, 18 predicted proteins | sample MGYA00376240_ERZ650304 | MGnify/ENA primary metagenome ERZ650304 (study PRJEB26733, sample SAMN07839271) | wastewater metagenome | biome: small river; feature: stream; material: water | place: USA: North Carolina | collected 2016-03-01 ...
GGTAACAACGACCGCACCCATCTCTGGAGTGTGTAAAAAGTGAAAACTTGGAAACCATGACGCAGAAGGACTTAGCCGAAGCTCTCGGCATCTCGAAGGGGCAAGTCAGCAAAGACGTGGCGCAAGGAATGCCAGTCGGTTCGCTTGAGGCCGCGCGTCTTTGGCGGGCGCAGAATAAGATCGAGGGCATCGGTCACAAGGGCGCGGACGACTCGCTGACGGCCTCAGCGTCGGCGGCTGGCGTGATGCCGTCGCGTGTCGGCGGCGCACTCGAAACCGCACCGGCTGACCCTGCCGGCACGCTCGAAAGAATGCGCGACGTTGAGATGCGGCAATATGCGCTGATCGACGCGGCATTGACGCGGGCGCAGAAAAGCCAGTCGCCGCTCGACTATGCCGTGTTGCCAGGCCTCTTCCGTGCCTATAATCAGGCGGGCGCAAACGCACTTGCCGCGGCTGCTTCATGGGAGCGCCATTGTCGGGCAGCCGGCGAGGTCGCTCCAGTTGAGCATTTGATGAACGTCCTGACGTCGCGGCTGGAACCGCTGGCGGCGCGACTCAAGAACTTTGCGGCAAACGTAGCAGCGCGTGCGAATCCGTCTGCGCCGGCAGTGGCGGAGGCTGCGATTGATGCCGAGCTGAAGCCGATCCTGTCGCAGATCGCGGCAGGCATGGAGCCGATACCGGCAGCACCGGAAGCCGCATGATCATCGACGCCCGTAACTCTCTCGACCGTCGGGCATCGCGCCTGCTCACGCCGCGCGAGCTGCCCGACATCGTTGACTTCCTCGAAGGCCGAACGCTCGACCTCGACGGAAACAAAGTCGGCCCGTTGCAACTGATCGACAAGGACGATCCGTATCGCGGGCCGTTCACGACCGAGAACTGTCCCGACTTGCGCGAGATTCTGCGGTCAGGCGTTTCACCGAAGATCCGGCGGACGATCATCGTCGGGCCGACGCAGAGCTTCAAGACCTCGGCAATCATCGGCATCGAAGCCTACACTATCGCCGTCGACCATGGGCCGGTAGCTCACGTCCTGCCGGCTGAACCGCTCGCCCGTTCGTTTTCGCAGAAGCGGTTTCAGATGATCGTGGATAACACGCCATGGCTCGCCGCGCTGAAGCCGAAGAATCCCGATGCTTACAAGGACCTTGAGCTAGGTTTCACGACATGCACCGTCCGCTTTGCCGGCTCGAACTCGCCCGGCAATCTCGCATCGTTCCCGTATCGCCGCGTCATCGGCGACGAAACCGATAAGTTCCCGCAGCGGCTAAAGAACGAGGCCGGCACGCGCGAACTTCTACAGCAGCGAACCGGACAGTTCACGCATTTCAACCAGATCGACGCCAGCACGCCGACCGTCCCGTGGGGAACGATTTGGCAGGCGGCTTTGATTGGCGACTGCCGGCGCTACTACGTGCCGTGCTTTCACTGCGGAAAGCTCTTCACGCACCGATTCACGACGGACGGCACGACGCTCGTGTGGGACCAGGGCGCGAAGAATGCGAACGGGACATGGGACATCGAGCGCGTTACAAAGACGGCGCACTATCGCTGCCCGCATTGCCAGAACGAGATTTGGGAGAATCACCGTCGCGACATGCTGCACGCAGGCCAGTGGATTCCTGATCCGAAGGAAGAGGCTGACGCGCGCCGCTCCGACTACGAACTCGTTGCCGATCCCGAGTGCCGCAGCTACTTCCGCTCGTGCTTCAACGTCCTGCATCCGAACCGCACCTATGCGGCCATCGCAGTCAAGCATCTGCTCGCCGGCAAGGACCCGTCGCGCCGGCAGAATTTCACGAATAGCGAACTTGGCGAAGTTCACGAGGAAGGCGGAGAGGCAGTTGAAGCGAAGGTGATTTACGACCGGCGCGAAGACTACCTTGGCGCGGATGACGTGACGCCGGCCGGGCGCGTCATGCTGCCGGAAGACGTGCGCGTAATCACTGCCGCGGTCGACGTGCAGGCGGAACCGGCGCGCTGCGAGTTCGAGATAGTAGGGTGGGGCGCAGGAATGGAATCGTGGGGCATTCAATACGGCATCGTCGAGAAACGCGGTCGGAGCTGGCCGGAAGTATTCGAAGAGGTTGATCGCATTCTCTGCCAGCCGTGGCTTTTGCCAATCGGGACCGCGGGCGCATACATGGAGCTTCAGCCGGCGGCAATCTGCTGGGACACGGGACACGAGACGGAAGCCGTCTATAAATTTGTGAAGAAGTGCCAGCCGCGGCGCGTGTATGCCGTCAAGGGTGCGACCGAAGGATACGGTGCGCCGCTCGTTTCGCGTCCGGCGAAGTCGGGCGTCAAGAAAGTCACGCTCTATCAGATCGGAACCGTGACCGCGAAGTGCGAAATCTATTCGCGCCTCCGCCTGACCGAGCACGGCGCAGGCATGATGCACTTTCCAAAAGAGCCGAAGCGCGGCTATGACATCGAATACTTCCGCCAGATCACGGCGGAAAAGCAGATCAAGCGATGGTCGGGAGGACGGATGACGATCAAGTTCATCAAACCGGGCGGACGGCGAAACGAAGCACTCGACATTCGCTGCTACAATCGCGCGGCGCTGCATTTGCTCGATCCGGTATTTGAGAAGCTTGATGAGAAAGTCGCCGCCGCAGCCGCCGCGCAACCGGAGGCCGATCCGACTCCGCCGCAGCCGCCGCCGGAAACCGTTGCAGATTCTGCAACAGTTCAACCAGCCGCAGAATCCGCAGAGTTCAACCCGTCGACGGGCAAGATCGAGCCTGCGCCAGCGCCCGATGCTCCGAAGCCAAACAGCTACGAAGTAGTTGCCGGGCCAGCACCCGAAGCCGCGCCCCGCCCGACGCTTCCGCGCAAGGCATTTATGCCTCGCCGGCAGAGCTGGGCGGCGCGCTGGTAGGGCTGAAATCGCCTACGGTTGACAGTCTCGCCCCATTCTCAAAGGGGCATGACAAATTACCGGCCAACATCTTCACGCGTTATGCATGGCCCTTTCGTGGGCAAAACGAAAGCCGAGCTGCATGCGCTGCTCGTGACGGCACAGAATGAACTTGGCGAAGGCGGCGACAGCATCACGTCGGCGAGCGTCAACGGCCAGTCGTTCAGCACGGGCGGCAATGGTCCGTCCGTCCTTGGTCGCATTCGGATGATTCGCGCGGCACTCGCGCAAGTTGATCCCGACTTCATCGCGCCGCGTCCGACGATGAACGTCCGATTTGGAGGCGGCTGCTAATGTCGCTCATCTCCAGCATCGGAACCGCTGCACGCATTCTCTTTGGCCGTCAGACCGGCAAGCGTGCATTTAACGGCGCTCAGGGCGGGCGTCTCTATGCCGACTGGATGGCCGGCGCTACGTCATCTGACGCTGAGATTCGCAGTTCTTTCCGCAAGCTGCTCGACCGCTCTCGGGACCTTGAGCGCAATAACGACTACCAGCGCGGCTATCTCGGCGACTGCGAAGATAACATCGTCGGCTCTATTCGGCAGGATTTGCGCATGGACTGCGGCGAATACGTTCCCGGCAAAGGCAAGGACCGCGCGCCCGTCTGGCAGCCCGACCGCCTCGCGAATACGATCATCGAAAACGCATGGCTCGAATGGGGCAAACGCGGCAGCTGCACAGTCTGCGGTCGCTACTCGTGGCGCGATCTAAAGCGCCTCGCCGTCCGCACCGTTCCGCGTGACGGCAATTTTCTTGCGCGCAAAATCTACGGAGCGGCTTCGGGCAACCGTTTCGGCTTCGCGCTGCAAATCTGGGAAATCGACCATCTCGATCTGAATAAGTTTCAGATGCTCTCCGACGGTTCGGAGATTCGTTTTGGTATCGAGCGCGATCCGCAAGGTCGCGTCGCAGCCTACTGGATGATGGCGCGGCATCCCGGCGACATGGGCGGCTCGTTCATGTCGTCGACGTCGACGCGCTTTCTCGCGTCCGAGGTTTATCACGCCTTCGTGACCGAGCGCGCAGAGCAGAGCATCGGCCTGCCGTGGTGCGTCTCGGCGATCACGCGACTCCGCCAGCTCGGCGCATTCGAGGAAGCGGCAGTCATTGCGGCGCGGCTCGGCGCGTCGAAAGCCGGCTTCTTCAAGACGACCGGACAGGGCGAATGGACAGGCGAAACCGGAGCAGATGGTCGCGCAGTGATGAGCGCCGAGCCGGGTCAATTCGAGCAGATGCCCGAAGGCTGGGACCTGGCGCAGTGGAACCCCGAATATCCGAACATCGAAACGAGCGAGTTCCGCAAGGCGATGCTGCGCGGCGTCGCGACCTCGCTCGGCACGTCTTACACGACGCTCGGGAACGATCTTGAGTCGGTGAATTTCTCCTCCGCGCGCGTCGGCCTGTTCGATGAGCGCGAGACATGGAAGAAGCATCAGCTCTTTTTCGATGAATGCCTATGGGAGCCGATCTTTGGAGACTGGCTTTCGACCTCGATGACGTCAGGCGCGGTCAACTTGCCGCTGTCGAAGTTCGAGAAGTTCAATCGCCCGCGCTTTAAGGGCCGTCGTTGGCCGTTTATTGATCCGCTCAAGGAGATCGAGGCCGCGAAGGGCGCGATTGCGCTTCGCCTCGGTTCGCGTCGCCAATTCATCGAAGAAGGCGGCGGAGATGTCGAAGATGTGTTTCACGATAACGTCGAAGACGAGAAACTTGCCGACGACATCGGGCTCGATCTTTCGCCGCCTCCGATTGAATCGACGCCGAGCGCCATCGCTGCCGCGGCTGCCGCTGCATCAGCCGACGAAGCGGCCGCATCCGCACCCGCAAAAGGCGCGAAGACGGGCGGTTGACACCTGCTCCCATGAGTATGAAAGGCAACGAAACCCGCATCGCATCCATCATCGCAGACCCGCGCACGCAGAAGATGGCGCGTGCGTTCAGCGTTGAGCGCGCGACTCTCGATGAGACGGCTCGCACGGTAGAGCTTTCATTCGCCAGCGAGAATCCGGTTGAGCGTTGGTTCGGCATGGAAGTGCTAGAAGTTTCCGATGTCGCTTGCGACCTTTCTCGGCTCAATAACGGCGGCGCAGTCCTGCTGAATCACGAGTGGGACGATCAAGTAGGCGTCGTCATCCGCGCATGGATCGACGCTGCCACGAAAAAGGCGCGCTGCATCGTGAAGTTCAGCCGCAGCGCGTGCGGCGAAGATATTTTCCAAGACATCAAGGACGGCATCCGCAGCTTGGTAAGCGTCGGTTACATCGTCCGCAAGATGGTCATGCAGTCGGTCGAAGGTGACATGGAAACTCACCGCGTGACCGATTGGCAGCCCTACGAGGTGTCTGTGGTCGCCGTCCCTGCCGATACCTCCGTCGGCGTCGGGCGCAGTCAACCCACGGAGATTCACACTCACCGTCAGTCAACCAATACTCACATGGCTACCGAAGCTACTCCCGCGGCTCCCGCCGCCCCCATCGTCACGCTCAACGAATCCGACATCCGCACCGCTGCTCTCGCCACTGAGCGCACGCGCGCCAAGGACATCAACGCCGCCGCGGCGCACCTCATCACCCGCCACCCGAAGCACACCGAATCTCTCCGCGCTCTCGCCGCCAAGTGCGTCGAAACCGGCGACAACGTCGATGCGTTCAATCGCTCTGTCCTCGCCGACATTCTCGCGACGACCGAGACGCGCACTCCCGGTATCCGCCAAGATGCGAACGCCGCGACGCTCAATCTGAGCAGCAAAGATCGGAAACGCTACTCGCTCATGCGCGCGATCAATCTCGCCGCCGCCGGCAAGCCGCTCGACGGTCTTGAAGCCGAGTGCTCCGTCGAAATGTCGCGCAAGCTCGACCGCCCTGCGCAAGGCTTCTTCGTTCCAGACGAAATCCTGCTCGGCAATCGTGCTGCGCAACGCGGCCTGTCCGCCAACATCAATTCCGATGGCGGCTACACGGTCGGAACCGAAATCATGACGAATGAGCTGGTTGAGCTTCTGCGCAACCAGTCCAAGGTGATCGGCCTCGGCGCTCGTCTCATCACCGGCCTGACCGGCAATGTCTCGATCCCGCGTCAACTCACGGGCGCTGCCGCCTACTGGGTCGCCGAGGGCGCGAGCATCACGCAAAGCTCCGCCACCTTCGGTCAAATCTGGGGCAAGCCCCGCCGCATCGGCACCTCCGTTCCTTACTCTAAGGAATTTCTCGCACAGACCTCCCTCAGCGCCGAGAGTTTCGTCCGAGATGACAGCATGAACGCCATCGGCGTTGAGCTGGACCGCGTGGCGATCAACGGCACCGGCGGCAGTCAGCCGCTCGGCATCCTGAATCTCGCTTCCGGCGACCGCTCGACCAGCGTCAGCTTCGGCGCTGCTCCGACTTGGGCGAAATACGTCGATTTCTGGACGCAGGTCGCGACGAACAACGCGCTGCTCGGCAATCCCGCCTACCTTACGACTCCCGCGAGCGTGGCGAAGGCGATGACCGTCCAGAAGTTCGCCACCTACGGCGACCCGATCCTCAAGGACGGCAAGATCGGCGTCTATCCCGCCGAGTGGTCCAACCAGTTCCCGTCCTCGGGCACGCTGAATCAGGTCATCTTCGGCGATTTCTCGCAGGTCCTCTTCTTGGAGTGGGCCGGCTACGACATCGTTGTCGATCCGTTCTCTGGCAAGAAAGAGGGCACGGTTGAAATCACCATCCAGCGCCTGATGGACATGATCATCCGCCGCAGCAAGTCGTTCTCAATCTCGTCGGATTCCGGCGCTCAGTAATCCGCCGAAATCTCAACACTCAACCCGATACCACTACCATGTATCCCGCAGACATCACCGGCCCTCTCACGCAGACCAGCGTTTCCGCCATCGCAGCCCGCACCGCCACCGTCACCGCGACGGGCGTCGACGTGCGCGGCTACAAGGGCGGCCTCGTTGTTCAACAGCTCGTTGGCGTCGTGTCCGGCACTACGCCGACGCTCGACGGCAAGCTTCAGCAATCGTCCGACAACTCCACCTGGAGCGACATCGCCGGCGCGACCTTCACTCAGGTCACGGCGACTGATTCGTTCCAGAAGATCGGCATCGATGTTCGGCAGACCGGCGGCTACGTCCGCTACGTCGGCACCATCGCTGGCACGACTCCCAGCTTCACGATGGGCGTCGTCCTTCTCGGTCAAAAAGAGCGCGTCTAAGGCGCAAGGCTAGTCAATCCAACCGCCTCCGGTCGCGTGACTCACATCCGCACCGGAGGCGTTTTCTTTCCATGGCACTTTTCGACAATATCCAAGCGAAGTTCGCCAACGCTCAGCGCACGCTCGCCCGCATTCAGGGCGTAGACACGACGCAGACGGAAACGAATATCATCGTCAATGGAGCGGCTTACATCGGCACGTTTGGAGCGGCGCAGATTTCCGACGTGATTTCAGTCGGCGGCGGCTATCGTCGCGTCGCTCGGCTGCCGGTCACGATCACGCGCGGGCAGTTCACCTCTCCGCCGGCGTCGAAGCAGAAAGCCGTCCGCACCGACATTTCGCCTGCCATCGAATACCTGGTTGATGACGTGGACGTGAACGACGCGCACCACTACACGCTACTTTTGGTTAAAAACGGAGCCTGATTCTATGCCGGAAATCACCGAATACGACTACTACGATGCTACGCTCGCGATCACCATTGTAACGCAGCGTCCCGAGGCTGCTCCGTCGCAACTGCTCGTCTCGGCAACGCTGCACGAAGAATTCGCCGCGCGCGTCCGCAAAGTTCTGCGCGAATTCCGGCAGCCGCTCGACGTCTACCTGCCATATTACGCCGTCAATCGCATCCGTCCGTCTGGAACGGCACGCGACATCGACCGAGAGCTGAATCAGGATCTGCTGCGCCAGCAGTTCGCGCTCGGATTTTCACTCACGGCGGCGGCGCAGATTGCCGACGAAATCGCCGTGTTTGCGATGGAGCGGAACATCGAAAAGGCCGTGCGCGACCTGTTCACGGCAAATGAACTGCCGCACATCTTCATTCCCGGACAAGACGGCGTTCACGGCGAGAGCTACATCGATATCGTCGTGACGCTCGGCGCGGCGACGAATCAGGGCGTCTGGAACGTGCCGGCTGGCATCGCCTGACCATGGCCGCGGCGATCCTCAACGCCGAAGATATTGGCGAAAAGCTGTCAGAGTCGCTGCGCACCATCGCGAAACTGCAGGGCTTTTCCGAGCAGACGGTGACGCTTGGCGAGGTCGGCGTGATTCTAAAGGCGTGCGCCGGGCGGACGAAGGTCGCGAAACAAGAACGCATCGCCACCCGCACGCGTTCGCGCGTTCTGCACAACCTCGGCCTCACCTCTGGCAAGCTCACGGTGACGATCAACAGCGGCTCGCGGGGCCCGGCTGGTCGCGTATGGGCTATCGTCGGAGACGGCCCAAAGAAAGGCGCGAGCGCGAAAAGCAATCGCCGCTCATTCCTGCTCGCCGGACAAATGTCGGATAACGCGCAGAAGTTCACGCCGACGAAATACCACTTCATCAATCAGCGTTGGTGGGACATTCGCGACACGACAAACGAGTTCGGGACGGCTTTCCGTCGCGCGCTACCTGCCGCGGAACAGGCTTCCGGCCTTGCCCGTCAGTCGTGGGTGCAGATGGCCGACGACCTCGGCATCATTCTTGAAGATATTCCTGGCGCAGGCGCGTCTTCCGCCGCCATCGCCAAGGCGCGCAAGGCCATCGCATCGGACGGAAAGACCTACGCCAACGGCATCGGGACATCGGAATACGAGGCAAACAAGAGCTTCATCGCCACGCTTACCAACCGACTGCCGTATTGGCCGAAAATCGCGCTCGATAGCGTGCTGCTGTCTGTGATCGCCGGACGCACGAAGTATTTCGAGCAGAACGTGGCGCGGGCCGTGTTCGCATCGCACGCAGAGACGGTGCGCGCATATCCTTGGCTGAAGCTCGTCGGCGCAGCGGCGTAGGCATGGCGGTTGACATGTGCGGCGGTAGTTAGAACCGCCCGTCAACCTTTCCGCATAACTTCCCATGGCCGCACTCACCATCACCGCCGCAAACGTCCTCGGCTCGTCGCTCGCCACGCGCCTTTCGCAATACAAAAGCGCCGCCGCCATCATCGCGGGGCAGCTCGTTTATCTCAACTCCTCGAACGCATGGGCGCTCGTTGACTCCGATGCCTCGTTCGGCACTGCACCGACTGACGTTCGCGGAATCGCAGAAAACTCGGCTCCCGGCGTCGGTCAGCCGCTGGTCGTCGTGACTGCCGATCCGAACTTCACGATTGGCGCAACCAGCACCAACGGCTCGACGATCTACGCGAGCACGACTCCCGGCAGCATCACCATCGCCGACGTCCCGGCAGCCGGCTCCAAGCCGATTGTCGTCGGAATCATGAACAGCACCACGACTGCCGTGCTCAACATCTTTTCGACCGGAGTCGTGATCTAAACTGCCGCAAACGCAGCACCAAACACCATGGCATCAAATCTCTCCCTCGCCGACAAAGCCCTTATCCGGGGCTCGATCAAAGTCACCGTCGACGGCTACGTTTACCTCCTCAAGACCGGCTCGCGCTCAAAGCCCGTCATCTCGAATTTTGAGAAGGACGAGAACGGCAAACCGCTCGCCTCTTCCCACGTAGTGGACTTCCAAAAGATGTCCGCCGAAATCATGGCTTACACCGGCACGCCTGAGCCTTCCCAGCTTGTCCCGTTCCTCTACGACTCGAAGTATTGGGCTGTTGGCAATCTGACGCTCAGCTACTCGACCGAGGGCCTTCGCGGATATTCCTGTGAAATCACCCAGCTCGCCGGCACGTCCGCCGCAGATTTCGTCGCCTCGTAATTTCGCTACGGCACACGGCGCTTGCATCGCCGCACACCTGAGCCCGTCCGGCCAACATGCCGCACGGGCTTTTTCTTGCCCGACCCATGGAAATCTCTGAAGCCCTCGATAAAGTCGCACGCCAGTCCGCTCAACGTCGGTCTGCCGCATGGGCATCCGTGCCGGAAGACGTGCTCGGACTGCCGCTGTCACCGATCACGCCGGCGACGTTCGATCTGCTGCACGGCACGCGCAATGCCTTCGTCTGCGGACTTCCGCCTGTCATGGCCGACGTGCGCAATTTCATCCTCTACCATTCGCCGGGATTTGATCCAGACGCACCGACGCCGCGCTTCCTTTCGCGTCTGCGCGTGAATCTCCGCATTGAGCGCGCACTATGCCCGCTGCTCACGCCGACGCGCGAACGGGCGGCAATCACGGCAGAGCGGTTTATGCAGGCCGTGCGCGAGATCCGCAGCATCATCACCGATACCTGGGCCGACGCACTTCCGCCGAATGATGAAGAAGACGACCGCGGGCCATCCGTTGCCGCCGCGCTTCATGCGCAACTCGCCGACATGTTCGCCCGCGAATACCATCACTGGCCGCACCCGCTTCCGCTCAGGCACACGCCGATCAAGCAACTCATGCAGCTCGCGCGCTGCTCCGACCGTCATCACCTCGGTAGCAAGGCGACCTATTACGATGCGGCAGAGGCGCGCATCATCCGCGATTTCCTGAAAAACGAGAACGCCGACGCAATCGCATCTGCGCAGCGCGAAAAATCCACACTCTGACCATGGCCGACCTGATCACAAAAATAGGCTCAGACAGTTCCGCACTTCGCAACGACGTGACGGCTACGGCCGGCGTCGTTAGGGAAAAGTTTTCGGCGATGAAAAAGGACTCCGATGGAGGAGTTGCCGACAACGTAAAAAGCCTGAAACGCGGATTTAATGACCTAAAGGACCTTCTTGTTGGTGGCGGAATGATTGAAGGCGTAAAACGCTTTTTTGACTTCGCCATCGAGAACGCGCGCAAGTCGACCGACGCGAACGATCAAAACGCGGCAGCCGTGCGCCGGTTTGGTGATTCGATGGACGGCATCAAAGAAACTGCCGGAAAGGCATCCGTCTTTCTCGTTGGCATGTTTAACCGCATCGGCGAATCCATCGGAACAGGGTTGAAAGGCGCGGCTGCGGCGATTTCCGGCACGTTCGACGCATGGGGCGAGGGCGAGCGCGTGCTTGAAGACACGGAGAAGGCTGCGCGCAGAGCCGAGCTATCGTTGGCGGAGTCGAAAAAGCACGCCGAAGACTGGAAGCGCCTGAACTCCGAAGCGAAGGACCTTGCCGACAAGCGCGAGGAATCCGAACGGAAGGCCCTCACCACGACCGAGCAAAAGTCCATCCTCGAACAAAAGCTACTCGAAGCCCAACGCGCCGAAGCCGACGCAGGCGAAAACGCGCTCGCCCGTCGCATCGCCCAAGTCGCGCAGATGAAGATCGGCAATCAGCTATTCGAAGTAGAGAAAGCGTTGAGCGACGAAGCCGTAAAGAACGATGAGAAGCGCCGCGCCGAAGCCGATGCGCGTCACAAAATCCAACTCGACGGCCTCGACAACTTGGACAAGGAGGCGATTTTGATGCAGGAAATCAACGACGCGCAGGGACTGATCGCGAGCGGCGTCCTCAGCATCAAGGACACGGAATACCAGCGCACCGTTCTCGCCGACCGTCAGGCCGAACTGCTCAAGACGCAGAACAAGATCGCCGACGAAGGAAAGAAGATTGCGGAGGCGACGGAGCAACTGGCCGAAAAGCAAAACGAGTTTTCGAGCGAGATGCTCAGCGCACAGGAAAAATACAACGTAGCGAAAAAGGAGGAGGCGAAGTTGCGCGCGCAGATCGCAGAAATGCCCGACGGCCTCGATAAGATCAAAGAGGAGACCCGGCTACTCGACCTTCAGAAGAAGTCACGCGATGCGCTGAAGGATATTGCCTCGCAGGATAAAGAGCTGGCCGGACTGCTGCTGAAAGGAAAAGAGAATCTGAACGAAGTCGAGAAAGTGCGCTTTGATATTCTGACCGGCGTCGTGACTCAGTCACAGTTGGATAAAGAGCTGCACGAACTCACAACGAAGGCGCTCACTAGCGAACTTATCCCAGCCGAAAAAGAACGCCTCTCCGTGCTCACTGGACAGGTCAAGGCCATGGAAGAGCAGAAGAAAAAAGTCTACGAGCTGAATAAAGATTGGGATAACTACCAGATCAAGGTTCAGCGAACTGGCACTGGATATTCAGGCCAGTCCACAGCGGCACTCACGGGAGTTCGCGACCGGCTAAATGCGCAGCTATCGGGAATCAGCCAGAGCGGTCGCACATATCGCGACGCCGACCAGATGCAGGATTACGGAGGATGGTTGACCGGATCAACCTACAAGACCGAGCTGGCCGCGGTTGAAAAAGAACTGGCGAAGCGCCGCGAGGTTTCGCAATACGCCGCGCGATTTGGCGAGCAGGCGACAATCAAGCAATACGGCGACGATCTCGCGCAACGTGCGCTCCGAGACTTGAGCGACACGAGCGTAAAGACGGCCAACGCGCTCACGAGCATCAATGAAATGATGCAGAACTCTCCGCTGTTCACGCGGTAATACCATGCCTAACCAAATTCTACGCGACGGACAATTTATCCGCGGGTTTTACGTAAATCGCGCGCGCGACAAGTATCCGTTCCAAGTCAACGGTGACAACGTGACGAAAACGACTGAACGCGATTTCAGATGTCGGGCTGATTACTACCGAGTCGGACAGGTCGGGATAGACGTGCTTCCGGGGTCTAGTCCGAAACAGTATCTCGTGGCCGAAACAGATCCTTCGCCGATTGGCGTAGCGGAAATTGTTTCGAGCGTGCGCACATTCTCGTCTGTTCCTGGCGATCAAGTGAGCTACAGCACCCGCGTCATCACCAAGCCCACGGCCGCTAGTGCCGGCGGCACAACCGGTGCAATTTATATTTTTTACGGCTCGGGCGGCTCCAATCTCGGGCTCTACACCACGTATCAAAATTACATCTTCGCGCCGAATAACAAAATATACGGCACGCTCCTCACCGCCACCTCGGCGAATAGCGGCGCCAATACCCGCCTGACCGCCACGGCTCATGGCATCACCGGAACCGAAGAAATCATCGTTCGCATCAATGCGGGCGGCTCGCCTTTCCAAATTGTTTCAGCCGGCGCTTACACCGTAGTCGATGCCAACACTATCGACGTGCTGGGATACAATTGGGGCACCTCTTCAACCTCGCTTGCGAAATACCTCCGCGACTACACCCCCGGCACCGACCGCGTCGGCCTACGCCGCACGCAGAAATTTTATCTCCCAGGCGTCACCAGCGGCATCACCACCCCGGCCGATATACCGCTGCCCTCGCTCCTCGTAAATGACGTCGAGCTGCTCGCCTCGCTCCTGGCTAACACCACCGGTTATCAAACCTACGACGCCAGCGAACTCACCCGCTGGAACGAGTGGCCCATCTACACGCAGACCTACGACGAGATCAACATGGCCGACCTATGAAGACCATCGATCTGCCCGCCACCGTCGCCGAGCTGCTCACCGATCCCCGGCGCGTCCGCGATGCGATTGCCCTCCTCAATGCCCTTGCGACGATGGAGGTGCATCTTGTCGCTCCGGGCAACGTCGCACCGCTCAGCCCGGGCAATAAACCCATCCGCGGCGATCCGCCAAACCTCATCCTCCCGCTCCCGCTCAAATTCACCGCCGCCATCACCGATAGCACCGCCACCGCCGCGAGCGCCAGCGCGCAGCTCAACCTTCTCCTCGCCGAGCTTCGCAAGACCGGGCAACTGCCTTCTTAGCCCCTCGGTTGACAGCGTGAGCCATTTGCAGAGGAACCCATGCAAATCTACCTAGTAAAAGGCTATCTCGACGTTGCGGCGACTTCGCTCGTTGACGCCATGGCATTGCTCGCGGCCCTCGCGAATCCGTCGACCAGCGCAAACTCGGCTGCGATTGCACGCATCACCGGAAAACTCGAAACGCTCGTGCAGTCAGACAGCGGCGAGCCTCTTGTGATTTCGTCCATCGACGACACGACGGGCGCGATTTCGAGCTGGGTCACTGATAGCAGCGTCGTCATCTCGGTCGGCCTAGGCGACCCCGACACGGCAAACGGAAATAGCTACGCGAGCACGCTGAGCCTTGGAGTTGCAGGAAGCACGCGCACCGGAACGCTCGCGTTAAACACCGCCGCCCTCGCCGACGCTCTTCGCATGATTTCATGCGGCGGTCAGCGGCTCGGTAGGTTCACGCTACAGATCCGCAAGACCTACGCTGGAGCGACTAAGACCTACGCGCTTTTGCCGATCATGGTTTCGGCTGGCGTGCTCAATAGTTCGCCGAGCGCAATCTCGACTCCGACTTATGTTCTGACGTCAGAAGCGCGCGCCGGATACCTCATCAACCTAGCGACCGTAACCAGCATCACGGGCGGGGGCGCTACGACGCTAGACGGGCAGGATGCAGGAAGCTCCACGTTTCCGGTCGGATGCATTGCCGTAACCAGCGATGGCGACATTGGCCGTCAGTGGAAACTCAAGGGGACTTACATCTCCGCCACCGATCTATCGCTTGGCCTAGTCAAGCCAACCAACAGCGACGCATCTACGAATCCCTGCCACTGGAAACTCATCACATGAAGCCGATTCTCCGCTTTTTTCTTCCGCTTGCGCTTGCCGCACTTTCGCTCGCACCGCATCGCGCAACCGCGCAACCTGCAACGGTCATGGCTGATCCGACGACGGGCGCGTTGTTCCGCCCAGCCGCATCGACGTTCATCTCGGGTAACTCGCTGCTCACCACGACAGGGGCCGCGGCTGCATATCAACCGCTCGACTCCGATCTCACCGCCATCGCCGCGCTTACAACCACGGCCAACGGTCGCAGCCTCCTCACCGCATCAAGCCTCACGCTCGCCGGACTCGGCCTCGCCAACGGTGCGACGCTCGACACCATCGGAGCCAAGACGCAGACCGGCACGGGCAACCTCGTCCTCGCCACGAGTCCGACACTCACGACGCCCAACATCGGCGCTGCTACGGCAACGAGCATCACCGGCCCAACCGCCACCAACCTCACCTTCACCGGAGGCAGCTCGGGCGCGTCGCTGGTGCTGGGGCAGGGATCGAGTGGGGTGGCGCGAATCACCAAAGCCGGATCGGCAGCGGCACTAACGGAGGTCTTGCGCATTTCAAACACGACGCTGACCGGCGGCGAGTTTCTTAACTTCAACGAGACCGACACGGCGGCAACCCCTGCATACATTGCTCGGTATAACTCGTCTCATGCGACCTTGGCCAACGTGTTTCAGTTCGCCAACGCAGCCACTTCAGGACCTATTTGGATGAGTCCAGTAACGGGTGTCGTGATCGACAGCACCTACAATTCACCGGGCAATGCGAGGCTCAGCGTCTCTCCCAGTGGCATCGGAGCGGGATCGCAAGTGCAGTTTGGTTTGGGCGGATTTCTGACCTCTGCCGAGTTGCACGAAGGCATGATCTCAGGTGGGGCGCGGTGGGATCAAACCGCAGGGAGTTGGCGGGCCGTTGGAACGGCAGCGGAGATTGTTTCGCTCAATTCCACGACCGGAGGGATTCGATTCTATGTCGATTCCGGTTTGGTGAACGGCGCAACGTTTTCTCCAACCCCCATTTCGACAATCACCGCGAGCGGTCTAGGTATTTTCAACATCTCCCCCAGCGTGGCTTTGGATGTGACTGGCGCTGGTTATTTCACGGGGCTCCTTAAAACGGTGCAGGCCGGGGCTGGGGTAGAGGGATTTCGCCTCACCAACACCACCACCTCTGGTTCTGTCTATCTTAATTTCAACGAGACCACCTCGACAGCTACGCCCGCCTATATCATTCGCTACGGCTCCACCAACGCGAGCAGCCCGAACATTCTGGAGGTGAACGCGACGGGCACCGGGGCAAAGTTCCGGGTGTTACCTGCAATGTCGATCACCGACACCACCTCCTCCAGCTCCTCCACCACCGGCGCACTCACCATCGGCAGCGGCAGCGCGGCGAGCTCCGTGGCGATTGGTGGGGGGAATGTTAATGTGGGAGGGACGCTGGCGGTGGGCGCAAATATCGAAATGATAGGTGGCGCTAATCTCCGCTTCGCCGGAGCAGGCGGTGGGTTGTTCTATACATCAGGATACAGTCAGCCTATTTCCATTCAGTCGTCGGCACTTAATCTAAATACGCTGTCGGGAGGAGTCACAACCTTTGGCGGCGTCAGCATCCTCAAAAACTACACCGTCGCCACTCTCCCGGCTGCGGCCTCCTACACCTACGGCGAAGCCTACGTGAGCGACGCCACCCAAGCGGCAGGCACCTCCATCGGCTCTGCTCCCACGGGCGGCGGCTCCGTGGTGCGCGGCGTTTATTCCAACGGCTCTGCTTGGCTCCTCCGCTAATTTCCAAACCATGAAAACCAAACTCATCCTCCTCCTCGGCGCACTCGTAGCGGGTGTCGCATTCGCTGCCGACGCTTCGCCGGCCGTCTTGTCCTCCTCCACGAAAAACGGCGTCACCACGCTCGTCACCACGGGCCGAGTCCAAGCCGAGGCCGCAGTCAACGCAGACGGCACCGTGACCTTCACCGTGTTCCCCAACGTGACTCTTCTCGACTCGACCGGCACGCCCATCGCCGCGCCTCAGCTCGACACCGCCAAGGGCTTTCCCGTGAACATCTCTGCGGAACTCGTGGGCAAGATTCTCGCGGAAGTAAAAGCCGCCTACGTCGCCAAGCTCGCCGCCGAAGAGGCTGCGAAGGCAGAGAAGTAATTTCCCGCCGTGCTCCTCACCCGCACCCAGCTCAACGCCGCTCTCGAAGCCGCTTCGGTCCCGGTGTGGACATGGGCCGGCGTGGCGTCGATTCAGGGTAACACCTTCGGCACTGTCTCGCGTGAGTGGGTGGCCAGCGTGTGGGCCGCGGGTCTCGAAGAGCTGCGCCTCAATGCCCCCGAGCTGCTCGACACCCGTGCCCTCGGTGGCGGCAAGACCCAGCTCGTGCCGCGCTACGATCCCGATGCCTTCTGCTGCC
>ERZ650304.628-NODE-628-length-16893-cov-5.518114_pt1 | contig 16893 bp, 17 predicted proteins | sample MGYA00376240_ERZ650304 | MGnify/ENA primary metagenome ERZ650304 (study PRJEB26733, sample SAMN07839271) | wastewater metagenome | biome: small river; feature: stream; material: water | place: USA: North Carolina | collected 2016-03-01 ...
GCAGTGGCGCCGAGCAGGTTGACCGGCGTTCCGTCGATGTCCCAGACGAAGGACTCGACCTGGTCGTCGCCGGCATTGATTTCGAGGTCGTGCTCGAAAGTCACATTGCTCATCAGGGGCTCCTAAATCTTTTCTTCCCAGCGGAACCCCGTGCCGCGCAACGTGGCGAACGGGTTGTCGATGGGTGAGAGTTCGGCCAGCAGGCCGAGCCCACCGTAGCGCTGCGACTTGGCCAGGTTGGCCGGGTCCGGGATGTAGACCACCTCGCCCAGGGTGCCGACGAGGGCCTGCATTTCGTGCAGCTGGTCTGCCTCGGCTTCGGTGAGCACCGGCAGCCGGAAGTCGGTGCGCCGTTTGCGTCTGCGCGCGGTGCCGTACCGGGTGCCAGAGAGGGCGTCCACTACGTTGCTGAGGTCAACGCGGGAGTCGGCGAAGCCTGACTGCTCCGCGTTCATCTGCGACGGCTGGAACCCACCCCCCACGAACAGCCGGCCCATCTGGATGTAGCCGGCGGCGTTGGTGGTGTCGTTGATCTCCACCACGGCATACCGGGCCGACACTGCATCGAATGCGGCCAGCGCGTTGTACTGGGTGCCCCAGTCCGAAGGGGTGTCACCCTGGAAGGTGAGCTGCAGCGCGGTGACCCAGCCCGAGTTGTAGCCCAGCACGTCGGGGCCGCTGGTGGTGATGCTCTGCAGCTGGGCATTGCTCAGCCGGGTGGTCCACCGGGTGGCACGCACCAGGGTGCCTCCCATGGTGTTGCCCGCCTGGTCGAGCTTCAGGCGCATGCGGTCGGGCGTGGGCAGCGTGCCCGATGCGTCGGTGCCCACGGTGCCGCCGGCCAGGCAGCCCGCGAAGTCGTTGGCCGACCAGGCCACGGCCGCCTTGTACGTGACGCCGGCTGCCACGGTGCCGATGGTGATGTCGCACTGAGTGACGCCGCCGTCGGTGACGGTGAACTTCAAGTCCGTTCCGCTGGTGTACAGGCGCACCTGCTCGTTGGCGGTGTTGTTGTCCAGGCTGATGATGGGGCAGGTGCCGCTGGCCGGCGTGTCGAATTCCGCGTACAGGGTGCCGGCGGTGGCGCTGTGCTGCCCGGTGAAACTGGCGCCGGTGATGAGGTAGCCGCTGCCGCTGGTGGTGCAGCGGTCATCCACCGCGGCCGGGGCCGCGAAGTCAGCGTCGAAGGGCGCATTGCCGAGGCGCACGCGCCAGGCGCCGGCGCTGCTGATGTTGTGGGCGGCCAGGGCCAGCGCGCGCAGGGTGTAGGCAGCGCCCAGATCCGCGCGGAACTTGGTGTTGACCATGGCCGCGCTGCCGGTGCGCGCCACCTGCGCAAGCGGGCTGGTCTTCAGGTTGTTCAGCGGGTAGATGGTGAAGGCGCCCGACGCCGCGGCCAGGGTGGCGTTGTCGGCGCGGTTGGCGTAGCACAGCAGCACGTTGCTCATGTCATCCCCAGACCGTCAGTTCGCGCTCGTCGGCCTGCAGGTCTTCCTGCTGCCCGATCAGGCGCCAGTAGGTGCCGCTGAGGCTGAAGCGGGCGTAGTCCAGCAGCACCCGGTTGCCGACCTGGAAGGACTCCTTGCTGCCGCTGCCGATGGCGTTGGAGATGGCCGAGCCGTGCACGCGCAGCGTGAACATGCGGCGCTGATAGGCGAACATCAGCAGCAGGTCACTGGCGAGCTGGGCGGCCTGCGTGGCGTCTGCCAGCAGCGTGATGACCACCAACTCGCCCGCATTCGGCCAGGTCGTGAGCGTGGCCGCGTTGTTGGCGGTGGCGGTGCGATATTCCTCCGCGTAGTACGCCTGGTCTGCCGCGCTGGCGGCGGCCAGCTCGGTGGACGACATGACGCGCCAGTTGCGCGCGTACTTGACGGTCACTCGGTGCACCGGCAGACCCAGTACCTCGTCGGCCGGCCGCACCTGTTCGATGGAGATGATTTCCGACGCGCCGAATCTCAGAGGATCCGGGAAGACCAGGCCGCGCGGCAGGTCGACATAGTCAGGCCCGGACGCCCGCCGCAGCTGATACACCCAGTACCCCAGGCCAGAAAAGGCACCCGTGCGCGAGTAGCCGTACGTCAGGAAGGCGCTGGCGCTTTCCATGACGTCGCCCAGCACCTGTAGTGCCGTGCGTTCGTCGGTGACGTAGACGCCCACCTTGTCGTTCGGCCGCTCCAGGTCCACCTGGCTGAGGGTGACGCCGGCCAGCGCCGCAATCTTGGTCAGCACGTACTGGATCTCGGCGTTCCCGGTGCCCGACACATCGGCCGGGTTGAGCGCGTCGCACGTCAGCAGCGCCGGGGTGGCGTTGATGCGGAAGCACCCGCCCGCCGGCCACACGCGGAAGGTGCCGGCCGCCGGCGCATTGGCTTCCATGTCGGCCTGGTCGGTGTAGTCGGCGCCGGGGGTCAGGGCCACCCGCGCGTCGAGCACCGAGAGGGTGTAGCCCGTGGTGAAGCCGCGTACGCCGTCGAGCTGGTAGATGAGCTTGCTGGTGTTGACGCAGACCGGCACGACGTTGACGCACTCGCCCACCAGCAGCGGCTTAGGCTGGCCGCCGATGTCGTTGGCGGTGCCCTCGATGCCCGCGGGCAGCGCGTTCGTCCCGGCGTACTTGGTCGTCAGCAGCGGCTTGTCGAGCGCGTAGCCGGCGTCTCGCACCGCGAACGTGACGGTTTCCTCGGTGAAGATGGGCTGCTCGATCACGCCGCCGCGCACCGGGCTGTTGGCGGTGGCGTTGCCGGTGACGGGGTCGATCTCGTGCAGCTCGTAGGTGAAGCCGTCAAAGGCGTACGCGCCCAGCCCGTCGAGGGCGCCGTCGGCGTTTTCCAGCACGATGGCCCCGACGCTCACGTTGATGCGGCCGCCCTGGGCGCGCAGGCGCCGCTCGCCGAACATGTGCCGCTGCAGCAGGCCGGCATGGCGCAGGCGGCCGTCGATGTAGGTGTCTGCCGGCGTGGCGCTGCTGCTGGTGTTGTAGCCGACCGTTGCGTAGCGCCACGCGGTCGGCGTGCCGCCGCTGTCCCGGCTGTTGAGGACGACCATGTAGTGCGCCACGGTCAGCCCTCCACCGACGCCAGCAGCCGCGCATTCGCGGCTTGTCGGCTGCCAGCTACCAGCTCGCCCAGCGCGTCAAGCTCGGCGCGGCCCCAGGCGCTGTTTTGCGCGATGAGGGCCGACAGCAGCCGCACCACTTCGCCCTGCCCGCCCCCGCCCGCGTTCTCGCTGGCCGGCACCACCCGTTCACCCCGGTGCAGGTAGGCCAGGCCGTCGCTCGGCACGTAGGGCGTGCCCGACGCATAGGCCGGCACCACGCTGCCCGGGCCGAAGCTGGCATACGAGCCGGTGGGTGTGCTGGTGATGACGGGCGAGCCACCCCAGGCCGCGCCGCCCGTGGCTGGATTCCCCGTGCTCACGCCGCCCGGCACCACGCCGGCCAGGCCGGTGAAGTAGGCCTGCTGCACCGCCGTGCTCGTCACCACGGCGCTGACGGTGGCCGCCGTGTTGGTGGCGATGGCGCCAAGCATGGCCACCTGCTGCTGGGCCTGCTCCAGCATCTGCTGCTCGTAGCTCTTCACCGCGGGCAGCTGCTCCAGCTCGGCCAGCACCTGGGCAATGACGGCATGCGTGGTGCCGCTGCTGGCGCTGTAGCCCTTCTGCGCGTCCAGGTAGGCCTGGGCAGACTGAGCGATGCGGCCGCTGGCCTCCAGGTTGCCCTGGCGGGCCAGGCCCAGGTCTGCCAGGTACTGGCCCCGGGTGTTGGCCAGCAGGGTCTCGGGCGAAGCCAGGCCGTTCTGGGTGACGCGCATCTGCCGGATGAAGTCAGCGATGCCGCCGCCGGCGCCCACCATGTCGGCCAGGTACTGCGCCTGGGCCCGGGCAGCGTCGGTCAGGCCGGTGACGCTGTCGGTCAACGTGTCGGTGACGGGGTACAGCGAAGCGAAGGCGTCCTGCACGCTCATCAGCGCAGCCAGGAAGCGCACGGCAGCTTCATCGTCGCGCGCGGAGAACGCGTCGACCACTTGGCGGAACTGGCCGCGGCTGCTGTTGAGGATCTGCTCGGGCGTGAAGGTGCCGCCGGCCGCGCGCAGGGCGTTGCTGATGTTGGCCGCCGTCACCTGCCGCTGCTCTTCCTCGCTCAAGTAGTTCTTGGTGTAGCCGGCCAGGTTGTTGATGGCCTGCTGCATGCCACCCGACGCCTCGACGAAGGCGGCCTTCAGATCGAAGGTGAGGCGGCGCAGGTTCTCGAACGGCAGAGAGTCGAGCGCGCTGGCGAACTGGTTCACCTGCGTGATGACGGTCTGCACCGCGGTCAGCGTGGCGTCGAGCTCGCTGCTGGCCATCGCGTCGAAGTCCTTGTCGCGCAGCAGGCGCATCACGGACTCGGGCACGTCGGCGGCAGACTGCAGGGCCTGCAGGGTGGCTTGCTTCAGCTCTTCGGAGAACGCGGCCACGGCCTGCTCGGCGGTCATGTTGCCGCGCCGGTTGTTCCAGCCGTCTTGCGCAAAGCCAGCGCCCCAGCCCTGGCCGAAGACGCCGCCAGTGGACAGCGTGCCGCCCGCGTAGGCGAAGCCCTTCCCTTTCTCGCTGGTCTCCAACCCGCTCATGAAGTTGGTCAGGCGCGAGCTGCTGCCCACCGACGCCAGCAAGGCGTTGATGCCCTGCGCGGTGGCGCCCGCCGCGGCACCGCCCTCGGCCAGCTGGCCGCCCGAAGGGTTGGCCAGCAGGTTGCCGAAGTTGTACTGGCCGCCGCTGCGCGTCTCGCCGCCGCCGAGGGCCTTGGACAAGGCGTAGATGGCCAGGGCGGCCGCGACCCAGGGGCCGGCGGCCGCGAACATGCTACCGGCGCTGGTCATGGCCGTGCTGGCCGTGCCGAGGCCGCCGATGGCGTCCACCGTGGTGGAGAGGCCCAGTGCCTCGCCCATGCCGCTGGTGGCGAACTGCGTGAACACGCTGCTGCCCGAGCCGAAGCCAGCGAGGTTGCCCAAGTTGCTCAAGCTGTTGACGGTGCTCAGGCCCTGCACGAAGTTTCCACCGCCGCCCAGCTGCGCCGCAGCCTGCGCTGCACCTGGCATGCCCATGCTGACGCCGACATTGATGATCCAGCGCTTGACCGTCATCTGGTACAGCATGTCCAGCAGAGCGGCCTTGAGCGTCTGGCCCAGTCGCTTGAAAGTGCCAGCGCCGCCTTCGAAGATGTTCACGAAGACGTCGTGGGCGGTGCGGTCGATGCTGCGCCACATCTCGATGGCCTCGCGCGTGGCTTCGCGCTGCTCCACCGCCTGCGTGATGGCGACGGCCAGGTCCTTGTACTTCTGCTTGCTCTTGTCCAGTTCGGTGGCTTCGAGCTGGCGCAGGGCAATGGCGACCTCGCGCTGCGCATTGGTCATCGTCAGCGCGTCGGCTTCGAGCTGGATGCTCTTGAGCAGGTCGTCGGCCTTCTTCTCGGCGGCGATGTCCTGCTGGAACAGCTTGTCGCGGGAAGCGAACAGATCGTCCACCGCCTTGGCCTCGCCCTTCCACCGCTCGATCAGCTGCTTCGTCTGCTCGTCGATGGCCTTCTGGTTCTCCTTGAAGAAGGGTTGCTGGGCCAGCAGCTTGGCCTGTGCTTCGGTGAGCTGATCGACGTTGATCGCGCCGCGCGCGTAGAGCGCGTTCAGCCTTGCCCAGTCCTTGGCAAAGTTGCCCGACAGGCCGGAGAGCTCGGCCAGCAGCTTGGCCTGTTCCTCCAGGTCCCTGTTGGCTTCGGCCGGCATCTTCAGTTGGTTGCCCTTGCGCGCCTTGTCGAGGGCTGCGGCAGCTGCCTCTGCAGCTGCTTTCTCCTTGTCGAGGGACTCGGCCTGCCGCTGGTGCATCCGCACCTCTTCTTGCAGGTAGCCCAGCTTCTTCTGCAGTCTGGAGACCTCGGCTTCGGCAGCCGGCCGGTCAACTTCGCGCGCCTCGGCCGCACGCACGCGGGCACGGTCCAGAGCATTCATCGTTCCGACGATCTGGTTCGTGACGTCGACGATCTTGACGTTGGCCTGGTGCCGGTCGTCCCCATAGAACAGCGTGTTCAGCCCCACGATGATGCCGTGCAGCTTGCCGCCCTCGACAGCAGCATCAGCGAACGCCTTCATCGCTTTGCCCGTCGCGTCCACCAGTTCACCGGCCAGCAGGATGGCCAGCTTGCCGCTGCTGGCTTGCACACGCGTCAGGCTGTCGTTGAACTCTTCGGCCTTGCGGGCGAAGTCCTGGCCTATGGTGAGGCCCAGGCGGTCGGCCTCCCCCATCAGGTCGCGGATCGCGGCGCTGCCACCGTTGAGCAGCGGGATCATTTCATCGCCAGCCTTGCCCATCAGCGCGAGCGAGATGGCCTGCTTGCCAGCGCCGTCCCCCGCCTTGGCGAAGGCGTCGGCCATCTTCATCATGACGGCCTCGGTGCCCTGCCCCAGGTCCGCCGTGGTGACGCCCAGCTGACGGAACACCGCGATCTTTTCCTTGTCGCCGGCCAGGCCCTGCGCGATGGAGACGTTCAGCTTGCGCATCGACGTGGCCAGCGATTCGTTGGACACGTCGGCCAGCTTGGCGGCGTACTGCAGTTGGCTCAGGAACTCGGTGGCCAGGCCGGTGCGTTGCTGCAGCTTGTTGAGCGCGTCGGCGGCGTCCAGTGCGCCCTTGATCATGCCGGCGAAGGCCGCCACGCTCAGGCCTGAGCCGAGCGCGCCCAGGGCCGTCATGGCCGTCTGTGCAGCGCGCTCGACGCGGCCCAGGCTGCCGTTGACGGCCGACTCCATCTTGGCCATGTCCTCGACGAGGCGCGCCACGTTGGCGTATAGCTGGACTTCGAGCGATCCCGCAAGTGCCATTCTGTGCTTTCGGTGGGTCAGTCGGCCGCCATGGCGGCAATCTCATCTCTCAGCGAGCGCGCCACAACCTGCAGGTGCTCGGTCGTCGGCTCTGTGCTCCATGGCGCGGGGCGCATGGGGTCTTCGGCTGCCATGGCCTCAGCCACGTACTCGCGCGACAGGGCACGCAGGAAGCGCGCTTCCCAGGGCTGCAGCGGCACGCCGGCCACCTGGCACCACGCGGCCAGTTCCTGGTGCGTGATGGGCGCAGGGCCCATGCCGGTGCTGCTGGCCGGGCCGACCTCGAACAGGTAGGCCAGCAGGTAGGCCGCGCATCCGGGGTCGGGCAGCTCTGGCATGTAGCCCGGGTCGCCGCGGGTGGTGCGCATGCGCTGCAGCCTGGCCACCGGCCTGGTCTTGTCTCCCTCGCGGTGGGGTGCGGCATGCAGCCAGGCCAACTGCCGCACGTGCAGGCTCAGGTCCGCGAAGAGCCCGTGGGAAAATTTGCCCAGTCAGCCTGGAAGCGCTCCACCTGGCGGGTGATGTAGCCGAGCTGCGGGTTTTCGTAGATGGCCTGGGCGCCGCCGGGCACCGGGAAGTTGATGAGGCTCTTGGTGACCGCGGCGAGCTTCTTGACCTGCAGCGCGCGCATCTCGTCGGCAGTGTCCTTGGGCTGCCGGCCCTTGCCCGCCGCCACGGCCATGCTCATGGCGATGGACTGCGAGGCCTGCTCCATCTTGGCCTGCGCCTCGACGCCCTGGCGGCTGCCGGGGCCGTACAGCTCGATGCGCACGGGCTGACCGTTGTACAGCAGCGGGTCGCCGGTCGGGCCCAGCACGTCGAGCACGGCGGTTTCGGCCGACATGAAGTCGGCCAGGTTGAAATCATGGTCCATGAACGTTCCTTTCGCGGGTGGAGAAATGCCCGTGCCCCAGCCACCGCTCCCCCGCGAAAAGGGAGACAGCAGCCGGGGTCGGTGCTCAGGATGGGATTGCGCCCGGTGGATCAGGTGGCGGCGACGACCACGGGCTTGCGGCACACCTCGAAGGTGACCGACAGCTTGCGGATGGCGTCAGCCGCGCCGTCTTGGTACTCGCGCTTGGTCACGAGCACGTCGAGGTACTGGATCTCGCCCGTGCTTTCGCCGGTGCGGGCGGGGTAGGTGATCTTCACCGAGTAGCGGTTCTGCGACTCGACGGCGGTCTCGACGATGTCCTGCCCGGCATCGCTGGGCAAGTTGCCCAGCACCAGGGTCTTGGTGCCGTAGTTCTTGGATCCCTTGAACTTCTGCACCACACCGTCGGCCACGGCCGTGAACGTGGGCACGTTGGCGGTGACGCCGTGCGTGCCGTGGTCTTCGACCTGGCCGATGGTGGTGAACGTGATGCCGGTGGCTTGGTAGCCCGCGGCGTCGTAGGTGGCGGGCAAGCTGGCGCTGATCGCGACAACTGCTCCGGCCATGGTTTGGAGGACGGTGCCTTCAGCCATTTTGCTTTCCTTTCAAGGTGAGATGCCGGGCTTGGAACACTCGTGAAAGCATCCGCCGCCCAGGCGAGAAAGCGGGATGCCGAGAAACTGCTACGCGTCGACGAAGGCCGCGATGAAATCCTGCGAGCCGAAGTACAGGGCCGCGTCGTTTGTGAAGTCAGGGCCCTCGGTGTCGGGCAGGATGTGCACGACACTGGTGGACGAGACCGTGCCAGGCCGGCGCGGCACGGCAGCGCGCACCAGGCCGAGCACCTGGCGCAGGCGCGGGTAGGTGTCGGCGTGCACCGTGACCTGCACGCGCGAAACCGCCAGCCCGCTGGCCGCGCCCACCATCTGCGGGCGGCCCGTGGAGACGTGGGTCACAGCGATGGCCGGCGCCGCGGTGCCCTGCGGGATCACGCCCGCGAAGATGCGCGCGCCGGGCACCACAGCCAGCAGAGGCGCATGCGCCGCCAGCAGCGTGCGCACCACCTGCACAGCGTCAGCCACGGCCACCCTTCTTTGCCGCCTTGGCCGGCGCCGCGGCGCGCTCCACGGACACGCCCTGGGCGGCCAGCTGCGCGGTGATCTGCGCCAGGCCCTGGGGCACGCCCAGGTACGGGTCGCCGGCCATGGGACGGTCTCCCGTGTCCACCTCGTCGTCGTAGAAGCGGCGGTCCTCCTCGGGCTCGAAACCGGCCAGCAGGATGCGGCGGGCGCCCAGGGCCGCCGCCAGGCGAATGGCGGTCAGGCCGCTGTTGCGGATCTCCACCACATGCCCGGGGGCCAGCGCGACGGTCTCCCAGCGCGGGCCGATGTACAGGGCGTCGAGGTCAGGGTCATCGATGCCGGTGACGCGCCGGCCGGCGAAGGCGCGCCACTCGGCGGGCCAGTTGCCGTCCAGCGCCAGCAGGATGTCGGCCCAGGGCGCCAGTCGGTGGGCGTGATTGACGACGATGGTCCGCAGTTCCTTCATCGACTCGGCCACTTCGGGCGTCAGGCTGGGGCCGCAGCCGAGCACGGCCACCGTCTCGCCGGCCCATTCGGGCGTGATCTGCCAGGGGGTGGTCATTCTTCTTCGATCTCCAGGTCTGCCGTTTCCAGGCCGTGCTTGGTGGCCAGGCGCCGCTTCATGTACTCGGCCGCGGCGATGACCGCGGGCTGGGCCTTGGCGTCCAGCGCAGTCCGCATGAACGGGCGCGGCTGGATGCCGGGGTGCTGCACGCTCTTGGCGAACACGCCGCCGAAGCTGATCCAGCCGCCTTTCTTGGCCGTGATCGCGTGGGCAGCGGTTCCGAATTCCAGCCAGGGCGCGATGAAGGCGTGCTTGCCGGTCACCTTGACCTTGGCGATGACGGTGCCGCCCTTGCCTCCAGTGCTGACCTTGATGCCCAGCCGCAGCAGGCCGGTCTTCTCGGGCGCGCGCAGGCGGGCTTCTTCGGCCACCACGCGCGCGCCGGCGCGCAGCGCGCCGCGCAGGACGTTCTTCTCCATCTTGGGCGGCAGCTGCTGCAGGAAGCTGTTGAGCTCGCGCAGGCCCTTGATGCGGACCTCGCCGCTCACTCTGCGTTCCCCGAGGTGGTGTAGTCGGCGGCCATCATCTCCAGGCCGGCACGCCGGCCCAGCTCGACCGGCGGCGTGATGATCTTCATGGTGCGGCCGCGGGCCACGTCGACCAGGCGCATGGCCGCGGTGATGTCGGTGCGGTAGCGCATGCGCACGCGCGCCGGCCGGGTGGCGATGTTCAGGCCCTGGGCCACGTTCTCGCCGCGGCTGGGCAGCAGTTCCTCCACCGACGCCCATACCGTCGCCACTTCTGACCAGCTGGCCACCGGGGATCCGTAGGCCGTGTCCTGGGTGGTGGATCGCTGCTCGATGCGCACCCGGCGGTCCAGCTTGCCGATCCTCATGCGCCATACACCCGGATGGTGTCCAGCAGATGCCGGGCGCCCATGGGCACTTCGGCCAGCGTGCCGGGCGCCACCGCCTCGCGGTTCTCGAACAGGTGGCCCACCGTCAGCAGGATGGCCGCCCGGGCCGCCGGCGGCACGTCGCCCGCCACGTAGCGGACCTTGACCGCGTTGGGCAGGGCCTGCGTGCTCGGCCAGCTCACGCCGTCGGCCGGCACGATGCGGCACACCGGGCTGTAGTCGTCCAGCACGTACTGCGATTCGGCCAGGGTCTGGGGCGCTCCGGCGGTGTCCTTGTAGGTGATGGAGGTGATGCTCGTCACCTTGCCTCTGGGCAGCGGGATCTCGTCGGGGAATGCGTCGAGCGCCAGCTCCAGGGTCTGCGACCCGATGGCGGCGCCCGTGTAATGCTCGGCCGCCTGGTGCGCGGCGGCCCGGTACGCAGCCATCAGCCCGTTCTCCGTGCCGTCCGCCGCGATGCGCAGATGCGTGCGCAGGTCGGCGTCGGAGACCACGCTGATGATCGCCGGCGGGGTGATGACTTTGAGGCCCATGATGTGGTGTGCTTCCTGTGCAAAAAGCCCTCCGAAGAGGGCTTTTCACGCAGTCGCCTGGGATCAGGCGGGCGGGTTGGAGGCGGGCACCAGCGCCGGCTGCAGGATCGCCACGGCAGCGATCAGCGCCGCGGTGGCGTTGTTCGTCGGCGTGATGGTCATGCGCGTGTAGCGCTTCTTGCCGATGTAGCCCAACTTGAAGCACTTGTCGTCGTCGCTCTGGATGAAGCTCGCGAGCGCTTCGGTGCCCAGCAGGTCGGCGTCGGCCACAGCGGTGTAGGTGCCGCCGCTGGTGTCGCACTCTTCCAGCAGCACCGTGAACTCGGCGCCGGCATCGCCGAGCGAGCCGGTGGCGATGACGTAGGTCAGCGAGGCAGCCCCCTGCCCGTCGATCACCTGGCCCACTTGCGCCGTGTTGTCGGCAACGGAGACGGGCGACAGCACCCGCTTCACGTTGATGTTGTTCATCAGGTCTTTCATGGTCTGGTCCTTTTGGTGTTCGTTGTGAGGTGCCCCGGGCGTGCAGCCCGGAGCTGGCCCATCAGGCCGCGAACTTGGCGAACTTGATCGCCTCGAAGTTCAGCGCGCCGCCGCCGGTGCGCTTGGTGCTGTAGAACACCACGTACGGCTTGGCGGTGAACGGGTCGCGCAGGGTGCGGATGCCCATGCGATCGACGATCTGGTACGCCTGGGCGAAGTCACCGAACGCCAGGGACAGCGAGTCGGTGGCCAGCGCCGGCATGTACTGGTCGATGCGCACCGGGTAGCCGTTCAGGCGCTCCGGCTGCCCGACCTGCAGGCCGGGCTCCCACAGATACCGGTCGTTCGTGGCTTCCTTCAGCTTGCGCGCAGCGGTGCGCACTTCGCGGCGCATCACCCACTGGGCGTTCGCCAGGTACGCATCCTTCAGCGTGCCCTGCAGGTCCTGGATCACGTCCAGCTTCGAGGTGGCGTTGAAAGCCCCGTTGGTACCGGTCTTGACGTGCTCGAACACGCCCCAGGCACGCGAGCTGTCGGCCGTCGCCGCGGTGCTGTAGGAGGCCAGGCCCATCGGCTGGCCGGCGCCGGTGCCTTGCCAGAACGCGGTGCCTTCGACGCGGGCGAACTTGTCGGCGATCTTGCCGGCCAGCCAGGTCTCCACATCGGTGGCGGCGTCGTCCAGGATGCGCTGCGAGGCCTTGGGCATCGCGTACATCTCGAACGCCTCGATGCGCCACTTGCCCAGCTGCGGGGTCGTGGTGTCGGCGCGCGTGCCCAGCTCGGACACCCAGCCGGCGTCGGCCTCGTTGTTGTCGATCAGGCCTTCGATGTCGTTGGTGCTGATGACCTGCACAGAGGCGATCTGGCGCATGATCGACTGCTCGTAGATCTTCGCAACCACGCGACCCATCGTCGAGGCCGGCAGCAGGTAGCCGCCGTCCGGGTCGGAGCCAGCGGACAAAGCCTTCTGCTCCTCGGCGCTCATGGCGGCAATAGGCGTGCCGAGGGCGACAGCCTTGAAGAAGGCCGACTTGTACTCGCGGTACTGCTCGACGCTGAAGTCGCCAGCAAAGGGCTTGCCCTTGGCCTGGGCGTCGGTGCGCAGTGCGATGTTGAAGCTCTTGACCTCGGCAGCCAGGTCGGCTGCGGCCTTCACTTCCGTGTCGGTTTGCGGTCGGTTGGCCTTCTTCTGGATGTCGTCGATGGCATCCTTGAGATCGGCGAACTTGTCCAGCGCCTCGCTCAGCTTGGCGACTTTCACCTCCAGATCGGCCACAGCCTTGCCTTCAGCCTTCGCCTTGATCAGTTCGTCGTTGGCCTTCTTGAACTCTTCGAAGGTGCGGCCCTGGTCCTCCAGCACCTTCTTCACCTCCAGGAGAGTCACCTCGCCGGACATGGCGATGGGCATGCCGCCGGCGGCCGCCAGGGCGGCCAGCACCTCGGGCGGGGCGTAGCTGGTCAGCGGGTAGCCCGCCAGCGCGGTGATGGCGATGAGCGCCAGGGCGGCCACGAGGGCCAGGGTCATGTGGTTGCGCGTGAGTTTCACGTCGGGTCCTTTCATGCGGGTTGCGTGAGGGGGTTGTGGCGCGCTTTCGCCAGCGCCAGAAGTTCGCTCAGCTCCCCGGAATCACTCCGGATGCCGATGCTCTTGATGCGGGACACCAGGGCGGTGGCCTCGCTCCTCGAAAAGCCGCCGGCATCACGCAGGTGGCGCTCGATTTCTGCAAGCGACTCGAGGTCCTCGATGTTCTTCACCGAGGCGACGCGAGCCGCGTCATTCATGGGCAGCGTGACGAGTGACAGCTCGATCAGGTCTGCCTTCTTGATGGTGCGCACGCCGGTGACGCGGTCGAAGCTGTCGTCGCGCACCCGGTAGCCGATCGACAGGCCGCTGATGGCGCCCATCTTCATCAGCTCGTAGGCTTCGGCGCCGCGCGCGGTCTTCAGGGCCAGCTTGCCTTCCACGCGCAGGCCGATGGCGTCCTCTTCCATGGAGGTGTAGACGCCGATCGGCTCGGCCTGGCGGTGTTGCCAGAGCAGCGCCGGCAGCCGGCCGGCAGTCTTTGAGGCGGCCAGGGTGTCGGTGAAAGCGCCAGGCGCGACGATGTCGCCGCCGCGGTCGGTCACGTTGAACACCGAGCCGTAGCCCGTGAAGGTGCCGGTGTCGCCGTTCGCCTTCAGTTCGTAGGCAAAGTCGAGTGTCTTGGTCGTCATGGTCGCCTCTCAGGCGGGTTGCGGTTCGGGGGCCGGGGCCGGCGCGCTCGTGCCCGGCGGCAACAAGGCGGCCGGGCCGCCTTTCGGGTTCATTTCTTCCAGCTCGCGCACCTCGTCGGGCGTCATCCAGCCGGGGTGGCCGCCGGATCCCAGGGCCCGGGCGAAGTACTCGGCCCGGTCTTTCGCGGCGCCGCGCATCAACCCGTTCGCGTTGAAGTTGAAGTACAGACCCTGCTTGCGCTCGCGCTCGCTCAGCAGGTTGCGGTCAGCAGACTGCTCGATGCGCGCATACCAGGGGCTCAGGGTGTGCACCACGTGCGCCAGGAACATCTGCTCCGCGCTGGCGTAGGTGGTGGCCTTGTCGCTGTAGCCGACCATGATGGGAGACACACGCATGAAGCGGCAGACCTCTTCGATCTGGTAGCGCCGTGTCTCCAGGTGCTGCGCGTCCACACCGGTCATCGCCATCGACAGCCACTTCGCCCCGCGGTCGAGGATCAGCGGCGCGCCAGCGTTGTCGGCGCCGGCCATCTCGGACAGGATCCAGGCCTTCAGCTGCTTGTGCTGGGTCTCGTTCAGGTTGCCGTCGACCGAATAGGTGCCCGAGGGTCGCACGCCCTTCGCGTGCAGCTTGGCATGCGACTCCTCCGTGGCCATGGCCAGGCCCAGGGCCTCGCGGGCGATCTGCAAGATGGGCAAGCCCGAGAAGCCGTTCCAGCTGGGGCCGCGGATGTGCCAGATCTGCTCGGCCTCGAACATCAGCTCCTTGCCGTCGCGCAGCGTGTACTTGTAGCGCGGAGTGTTGAACTCGTCGGGCTGTTCCGGGACCATCCGGGTCGGGTCCAGCAGGATCAGCTCCAGCACCCTGCCCCGCACCACGTTCTTCCACGCGTAGGCGTTGCCCATGGCAGCGTGGATCACCAGCTGCTCGCGAAAGTCGAAGCTGGTTTGCCAGTCGTTCGGTCGCACGGTCAGCAGGTCGTACAGCGGATGGTCACGAGCCTGCAGCTTGGTGCCGTCGGTGTCCTGCATCAGCTTGAACGGCACCTGTGCCACGCCCTCTGCCAGCACCCGCAGGCATGCGAACAGCGTGGCCACCTTCAGTGCCGTGTCCAGGTTGACGGTCAGGCCAGCCTTCGACTTGGCGCCAGCGCGCAGCATTTCGGCCCAGATGGCCAGCGGATCGGCCTTTCGCTCGAAGCCCAGGAAGGCCGCTACCTTGTCCAGTGTTCTCATGCGGCTTCCGTTTCCCAGAATGACCGGCCAGCACTGGCCGGGTTGAGCGCCATCAGCGTGACCGCATCGAACACCGCCATGAGCGGATCGATTTTGGCCTTGCCCGACGCCTGTTTGGTGACCGAGATGGCGTTGCCCTTGTCCTCGATCCGCGCGTTGCTCACCGACCAGGCCAGCAGGGGCCGGCCGCCGTGCAGCAGCTCGCCGCCAGCGACCTTGCGCTCGGTGGTCTTGATCGCGCCGTTCAGCCGCCAGCCCTGGGCCACGGCCACGATGTCCTTCTCAGGGTCGAACTCGCGCGCGGCGAGTTCGTCCACGATGTCCCCGATGCCGGCTGCATCCACCCCGATGCCCCGCTCCTCCGGCAGCAGGCCGGCGTCTCGCACCTGGCACACGATGTCCGCCACCTCGGTGATGTCCTGGCCGGGCCGGTCCACGATGGTCAGGTCGCCGTCGCGCTGGAAGTCCAGCAGCCGCGGCGCCACGTCCATGCGCCGCTTCAGCGCGATCTTGTGCGCCCAGGCATGGCCCCAGTGGAGCCAGCGGCCCGTCCCGGTCTCGCGTCCGATCACTGCCAGGCCCAGCAGGTCGTCCAGGCCGCCGCCGTCGATGCCGACTACCGCGACTTCGCAGCGCGCCAGCAGCTCGGCCAGGTCAGCGGGTGCGCCGTTCGCGTCCTCCCAGAAGTCCGCGCCGGCCCACCGGTCGGAGCGCAAGGACAGGCCGATCTCGACGTTCCCGTGCTTGGCCAGAAAGCCGCGCAAGGACTGCTCGCCTTCCACCTGGGCCTTCTTGAACTCCCGCTCGATGTAGACCTGGTCGACGCTGAAGCCCCAGTTCGGGTTCACCAGCCGCAGGTTCTCCAGCTGCAGATGCGCCTTGCGGGCCACCATCTCCGGCGGGTGCTCGAAGATGACGGGCACGAAGGCTGGGTCCTCCACCTTGCCGTCGCGCACGTCGCGCGCATAGGCCAGCTTCTGCTTGAAGATCCCCGCCGGCGGCTCGTCGGACTGGGTGGTCAGGTAGACCACGAAGCCTTCGGGCCGGCTGGCCAGTCCGCCCAGGGCCTCGCGGAACATGTTTTCCGCGTCAGCCACCTTGCCAAACAGCCACAGCTCGTCGACCAGGGTGCCGACCGACTTCTTGCCCGACACCGTCTGCGAGTCGGCGGCCACCACCTTCAGGGTCGCGTTGCTGGTGCGGTGGGTGATGGTCTTGATGTGCGTCTGGACGTGCATGAGCGCGTCCAGCTCCTCATCCCGCTGCACCATGTCGCGTGAGGGCCCGAAGCTGTTCCCAGCCACCTCGATGGTGGGCGCCAGGATCGTGAACTCGGCGGACTGCCGCCAATTCAGGATCAGCGCCGTCATCATGATCCCAGCCGCGATGGTCGACTTCGCGTTTTTCTTCGGGATCAGCACGAAGAATTCGGTGATCAACCGTCGCCCGCTGTGTACGTCGTAGCTCCCGAAGATGCAGGCCGCCAGGTCGAACACCCAGGGCGCGCAGCTTTCGCCGAACGTCGGCGAGCCTGGCGCGTCGACGATCCGCAGCTCCTTGAACACGGCCAGGGCCTGCTCAGCCTGCTCCGGGAAGATCGGCGGCGGGATGATCGATTGCCCGGCCTGGAGCCTCTCTGCCCAGTCAGGGCACGCCGTGGTCCGCGGCATCAGCCGACCCGGCTACCGTTCACGGCAGCCAGCTTCGGAGCCGCGGTGGGGGCGAACTTGCTGCCCACCTTCTTGGCCGCTTCGGCCCGGGCTTCCTTCTTGCCCATGGGTGCCGGCTTGGGCTCCTCGAACTCAATCAGACGTTTCGCCGCGTCCAGCCTGAGCTTCGCGTCCGCTGCGGTGTCGTTGACCAGCTCCACCAGGTACTCGCGCGCCGTCAGCCGCTTGCCCGACTCGGCCGCTTCAGGCACACGAGCCGGTGCGGCGGGCGGCAGCGTCCCGAACGGCCAGCCAGGCGGCGCATCCGGCGACTTCTGCCCGTTGGGGAGGGTCATTCCGCGGGCCTTGACCGGCTCCCCTGCAGCCTGGGTCGCCAGGCGCGCCGCGCGCGCGGCCAGCTTGCGCTGGCGGGCGCTGTTCGGGTCCGGCTTGCGGCCGGCTCCAGGCCTGATTCCGCCTCGTGCCATGTTGAATCCAATCCTGGGGCTCAGTGAGGAATCAACCCACCGGCTGAAAAATTTCCGCGCGTGGG
>ERZ650304.629-NODE-629-length-16828-cov-8.656472_pt1 | contig 16828 bp, 29 predicted proteins | sample MGYA00376240_ERZ650304 | MGnify/ENA primary metagenome ERZ650304 (study PRJEB26733, sample SAMN07839271) | wastewater metagenome | biome: small river; feature: stream; material: water | place: USA: North Carolina | collected 2016-03-01 ...
TGACCCAGGCCTCGTGGCAGGGCCGCGCGCCTGGGCCGCTCTCGCCGCCGACGATCACCCAGTCGAGCCATCGACGAGTGTTGACATCGTGCCGCTGCCATCTGCCGGCCAGTTCTGCATGCGTTCCAAGGTGTCGCCCGGACAGGCCATCAAACGAATCGATCGGCTTGTCTGCCCACCGGAAGACCGGTAATCCGTTTGCCTTGCCGAAGTCGACCGGCCCCAACAGGGGTTCCGCCGAGACGAAGCGCACGGCAGCCGGGGTCTGCAGAAGCAGCGGGATTCGCTCGTCGGCGCGCTCCTGGTCCTCGACACTAACGCCCAACCACACGTTCGGGAGCGGCCAGCGACCAGTGGTCCAGCTATCGACCGACGGGTCGAAGTCAGGCGTGTGTCCAAAGCGGTTGAGCGAAGCCCAGTGAATCCGTTCCTCAAGGTCTGCCGCCGACATGTACGCCCGCATGCGCTCGGGCCGCTTCGTCAACACCTGATAGGTGTGCCGGTGCCCAGCAGCCATCGTGGCAAACACTTCGTCGATGAACCCATTCGGCACGTCCTCGTGGAACAGGTCGGACATGCTGTTGACGAACACCTTGGCCGGCTTCTTCCAGCGCAGCGGCTCGAGCAGCCGGTCCTCGTGGGTCATCACGTCCGTGAACTTGCGCGAGCGGCTCAACGTGCCGGCAGGTCCGCCGGTCTCGACCTCAACGGCTGGATACTGCGTCGCCCAGAACCGGTGCGCCACGCCTTCCGCGTAGCAGTGCTTGCAGCCTGGCGAGACCTTCTGGCATCCAGTGACCGGATTCCAGACCCGGTCGGTCCATTCGATGTTCGTGATGCTCATCTTGACTTCCGGGCTGAAGTGCATCTGTCGCAGTCACATTCAGGCGTCGGAATCCAGTCCGTGAGGCTATGGTGGATGTAGCCGCCGGTTGCCTGTGGGCTGGCTCCCGAGGGGGGAGGATCGACGGCCAGCAGCGCATCGGCTTCCGCGACACGCCCGATCCACACCTTCAGGTTGGTGTAGCCCGCCGAGTCCTTGATGGCGTCGTAGCTCATCGCCATGATGGCGTGGCATTCGTTCCGCAACATCCGCAACGCCTGTTCCAGTGCTCGCGCTCTCTCAGACATCCGAACCTCCGTTTGCGATGGCGAGCAGCACGTCGGCGTGCTTGGCCGACAGTCCGTCCTTCGACGCAGTTGCCCTCGTTCAGGCGGAAGGCGAACTCATCGACGTAGCGGCCGGTGCATTACCGCCTCATACCCGGCCGGCGCCGGCGTCCCCAGTGTCGCGACAAGTGCGGAAACCTTCATGCGTCCGGAGCGTAACACACCTCGCAACCGCAGGCCGCCGTTCACCATTTCGATACGTCGGACTGTTGCACCGCGGCGCGGTCGGCGAGCTGCTCCTGTGTCAACCCGGCGTGCTTTCGCGCGCGGCGTATGTTCATACCTATGCCCATGTGTTCCGGGAATAGTGGCGCTAACACGTTGTCGGCGCAATAGTTAGCGGGAATCTGCGACATCGCTATAGAAAACTGTTGACTCGGCATATTCCCGAAGTCTACATTCCTGTTCATGCTTACACCTGAGCAACGCGCGGTGCTGGTCACCATGCGCCAAGACGGACGCAATCGCGTCTCGCAAGCACGGGCGATCGCGAACATGACACAGGTAGAACTCGCGGCCCGATCCGGCCTGACTCAGAGCTACATCTCACGTCTCGAGCACGGGCAATACGCCGAACTGCCGGAGGACACCGCGACGACGCTCGCCGGGTGCTTTGGCTGCCAGGTCGGCGAACTGTTCCCGGAACGTGTTCCAGCGGTGCAGGGCGCGTGATGTCGGTCACAGCAAAGGAAACGACCCTGGTCGACCAGGCGAACCGGTCGAGCTACGAAAAAAGTTCGACGGTCGTCGCGTCGCCGTGGCTGACGTCGGCCGAGGCGTGCGATTACCTGCGGTTCACCGGGCCGGATCGGCTGAATAGCTTGTACCGGTTCCTGAACGCGCACGGCGTGCGGCGTCGCTGGCGCAGCGCGCGCCGGGCTGCTGGTGTCGCGGCTCGACCTCGACGCGGCGCTCGCCGGGCAGACAGCCGCACGGCGCCGGAACGCGATCGCGCGTGGCGGGGTGACGCGATGACGCCGCACACCGTCGCACCCTGGGCGATCGACGGCGAAGGCGCGACGGTCGCGCTCGTGCTGGCACCTCCCGGGCGGTACGGCGTCGGTGTCGCAATCACGGCGCCGTCGGTCCCGCTGTCGCATCGGTTCGCCGATGGCGAGGTAGAAGCGAACGCGGCGCTCGTCCTTGCGTCGCCCGACCTGCTCGCCGCGGCGCGCGTGGCGCTCGAGGCGATGCGCGCGGGGATCTTCTGCTGCACGGATTCGCAGGCAGCCGCGACCGCGGCGTTCGTGACGGCGGCGCTCGAGCGAGCGGTCGCCGCGGCGGAAGGGGCGACCCGTGGCTGACGTCGTCGGCGCGCTGTGGGCGCTCGGTGTCGCGGTCGTGGACGTGTGGCGCCTGGTCGTCTCGGTGCTCGGTCGCGGCTGGCTGCTGGCGGGTGTGGGGACGGTCGTCGTCGGCCTGTTCGTCGCGGCGCTGCTGGCCTCGAGGGCGATCGCGCGCGAACTCGACGCGCAGGACAACAACCGATGACGGTCGACACGCTCGAGGCGCTGTTGTCGCTGGTGCTCGCCGGCGTCGTGATCTTCCTGGCGGTCGCGCTCAGTCGCGACCCGCGCGCCGGCGACGAGCACAGCCGGTACGACTGGCACGAGGGGGCATAAGCGATGGGGGCGCAGTCACTCGCCGCGGCGGTTCTGGCGCGCGCACTGGCCGACGCAGACGGGCGGCCGTTCACGGGGACGCAGTATCCAGGGCGCAAGCGGATCCCGGTGCTGGTCGTCGATCGGGACGTGGAAAGCGCGATCGAGTTCTTGTGCACCGAGTCGCCGGACTTGCAGTTCTGGTGCACGGTCGCGGAGCTGCCGGTACAGGCGGTGCTCAGTCGCGCACAGCGCGAACTCCGGGGCAAGCGCGCGGCAATCGGTCAGGCGCGCCGGCGGTACGCGGAAGCGCTCGAGGCCTGAACGCACGAACAGCCGACGGGGGGCTGAAGCCCGTCGGCTGTTCTTCACCACGAACGACGCGCGAGGGGGCGCGTACGCATGGCTGACACACAGCATACAGCACAACACCCGGTCGACGGACTCGCGATCGGCGTGCTCGACCCGAACGATCCGAGCTGGCCGGCGGTGCGGGAGTGGCAAATCTGGATCGGTCCGGCCGGCGAGGATCCGGTCGCGTCCGACCTGGCGACATTGCTCGGCCACGGCGACACGCGCGACGCGGCGTTTCAAATGGCCATCCGGCGCGGCCGGCGACTGGTCGCGGATCTGATTGCGAGGGTGCACGCATGACCGGCTATGTCATCTCGAAGGATTGCGAGTACTCCACGGTCGAGGGCCGGCCGCGGACGATCTTCACGACGACCACCGAGGGGGCTGGCACGCCGGCGCACTGGACGCCGGTTTTACATTTCGCGCTGCAGTTCAGGTATCGGCAACAGGCGGCCCGGGCGCTGCACGCGGGCGGCTGGCATCGGTCCGGCTGGCGCGTCGAGAACGCGCGCCGCTACCGGCTCGGGGTGCAGTAGATGCCGGCGTTTTCGTTCGCTGACTTTCTCGCGTCGATCCCGCTGTTCGTCGTCACCTGTCCCGGGGAGGTAATAGGCGCCGGCGTGGCGCTCGTCGGGATTCTCGCGCTGCGACAGTTCGGAACGTCGTCCGACGACGACCACGGCACGCGCTAACGGCAACCAGGAAGGAACCCGCACACATGGCACACGAACAACAGCTCGAGGTACAGCCGACCGGCGCCGGACTCGGGTCGGTGAGTGACATCGACCAACAGATCGCGACCGCGCGCCGGTATCCGCGATCGGTCGTCCAGTTTGTTCGCCAGGCGACCGAACTCGCGACGATGAACCGAGAGATCGCGGCGTCCTGCATCTACGCCGTTCCGCGGCGCGATGACGACGGCACGAAAACGATCGAGGGACCGTCGGCACGGTTCGCCGAGCTGGTCGCATCGTCCTACGGGAACATCCGCGCGATCGGCCGGGTCGGCGACCACGACGGGCAGTTCGTCACCGCGCGCGGCGAGGCCTGGGACGTCGAGAAGAACGTCGCGATCGCGTACGAGGTGAAACGGCGGATCACCGGCAAGGGCGGGCGCACGTACTCGGCCGACATGATCATGACGACCGGGAACGCCGCGGCGTCGATCGCGCTGCGGAACGCGATCCTGAAGGTCATCCCGACGACGTTCTGGAAACCGGTCTATAACGCGTGTCGGAAGGTCATCGCCGGCGACCAGCAGACGTTTGCGAAGCGGCGCGACGACGCGCTGCACGAGTTCGCCGTGATGGGCGTCACCGAGGATCGGATCGTCGCGGCGCTCGGCGTCCGCGGCAAAGCCGACATCACCGGGGATCACCTGGTCGCGCTCGCCGGCATCCAGACGGCGATCCGGGACGGCGACACCACGATCGAGGACGCGTTCGACATGACGGCGCAGACCGTGACGCAGCCGCAAGCGGCGCAGCGACGGTCGCAGCAGCAGGGCGCCGCGGGGACTGGTGACGGAGCAGCACAGGATCGGGTCGACGCACAAGCCCGTAGTCGGGAGATGCCGAGCGACTCGACCGGGACGGTAGGCGGTCCCGCTCCGTCACCAGCGAGGCCGGCGAACATCGGCCAGATCGTCGACGTCCGCGAAGGCACGACCGGCGCGGCCGTCGTCATTCTGTCGACCGGGTTCAAGGCGGGCACGCGCACCGAGGACTATATCGCCGCGGCGAAGCGACACAAGGCGTCGAAGGCGACCGTCGAAGTCGTCACAACTCCACCGATGAAGGCTGGAAACCTCCCGTCGATCACCGAGATCCAGGCGGTCGCGAGCACTGACGCGGCGCCGGCGGGTGTCGCATGACGTCGACCGTCACCGCGGCCGACGTCCGGTTCGACGCAGCCGCACACGAGTATTGGATTCCCGGCGGCGCGCGCGTGCCGAGCGTGACGGAAATCCTCGGCGCCGTCGGCGTGTCGGTCGACTTCGAGGAACTCGGCGAGCGGTCGCCGATCACCTTCGAGGCGATCGAGCGGAAACGGGCACTCGGCCACGCGCTGCACGCCGACGCGCACGCGTACGACGACGACGACCTCGACCTCGAGACGGTGCACGCCGACGTTCGGCCGTACCTCGAGGCGTGGATCACCTTCCGACAGAACACCGGGGTCCGGCCTCTGGTGCGGGAAAGGCGCGTCTATCACCCGGCATGGCGGTACGCCGGGACGCTCGACGGGCTGTTCGTCACACCGCAGGGCGCGACGGTGCTCGTCGACATCAAGACCGGCGATCCGACCGATTCCGGGTGTCAGTGGCAGACGGCCGGCTATGCCGAGGCGTACCGGGTCGATCACCCGAACGACCGGATCGGCCTGCGATGGGGCGTGCAGCTGATCCCCGGCAAGACGATCCCGTACGCCGTGCACCCGTACGACAGCTGGCGCGACGTTCTCGAGTTCCAGGCATTTGTAACGACCTACTACCGGCAAGCACGACGCCGCATTTCCTCGAAGGGCTGAACCGATGACAGACCAGAACCAGAACGCAGACGTCGACGACCTGGCGCGCGTCGACGATGAACCGGCCGACGTCGACCTGCTCGCGCTCGTCGACGACGACGCCGGCGCCACAACCGACCCGGCACAGATCGAAGCGCTGCTCAAGGACACCGTTCCGGCGACGTCCGGCGGGCGCGTCGACCTGCTGCCGGCATCGTTCCAGCTGCCGCCGCTCGTGCGGTTCGTGCCGAACGTCGGGCTATTCGAGACGCTCGAGCGCGCCGTCGCCGTGGCCGAGGCGATCGACGTGGCCGGCGCGCCAGGGCTGCAGAAAGCCGACGCGGCGCTCGGCGACGTGCGGGACGCGATGAAGGCGATCGAGGCGCATTTCGACGAACCGAAGCGGCTCGCGCACGAAGAACACAAGCGCATCACCGGCAAGCTCGCCGAGTGGCTGAAGGTCGGCGAGCAGGCGGTCGACACGGTCGGCGCGCGCATCCTGGCAGCGACCGAGCGACTCGAGCAGGCGGCACGCGACCAGGCGCGCCGCGAACAGGAAGCGCTCGACGCGGAAGCGCGCGCGCAGGCGCGGCAAGAGGCCGACTTCGCAGCCGCGGCCGGTGCGCCGGCCGACGTCGTGGACGCGCTGACGGTGGCAGCCGAAACCGCGACGGCGCAAACCGTGACGACCGTCGAACCGGCCGGCGTCGACCTGACGCGAAACGCGAAGTCGACGACGTGGAAGGCGCGACTCGTCGGCACGGCGCCAGGCGCAGAAATCAACCCGGACTCGGCCGAGCTGACGCCGGCGCAGGTTCCCGGGTTCGAGGATCTGCTGAGCGCGGTACTGGAGGGTCGCGCGTCGCGCGCGTGCGTCGCGGTGAACTGGTCGTACGTGAACAAGCGCGCCGGCGCCGACAAGACGGCGCTCCAGATTCCAGGCCTCGAGGCGGTCAAGGTGTCCGGCCTGAAGGGCAAAAGGGGGCGGTAATGGGGGCGACTATCCACGGGCACGCGGGCGGGGGCCGATCGAGAGAGTACCGAACGTGGCTATCGATGCGGCTTCGGTGCAAGTTCCGACCGGAATACAAGGGTCGCGGCGTCACGGTCTGCGCGAAGTGGGCGACCGACTTCGGCGCATTCATCGCGGACGTCGGGCCGGCGCCGTCGTCGGCTCACACGCTCGATCGGTGGCCGAATCCGGCCGGCAACTATGAACCCGGAAACGTGCGATGGGCGACGCGGCTCGAGCAGCGTCACAACCGGCGGCCGGACTCGCGCGTCGGTCGTCCGTGGCTCGGCAAGCGGCGCCAGCTGCCGCACAAGGCAAACGGGCAGTTCGCGAGGCGTTCAGAGTCGCACGATTACATGGAGGTGCTCTAGTGGCCTGGTCACCGAAGGCAAAACCGACCGCGATCCCCGGGCGACCAGTCGCGCGGGATAAGGCGTTCATTTGGGCGACACACCTCGCGAAGGCGCTCGGCGCCGATGTCCCGTGCTGGTGGGCGGGCTGGTTCAAGGCGCATTTCCAGCACTTCAAGGTCGAGCGGGACGCCGAGAACCTGCCGATCTGGAACCGCGAACACAACGAACTGATGCGGGCGAAGCGCGTCGAACTCGAGCGCGCCGGCTGGCGGTGCGACGTCGAGGACGTAAACAAGTTCACGATCCGCGGCAAGGTGGCCGACGTCGCCGGGAAACCGGATCTCGTCGCGTTCGACGGCGACCAGGTCGTCGTAGTCGACGGGAAAACCGGCCGACCGCGCGAGTCTGACGCGTGGCAGGTCCGGATCTACATCTACGGTCTGCAGCTGGCGCGGCCGACTCTCGGCACGAAGGACGTATCCGGCCTGGTGCACTACAAGAAGGCGGCCGACCGGGTCATCGAGAACCCGACGCTCGAGGACATCGAGCGGATCGAGGCGGGGATCTTGATCATGGGCGACGCGAAGGCGCCGGAACGGTCGCCGTCCGAGTGGCAGTGTGGGCGCTGCGACATCCACGTCGCCGACTGTCCGAAGCGCTGGCAGGAATCGCAGCGGCTCACCGCGGCGACCTCGAGGTTCTAACCAGTGGGCGATCGTCAGCTGCTCGTGTGGCCTGGCTCGATTCGCGCCGGTCGTCTGTTCATCGGCGACCGGGTCGGGTTCGACGTCGCGCTGTCGTCCTGGCCTGACGGGGCGGTGCTGGTGCGGCTCGAGTCGGTGCGGGACGTCCGGCGGCCGGTGCTGAACGCGTACTACTGGGTCGCGGTTGTTCCGACGGTGTCAGACGTCACCGGCTACACCGAGCAGGAAGCACACGCCGAGCTGAAGGCGTTTCACCTATCACCGCGGCTGCAGGTCGCGCGCGGCGGGTCGGTCTGCTGGCACTGCGCGCGCGTCATCAACGGGTCGACGCGTGGCCTCTCGAGTCGCGAGCAATCGCACTACATCGATCGGATCCGGATGTGGCTCGCGCACGAGTACGGCGCGGTCGTTCCGGACCCGGCAAAGGTTACACACCAGGAAGGGATCACACGATGACGGTTTCACCTCGACGGGTCACCGGCAAGGGGCGGCGCCTGAAGCGGGCGACGATGCGGCACAAGCCGAGCGGGTTCGGTCATGGGAAATGGCACAGCCGATCGACGCTGTGGGCGTACAAGCGGCACTCGCGGCGCGTTCGCAAGATCGCCGACGCGTCGCGGCGCGCGAACAGGGGACGGTAGATCGTGGCCGACGCGGTGAAGCGGTTCACGCTCGACGGGCTGGATCTTCCACGGCTCGACGTCGTGCAGAACACCCGGCGGAAGCTGGCGCCGGTCGGGGCGACGGTCGTCGAGTCGCGGAAGAAAGCAGCGGCGAAGCAGACGGCCGAGCAGCAGCGGAACGCGACGGTCTGGACGCGCGATCGCGGGGTGTCGAGGGCATCGGGCCGGCCGGTCGTCCACGCGTCACCAGTGGCCGCGAAACGCGGGGAAGTGGCACACCTCCCGACGTCGACCAGGTCGACGAATCCGGGGACGAAGAACGACCCGAACCGGTGCGTACTCCTGACGGCGGAAGAACACGCGCTCAGCGACGCGCGGACGGCGCCAGGCGGGAAACCGCTACTCGAGATCAAAGGCGCCGACGGGCGCAAGGCGATCACGTTCATCCGGCGGAACGAACGCGGGCGGGTGCTGTGGCGCCGTACGTCGACGCCGGACGGATTCACCGACCAACAGATCAAGGGCTGAACAAGATGGCATTTGGACGATTGCACGAGGAAGCGGCCGGCGACGGCAAGCTGCTCGCACTGTCCGACGCGGCGTTTCGGATGTGGGCGTGCGGGCTGATTTACTGTCAGAAGAACCTGACAGACGGGTTCATCCCGGAACACGCGATCGCCGCGTTCGGGGTTCGCGGGTTCGACGGCGCCGAGTTCTACCGGGTGCACTTCGCGGCGTCACTCGCACTGCCGGCAAAGGTGCACGCGCTGCTCGCGTCGGTCCTTCGCGGGCTGACGACGACTCCGGCGACGGTGGCCGACGAACTGTGTCGCGCGCAGCTGCCAGAACGGGCGCCGGTGTGGGAGCGGGTCGCCGGCGGGTTCAAGGTGCACGATTACCTTGACTGGAACGACAGCCGAGCCGAGATCCTGAAGGCGCGCGCGCTGTCACGCGATCGGATGCGTCGCAAACGGGGCGAACTTTCGCGCGAACAGACCGGCGAACATGCCGGCGAACATGTCGTCGGTTCTACACCCGAACATCCGACGGAACACACGGGCGAACCCGTGGTACGTGGATCTCTTTCTTCAGATCCGAAAGAACCAATTCACAACGGACCACCGGCGCGACACCTCGGCGACGGCGCGGCCGGCATCGGTGGCTCACCTCGAGCGCATCTCCGGCACGTCTGGTGCGATCCGGCGACGTTCGCGCGATGCGTCCCTGAAGCCGTGCACAGCAAGCTCGCGAACATGCTCGCACCGAAGCACGGCGGCGACCGCGCGAAGGCGTCCGCGGCGCTCCTGGCCTGGTATCCGACGGTCGTCGCGGCGATGCCGTCGGACGCGCCGATCGGCGATGAGTTCAAGTTCTGGCAACGGCAATTCGACGCGGCGTTCGTCGCGGCGGTCGGAACTGTGGCCGGCGTGGCGCAACCGGGACGGACATCGGCGGTCCCTGGGGTCGCTGAAACCGTCGCGAAGTACCTGTAAGGGGGCGTCATGGCGAACGAATTCGACCAGGTCGAGCGCACCCTTCCGCACAATCTCGAGGCCGAGCGCGCTGTGCTTGGCGCATGTCTGGTGCGAAACGACGCACTCGACGAAGTCGTCGGCCGGCTCGAGCCGCGGCACTTCTACCGGGACGCGCACCGGCGCATCTGGCAGCACCTCCGCAAGCTGGCGAAGCGGAATGTCGTCGCCGACCTGGTGACGCTGAAAAACGAGATCGTCACAGCCGGCGCGCTGGAGGATTGCGGCGGCGCGTCCTACCTGTCGCAGCTCGTCGACGGTGTTCCGCGGTCGATGAACGTCGCGCACTACGCCGCGATCGTCATCGAGAAGGCGCAGCTCCGCGACACGATTTACGCCGGGACGCGGCTAATCGAGCAGGCGTACGACGCGAGCGCGCCAGCACACGACATCGTGAACGAGGCCGAGCGGGTGCTGTGCCAGCTGGCGACGCAGGCGAACGCCGGCGGGTTCCGGCGCCTGGGCGACATTCTGCCGGCGGTGCTCGACCAGGTCGAGAAATGGTCGAACACACCCGGCGGGATCACCGGACTCCGGACCGGCATCCAGGCGATCGACGCGATGACGCGCGGACTTCAACCCGGAAATATGGTCATCGTGGCGGCGCGGCCGTCGATGGGGAAGTCGGCGCTCGTGCAGAACATCGAGACGAACGTCGCGCGCGCCGGTCACACGGTCGGGTCGTATTCGCTCGAGATGAGCGCGGACGAGAAGGCGATCCGCGCGGTGACCGGGGAAGGGCAGATCGACGGGCACCAGCTGCAGCGCGGCCGGCTGTCCGGGAACGACTACGGCCGGTTCGTGCAGGCGATCGGGTCGCTGTCGGAGATCCCCTTGTTCATTGACGAGGATCCCGGCGTGACGATCTTCGACATCGGCAGTCGCGCGCGCCGGCTGAAAGTCGAGCACGGGCTGTCGCTGCTCACGGTCGACTATGTGCAGCTCGTGAACTCGGTCGGGAAGCAGGAAAACCGGACGATCGAACTCGGGTTTATTTCCCGGATGTTGAAACGGCTCGCAAAGGAGCTGCACATTCCGATCGTTGTCCTGGCGCAGCTGTCGCGCGACGTCGAGAAGCGCATCGACAAGCGGCCGATGTTGTCCGACCTGCGGGAATCCGGCGCGCTCGAGCAGGATGCCGACGTCATCGTGTTCATTTACCGGCCGGTCTACTACGACCAGGAACCGAAGGGCGATTTTGCGCGGTTCTCGCCGGCCGAGTATCAGCGGTACGCCGAGCTGATTGTCGCGAAGCAGCGGAACGGGCCGGTCGGGACGGTCCCGGTCCAGTTCATCAAAGAGCATTCACTATTCACCGACTGGAACGACGACGCGGCTCGTCAACAGTCCTTGCTCGCGGGGGAACGATGACGTACGCACCTGTGCTGCCTGGCATGTACGACTCGGCGCCGACACTCTCGACACCGACGGTCGGCCCGGCGGCGTGCAGCGACCGACATGTCGACATCCTGCTCGCGCGGGTCGAGGCGAAGGCGAACGCCGACTCGAGCGGGTTCACCCTCAAGGCGGCGCGGTTCATCCTGCAGTACCTCGCGGCGCACGGCGCGACGTGTGGGGAAGTCATCACCGACGCGGCGAAGGTCGCCGGCGTGCGTCCGCTGAACGATAAGCACTTCGGTCCGGTGTACCAGCGACTCGCGCAAAGCGGGGCGATCCGAAAAGCCGGCTATGCACCGCGCACGAAGGGGCATATGTCGGGCCAGGCGCCGGTATGGGAGATCGGCCAGTGACGCGCGTCAGGCGGATCACGCTGGCCGGCGGCGCCGTGCTCGAGATCGGCGGCGGCCGGCGCCTGTTGATTCACCCGGCGTTCTGTCCGATCTGCCGGCGGAAGGTGACAGCGGACGGCGATCGGGACCACGCGACCAGGATCCAGGCCGACGCGCAGGCGGTCGACCTCGAGGTGACGGTCGCCGTCGACCAGTGTCACGGCCGCCAGGTCGCCGGGAGGGTGACGTGCTGACGTTCATCGCCTGGGGCGTCGCGGCGCCGAAGGGGTCGGCGAAGGGGTTCGCGGTCCCGGTGAAGGGTAAGCCGGGGAAGTTCCGCGCGGTCGTCACACACGACAACCCGCGTACGAAGGGTTGGCAGCAGACGATCGCCGAGGCGGCCGGCCGAGCACTCGACGGCGCCGGGTCGGCGTGGACGGTCGGCGAGTGGCCGGTGCGTCTGCTCGTCGTGTTCTATCTCGCGCGGCCGAAGTCACTCGGGAGGCGGGTCGCGCATCACACCACGAAGCCGGATCTCGACAAGCTGACGCGCAGCGTCGGCGACGCGCTGACGGGTGTCATGTGGAACGACGATAGCCAGGTCGTCGACCTGCAGGTTCGCAAGCGATACGCACCACCGGACACGGCACCGCATGCCGTGATCACCGTTCAGCGGGCGCCGGCGCTCGACACCCTGGTCGCAACCCGAACTCAGAACTCAGAACTCAGAAGGGGGCAGGGCAAATGAACGAGCACACCCGCGCGGCGCTCGCTCGGATCTTCGAAGAATGGCAACGGCGCTACCAGGCCGACCCGGACGCGTTCGACCGTCAGGGGCACGCGCTCGAGCCTATGACGTACGGCGAACTGGCGGCCGACACGTTCATTCAGATCGGCGCCGACTTGGGCGAACGGGTCATCGCGTGACGCTACAGCAGCGCGCCGACGCGTTCGCCGCGGCATTCCCGAAGATTCCGGCGGCCTGGCCGCGGATCGTGCACGAAGGCGGAAAACCTGTGATGTACGCGACGTGGGTGCTCGGCGCCGACTACCGGACACGGTCGACGTTCTACGGGGCGTACCCGCACGGATACCTCCCGCGCGTCTCGGCGCTGTTTCCGGACATCGTCGGGTCGTTCCGGTGGAACACCCTCCATGTGTTCGCCGGGTCGCTGCCGGAGTCGCCCGACTACGTGCGGGCCGACCTGGTGCAGCCGGCCGAAATTCAATCGAACGTCTACGATCTGCCGGCCGTGTACGAAGCGGCCGGCGGGGTCGGTGTAACGCGTCCGCGGCTCGTCCTGGCCGATCCTCCGTACTCGGCGGCCGACGCGGTGCACTACGGAACGCCGATGGTCAACCGCGGCAAGGCGACGCGCGCGCTCGCGCAGGTCGTCGACCCGGGCGGGTTCCTGGTGTGGCTCGATACCGTGTGGCCGATGCACCGGAAAGCCGAGTGGAGGACGGTCGGCCGGATCCTGCTGCAGCGGTCGACGAACCACCGAGCGCGCATCGTGTCGATCTTCGAGCGGGTGGCCACATGCTGATCCAGGCCGACGCGAGGCTGGTCTACGGGCCGGACGTGGCGCCAGGGTACCAGGTCTGGACGTGGCCGGCATCACCTCAATCGGAAGGGCTGAAAGCATGAAAACGATCAAGGCGGCCGACCTATTCTGCGGCGCCGGTGGCAGTTCTACCGGATTGAAACGCGTCGCCGACGCGCTCGGCGTCAGACTCGACCTGACGGCCGTCAATCACTGGTCTGTCGCTGTCGAGACGCACGCTGCGAACCATCCGGACGCGCGGCACGTCTGCGAGTCGCTCGACAGCATCGACCCGCGCAAGGTAACCGGAGGGTCGCTCGATCTGCTGTGGGCGTCGCCGGAATGCACGCATCACAGCACAGCGCGCGGCGGCAAGCCGATCAACGACCAGAGTCGATCGACCGCTTGGTGTGTTACCCGATGGGCCGAGGCGCTTCGTCCGAAGTTCATCGTCGTCGAGAACGTTCCGGAGTTTCAGACGTGGGGGCCGATCGGGTCCAACGATCGACCGCTCCAGTCCAGGAAGGGCGAGACGTTCGCGGCGTGGCTCGGCGCGCTGCGATCGCTCGGGTACACCGTCGATGCGCGTGTTCTGAACTCGGCCGACTATGGCGCCGCGACGACACGGCGGCGGCTTTTCGTCGTCGCTCGGCTCGACGGCGGGGCACGCGGGCGCGGGCCAGTACTCTGGCCGATGCCGACACATGCGCCCGTCGGAACGTCGCCACTGTTCGGCGACCTGCAGCCGTGGCGCGCGGCGCGCGAGATCATCAACTGGAACGATCGCGGGGCGTCCATCTTCGGCCGGAAGAAGTCGCTCGCGCCGAGGACGCTGGAGCGTATCGCGGCCGGCGCGCGCAAGTTTTGGGGCGTCGACCTCGAGCCGTTCCTAATCGCGATGGAGCACGGCGGGCGCGAACTGGACATCAACAAACCGCTTCCGACGATCACGACAGCGAAGGGCGGCGCGTTCGGCGTGGTTCAGCCGTTCATGTTGGGCCAGCAATCCGGGGCTGAACCGCGCGCAGTGAATGACCCGACTCCGACGATCGCGACGTCTGGTGCAATCAGCCTGATCGAGCCGTTCCTTGTGAGTTTCTACGGGTCAGGCGTCAACGTGTCGCCCGTGCGGGAGCCACTGCGAACGATCACTACTCACGATCGGCATGGCCTCGTCACGCCGGCGCAACTCGACGTGTCATTTCGGATGTTGCGCCCGTCTGAACTCGCCGCGGCTATGGGGTTCCCGACCGGCTATCAGTTCGCCGGCACGCGGACGGACGCGGTCAAGCAGATCGGGAATGCCGTCGAAGTGAATCAGGCGGCGGCGCTGTGGGCGCATCCGGTCGATTCCGTACTTGGTATCCGGAGGGCAGCGTAGATGACGACACACGAAACGGCGACTCGATACCCGCTTACCTGGCCGGCCGGCTGGAAGCGGACACCGACGGCACAGCGCGCGCGGGCACGGTTTCGCAGCGGGCGTACGGAACTGAGCATCTATGAGGCGACACAGCGGCTACAGGGCGAACTCGAGCGGCTCGAGCGCGGGATCGGCGGCGTCGTCCTGAGTACGAACGTCGAGACGCGGCTCGACGGGATGCCGCGATCGGACCGTCGCGCGCCGGCCGACCCTGGCGCCGCGGTGTACTTCCGCCTGAAGGGGCAGCCGCGGTGCCTGGCCTGCGACAAGTGGGACCGAGTCGCCGACAACATCGCCGCGATTGCGGCACACATCGAGGCGATCCGCGCGGTCGACCGGTACGGCGTCGGGACGCTCGACCAGGCGTTCGCCGGATACGCAGCACTCCCGGCGCCGGCGATGGGCATCGGCACCTTGAACACGCGCGTTCTGCAGGTATCGCAGCGGATCCAGGTGTTCGCGACCAGCGGCGGCACGGGCGCGGCGGGTCGGTTCGTCTGTGCGACGAAAGCGGGGTTTCTGTTCGGCTCCGAGGTTCCCTGTACCGACGTCCAGCTGACACCGGACAGCGACGAAGGCGGGAACCGATGAATCAGCCGACGATCTTCGTCCCGACCATGTGCCGGAAACATCAACGGTTACTGGTCGACCAGGTCTGCGTCGGTCCCGGCGGCCCGTGGCGCGCGTACATCATCGTCGCGCAGGTCGCGCTATTCCAAGCGGCGACGGCGCACCCGACGACGTTCGAGCGTATCGGCGGCCCCGAGTTCCCCGATTCGTGTCTGGCCTGCGACCGTCCGGACGCGTTCGGGGAAATCGTCGCGGCGTTCCAGGCCGGCGGCGTGGCAGCGGTCAAGGCATGGGGCGAGGCGATCGTACAGAACGGGGCGAACTCCGAAGCGGGGAACCATGACGAATGACGAAATCGCCGAGGCGATCGCCGACGCGCTGTTCGTGAACGGACTCGGCGAGCAGGCCGACCGGCTGGTAATGAAGAAACGCGACCAGGCGCAGGCGAGGCAGCGACGCGTCGGCGGTTCGCTGTTCTCGTGAACGCGGGAAGGCAACAAGCTATGAGGGCAGACGTTATGGTGGCATCCGCTCCCGGCCGTCCGTGGCGGGACATCGAGACGGCCCCAAAGGATGGGACCGAAGTGCTATTGCTTTGGTTCGACTCGGGAACGGGTGCGACTCCTATGCGTCGAGTGGGCTTTTGGCACTCTCGCGAACAAGCATGGTGCGACACACACCGAGTACTCCACAACCAGCACTCTCACCCGACCCACTGGACGTCGCTCCCATCTCCCACGCCAGCCGACGAACCGATCACCGCATGGACGCCGGCGCAGCTGGCGCGCTACATCGGGATGTCGTACGACTTCGTGCTCGCCGAAATCGCCGCGGGCGAACTGCCGGCCTCGAGGTTCGGCGCACACTGGCGTATCCATTCCTCGGCGGTGTGGGCGTATCTCACCGGGAAGGGGTTCCCGGTCCCGGTGTGGATGCAGGACCGAGCCGGCCTGTACGCTGCACCCGCTGACAGCCGACAGGGCCGATAGGCTAGACGACTGGGCTATACCCGCACGCTGAGCGGGTGCACGCTTGCGGCGTGCTGAATCACGAAGCCTCAAAAGAACGCGGGCCGGTCGCCGAGCGGGTCCAACCGGGCCAGAGTGGCGGCTGGCACCAGGTCGGGCCGAACCTGTTCGTCGCTGGCGCGCCGGTGCTGGACGAACTGGCCGACGCACCATTCGCCGGCGACCCGCTACCGCGGCGCACCACGCGTCCAATCCTCCCGACGAGCCTCCAGGGCCGATGACTACCGAGAGGCGGCAGAAGGGGATCTACATCGGCGCGCCGGCGTGCTTCGCGCTCGACATGGCGGTTCGGCCGGTCGTGCAAGCATTCGAGGCGCTCGGCTGCTACGTGGTCGGCTCAGCGCTCGAGCGGCCGGACTGGCGCGACGTCGACGTTCGGTTGATGATGACCGACGACGCGTTCGCGCGGGAATTCCCCGACGCGCACGATGGGCTGTGGGAACTCGACCCGCGATGGCTCCTGTTGACGGTGGCGATTTCGGCGCACCTGTCTAAGCTGACAGGCCTACCTGTCGACTTCCAGTTCCAACCGCAAACACACGCCAACACACGACATAGCGGACAACGTCAGGCTATCGGCCTTACCTTGTCGCCGCGTCGAGCGGTGGACGAATGACCCGGCAAGGGGGGGCGGCACAGGTTCTTCCCGGTGTTCGTCCCGTGCGGGTGAATCGGG
>ERZ650304.630-NODE-630-length-16800-cov-26.461750_pt1 | contig 16800 bp, 19 predicted proteins | sample MGYA00376240_ERZ650304 | MGnify/ENA primary metagenome ERZ650304 (study PRJEB26733, sample SAMN07839271) | wastewater metagenome | biome: small river; feature: stream; material: water | place: USA: North Carolina | collected 2016-03-01 ...
GGTCAGCCGGTCGGGAAGCCGTGGGCTGATCTCGGGTTCAAGCCGAAGGTCCAGGTCGTCGCGGTGTCGGAGGATCAGACGACGAACACCTGGGAGCCGCTGCTCGACATGGCGTCGACAGGCCCGGTGTACGACGCCTATCAGATCGAACCGCTGCAGGGGTTCGTGAACGTGCCTCGAGGTGTGATCGAACCGGTCACAGCGTCGGGAACATCGCGTGAGGGGTTTCGCCCCGTGTTCAACGCGATGGATCAGACGGAGTCGTGGAAGCCGTCGAACGGTGGGGTGAAGCTGGCGGCGACGCTGCGTCGCAACCTCGCCAAGGTCAATGGCAGTTCTGTCGAGACGCCGAACGCGTTCCGCCCCGGTGAGGATTCGGTCGCCGAGCACTCGTTCGACGCCGAACGCCTCCAGGCCGAGGGCAAGACGAAGATCTCGACGGGTGTGCTGTTCGACCACCGAGAAGCGCCACCCGAGACCGACCCCACCGACGAGGCATCCCTACGTCACGGCCTTGCCGTCGCTTACGGGGAATCAGCCGACGTGAACGGCGGCTGGGTGTCGATCGACCGCATCGTCGCCGACTACTGGGATCCCGACACCGATCCGCAGGACGCTCGAGGTTTCTACCTCAACCAGATCACCCACGCTTCGGACTCGTGGCTCACTCAACCGGAATGGGCTCACGTCGCCGACGCCACGAAGGTCGTTGCCGACCTCGAGCAGATCACGCTCGGATTCGACGGATCCCGCGGTAGGGCGAAGGGCAAGCCTGATGCCACAGCGCTGATCGCGTGCCGAGTGTCCGACGGGCACCTGTTCGAGCTCGGCGTGTGGGAAGCCCCCGACGGACCGGGCCAAGACGAGTGGCAGCCGCCGATGGCAGCGATCGAGGCGGCCATCCAGCACGCGTTCACCAAGTACAGCGTGGTCGGCGCGTACATGGACCCGGCGAAGGACTGGCGCTCCCACGTCAACGCCTGGGAAGCCACGTACGGCGGTCGGGTCACCGTGAAGTCGACCTCTGACCATCCGTTCGAGTGGTGGATGACCGGCGGCCGGTCCGGGTTGGTGCAGCGGGCGATCGAGTCCTTTGAGGGCGCTGTTCGCAACGCCGATCTGTCCCACTCAGGCGAGTACGCCCTCACCCGTCACGTTCTCAACGCGCGCCGCCGGGTCAAGGGCGGGAAGCTCAACCTCGGCAAAGAGAACGACTACTCACCCCGCAAGATCGACGCTGCTGTCGCGGCTGTTCTGGCGTGGCAGTGCCGTCTCGATGCTGTCGCCAAGGGTGTCGCCACGCAGGCGGCCGAGACGTGGGTTCCCCGACGGATCCGATGAACGGGAGGCCCGTGTGATCTACACCGACGAGCCCCTGTCCCCCGGATGGTGGCTGAAGCGCCTCATGGGCCAGCTCATCGACCGCCGGCCCCGCTACGAGCTGCTCCAATCGTACTACGACGGCACGAACGGGATCCCCGCCTACGCAGACGCCGCGGTACGTGACGCTGCACGCCGACTGATGGCGATGTCGGGGACGAACTACGCCGAGCTGGCGATCGAGGCGACTCGCGAGCGGATGCGGCCCATCGGGTTCCGCACCGGCGCCCAGAACGACGACCTCGGCGACTCCGAAGCGTGGAACGTGTGGCAGGCCAATAGCCTCGACGCCGACCACAAACTCGTCGACTCCACAGTCCTGTCCCTGTCGCAGGCGTACACGATCGTCGGAGCGATGGACCCTGACATCGGGGCGCCGCTCATCACCGCCGAGGATCCCCGCGAGGTCATAGCCGAGTGCGACCCCGCCCGCAGGCGCAAGGTGCTCGCCGCCGCGAAGGTGTTCCACGACGACGTGTACGGCACCGACGTCGCCTACCTCTACCTCCCCGGGTACGTGATCAAAGCCCACCGGGATCACCAGGAAGGCGAATCCGCCGACCTGTCCGGCTGGGACTGGGCGTCGGCACCCGAGTCCATCGGCATCCCCGTCGTCCCCGTCGTTCCGTTCGCGTACCGACCGCGGGTCCGCGGTTTGCCGAAGGGCGAGATCGAACCGCACCTGCGGATCCTGGACCGGATCAACTACACGCTCCTGAACCGACTCGAGATCGTCACCATGCAGGCGTTCCGTCAGCGCGCCGTCAAGGGTGTTCCGACCACGAACCCTGACGGGACCGAGGTCGACTACGACGAGTTGTTCCGTCAGGGTCCCGGCGCGATCTGGACTCTGCCGGCGACTGCGGAGATGTGGGAGTCGGGTTCCCTCGACCTGACGCCGATCCAGTCGACGGTGAAGGACGACGCCACCACGTTCGCAGCCGTCACTCGCACCCCGCTGTCCTACATGATCCCCGACGCCGCCCAAGGCTCGGCGGAAGGCGCCCAACTCACGCGAGAAGGATTGACATTCAAGGTCGTCGACCGGTGTGGATACGCCGGAGAGTCGTGGGAAGACACCATGGCGCTGTCGTTCCTACGAATGGGCGACCTCGAGCGTGCGAACCGGCGCGATCTGGAGATCATCTGGGCGTCCCCCGAGCGGTACACGCTGTCCGAACGCGGTTCTGCCGCCTCGCAGGCGGTCGGGCTGTCGAAGCGGACGGTGCAGGAGAAGATCTGGCAGCTCACGCCGCAGGAGATCGCCCGCAACGAGGCCGAACTCGCTGCCGAAGCACTCCTCGCACCCGACCCGACACCCGATCCTGTCCCGGAGCCCGTGGGTGCTGCAGCGTGACGAGGTGGCGGCCCTCGTGGAACGCCACAAGGCAACCCAAGCCCGCATCTCGCAGCGCACCTCAGCCCAGCTCGTCCGAATCTGGGACGGGCTCGACGGATACGACGAAGCCGACCTCTCGACGTTCCTGAGGCTCGCCGGACCACACACGTTCGCTGCGAAACGCACTGCGATCACTGTGGCGGTCGGTTTCTACGCCGCCATCCTTCAACTTCGACCGCCGGCCATCCCGATCGGGGCGATCGACGTCGAGTACAACGCTCGGTCGCCGTTCACCGCTGTCTGGCACGCCCTCTCCGAAGGCCGCCCGTACGACGAAGCCGTGAGTGCCGGCCGATCCATCACTGAAGCCCAAACGGACCGATTCGTGGCCTCAGCTGCCCGAAGGACCGGCGACCACGTCACCACCGCCACACGGACTCGCGTGGCCTGGGAGCGTGTTCCACGGGCCGCTGCCTGCCGGTTCTGCCGTGACGCCGCAGGCCAGCGATACAAGACCTCAGAGACGGCCGATTTCGGCCACGACCGGTGCGGCTGCACAGCCGTCCCCGTCGCCCTCTGACCGCCCCGCAACGGGGCACCCACCAACCCGAAACGGGAGAACCAGCGATGCCAGAGACCACGGCCGAAACGGCCACCACCGACGCGCCCACAACCGAGACCACGGAGACCGAGACCGCAACGGTCGACCTCTCCGCCGAGGTCGATAAGTGGAAGGCCCAAGCCCGCAAGAACGAGGAACGCGCCAAGGCCAACGCCAAGGCAGCGACCGAGCTCGAGCAGTTGAAGGCCTCCACGATGTCCGACACGGAGAAGGCGATCGCCGAAGCCGAGGCACGCGGACGCACCGCAGCCACGGCCGAACTGGCGGTCGAACTCGTCGACGCGGCACTCGAAGCGAAGTCCGCAGGCCGGCTCAGCCCGGAGCAGTTGGCGGCGCTCACGTTCGGTCTCGATCGAGCCAAGTTCCTCGGAGAGGACGGCAAGGTCGACCACCAGTCGGTCTCCACGTTCATCGACGGCATCGCACCCGCACAGACCACCGAGCAGCCCAGCACCCCGCCGGGCTTCCCCCCTGCACCCGACCTGGGTCAGGGCGCTCGAGGCACCGCACCAGCGCTGAACAGCGACGCACTCACGCAGTCGCTCAAGCGCGCCGTGGGCGCCACCTAACCTCCCGAAAGGACACCCCCATGGCGATCACCGCCGCAACCAAGACGTCGGATTTCTCCGGCTTCCTCCCCGCCCACGAAGCTGCACCGATCTTCGAGCGCGCCGCTCTCCAGTCGGTCGTGCAGCAGCTCGTCCCGCAGGTGCCGCTCGGCATCAACGGCGAGTCCATCCCCGTCGTCACCGGCCGGCCCGCTGCCGGGTGGGTCGATGAGGGTGGCATCAAGCCGGCCAGCTCCGGCACCCTCGCTCTCAAGTCGATGGTGCCCAAGAAGCTCGCTGCGATCCTGGTGGTCTCCGCCGAGGTCGTGCGTGCCAACCCTGGCGGCTACATCAACACGATGCGGAACTCGCTCGCCGAGTCCTTCGCCGTCGCGTTCGACCGTGCCGCACTTCACGACGAAGGCCCCGACGGCACCGCCGGCGGCGGCCCCTTCGCCACCTACCTCGACCAGACCACGAAGGGCGCCGAGATCGGCGGTTCTTCGCAGGCCCTCGGCGGCATCCACGGCGACCTCGTCGAGGCGATGCGCGAGATCGTTACCGACTCCGACGCTTCGGGCCGTCGCTACCGGCTCAACGGCTGGGCGCTCGACTCGATCCTGGAGCCGACCCTGTGGGGCGCGACCGACACCACCGGTCGTCCGCTCTACGTCGAGCTTCCGACCGATTCCAGCTCCGATGGTCTCAGCACCGCCGGCCGTCTGCTGAACCGGCCGTCGTTCATCGGCGAGGGTGTCGCCACCGCCAACCAGACCTCGGTCGTCGGCTACGGCGGCGACTTCGGTCAGGCAGCGTGGGGCGTTGTCGGTGGCATCAGCTACCGGGTGTCGACCGAGGCGGCCGTGACGATCAACGGCACGCTCACGTCGCTGTTCGAGCACAACCTCGTCGCGATCCTCGCTGAGGCGGAGTACGGCTTCCTGCTCAACGACCCCGACGCGTTCGTGAAGCTCACGAACAACTCCGGTTCCTGATCATCCACGGTCCCCGCCTTCGGGCGGGGACCTCCGATCGGAGGTGTGATGGTCGCACTCGCTGACACCGATGACCTGCAGGCCGTGATGCGCCGACAGATGGAAACGTCTGACCTCGAGCGCGCCCCACGCCTGCTCGACATCGCGTCGCAACGCGTCCGCACCTTCACCGGGCTCGAGTTCACGCTCACGACTTCGACGGTGACGCTGAGGGTCCGCAACCGCAAGGTGCGACTCCCTCAGCGCCCCGTCGTCGCCGTCACCGGCGTGACCGACATCAACAACAACACGGTCTCCTACGAGTGGGACGGGCTGCAGATCATCGACCTCGCGTCCACCCCGATCAACTCGTTCGAGATCAACCTGTGGCGCGGCGGCCTCAAGACCGTGAAGGCCACCTACCAGCACGGCTGGTCGACGATCCCCGAAGACGTCGTGGGGATCGTTTGCGACATGGTCGCCGCCGCTCTCGACTCACCACCCGAAGACGTCGGCGTGCAGTCCGAGACCTTGGGCCCGTTCTCGATCAGCACCGGCAATCAGTACCCGGGCGGGGTGCGGCTCACCCAGTCCATGAAGGACGCACTCGCCAACTACATGACCCCGGTCGGAACGGCGAACGTGTCGTGACGGTCGCTGTTCTCGTGCCCATGCTGACCCGGCCTCATCGGGTGGCACCGCTCCTCGAGTCCCTCCACTCATCGTGTCCTGAAGCCCGAGCCCTCTTCATCTGCTCCCCGGACGACACAGCGGTTCACGGAGCGATCGATGCCACAGGCGAGGAACGCATCAGCGTTCTCGGCCCGTTCCCCGGTGACTACGCCCGCAAGATCAACGCCGGCTACCGCCACACGACCGAAGAGCACCTGTTCCTCGGCGCGGATGACCTTCTGTTCCACCCCGGGTGGTACGAGGCGGCCGTAGCGCAGCTCACCGACGGGATCGGTGTGGTCGGCACCAACGATCTCGGCAACCAGCGGGTCATGTCCGGCGAGCACGCCACCCACAGCCTCGTGACCCGCGACTACTGCGACCGGTTCGGCACGATCGACGGCCCGGGTGCAGTCCTGACAGAGGTGTACCCCCACGAGTTCGTTGACGACGAGTTCGTGGGCACAGCGAAGCACCGCAACGCCTGGGCGTTCGCGTTCGATTCGCACGTCGAGCACCTTCACCCGTCGTGGGGGAAGGCGCCGATGGACCCGATGTACGCGCAGCAGACGTCGCGCATGAACGCCGGTCGCCGCATCTATCGACGGAGGCAGCCACTGTGGACGTGACGATCGCGGTCGCCACCTTCGGAGACGAAGCGTGGTCCGAACTCGCTCGACGACGAGCGATCCCGTCCGCCGCACAGTTCGGCGTGCCGGTCGTCCACGTCCACGCCGACACCCTCCATGACGCCCGGAATCAGGCGGTCGAGAGGGTCGAGACCGAGTGGGTCGTCCACCTCGACGCCGATGACGAGCTCGAGGTCGACTATCTCGACGCTCTCGCTTCCGGCACGGCGGATCTTCGGGCCCCGTCCGTTCGTTACGTCGCCGACTCGTTCCCCGATCCGTACGTCCCCATGGTCGCCGGTCACCGCCACGACTGCACCGCCGAATGCCTTCCGGAAGGAAACTGGCTCGTCGTCGGGTCTCTCGTCCGAGCGCAGATGGTGCGCGACGTCGGCGGGTGGCGCGACTTCACGTGGTCCGAGGACTGGGACCTCTGGTTGCGCTGCTGGCTCGCTGGAGCGACGGTCGAAGCGATCCCGGATGCGATCTATCGGGCCTACGTCCGCCCCAACTCTCGCAACCGTGCACCTCAGCACGCCGAGCGGATCGCCGCCCACCGGGCCATCTACGAAGCGAACTTCGGGGTCGCGGCGTGATCACCCTCCTCGTGATGACCGACGGTCGGGACGACGTACTTGCCCGCACCCTCCCCGTGGCCGCCGAGCATGTCCCGTACGAGCGGCTGATCATCCACGACGACACCGGCAGCCTCGATCACCGGCTCATGCTCACCGAGACCTACCGGCACTTCGGGGCGCAGGTCATCGGCGGGGCACAGCGTCGCGGGTTCGGCGGTGCGATCCGGGCAGCATGGCAGCACCTCGAGCGCACCCCGAACCCGTTCGTCGTCCACCTCGAAGACGACTTCGTGTTGAGCCGCCATCTCGACTGGTCGGACCTCGCTGACACGCTCGTCCGTCAGCCTCATCTCGTGCAGTTGGCGCTGCGCCGGCAGCCGTGGAACGAGGAAGAACGAGCAGCCGGCGGGATCGTCGAACAGCATCCCGGCGACTACGCCGATTGCTCTGACGTCGGTGGGGCGTGGCTTGAGCACACCCGGTTCTTCACCACGAACCCGTCGATCTACCGCCGGTCCCTCTGCACTGAGGGATGGCCCGAGGGCGACAACAGCGAAGGCCGGTTCGGCATCGACCTCCTCCGACGCCATCCGACATGGCGGTTCGGCTTCTGGGGTGCGCGCAACTCAGGTGAGTGGTGCGAGCACATCGGCCTCGAGCGAGTCGGAACGGGGTACTGATGGCGACCTTCGGGATCTCGATGGTGAAGGACGAGGCTGACATCGTCGCGACGACCGTCGCCAACATGTTGGAGCAGGTCGACCACGTCATCGTCTCCGACAACGGCTCCACCGACGGGACCCGCGAGATCCTCGCCGAGTTCGACATCGACGTCTTCGACGACCCCGACCCGGCCTACTACCAGTCCCGCAAGATGACCGCGCTCGCCGCGCTCGCCTCGGACCTCGGTGCCGACTGGGTGGTGCCATTCGACGCCGACGAATACTGGTACACGCCGCACGCCCCGACGATCGGAGCGTTCCTCTCCGAGGTCGCTGAGCAGTGGCTCACGGTCACCGCAGAGCTCTATGACCACGTCGCCACCGGTGACGACCCGGCTCTGGACGATCCGGTGGAACGGATCGCCTGGCGGCGCATCCAGCCGGCCGGCCTCCCGAAGGTGGCGTGCCGCACCCGGTCTGATCTCGTCATCCACCAAGGCAACCACGGGGCCACGTACAACGGCGGCCCGACGTCGCTCCCGGGTTTGATCGTCCGGCACTACCCGTACCGATCTGCCGCACAGTTTGTGTCGAAGGTCCGCAACGGCGCTGCAGCGTACGCGTCGACTGATCTCCCCATCACCGAGGGGCAGCATTGGCGGCAGTACGGCCAACTCCTCGAAGCTCACGGCCCCGAGGTCGTCGAGGACGTGTTCCGCACGTGGTTCTGGGTCGCCGACCCGCATTCCGATCCGTCGCTGATCCTGGATCCGGCACCGTGACTTCGGTTGTGATCCCGTGGCGTTCGGGTTGCCCGTACCGGGAGCGGGCGTTGGCGTGGGTGCTCGATCGGTGGGCCGAACGGTTCCCGACGTTCCAGGTGGTGCTCGGGGTTCACGAGGACGGTCCGTGGTGCAAGGCCGCCGCGGTCGCAGACGGGCTCTCCAAGGTCGCTGACGGCCCGTTGATCATCGCCGACGCCGACGTGTGGCCGCTACGCCCCGAGGCCCTCACGGACGCTGTTGGCGCCCTCTCCGATCACGGCTGGGCGATCCCGCACGGCGACGTCCAACGGCTCACCGAGACCGCCTCCGAAGCGTTCATGGCCGACCTGCCGCTCCCGCCCCGCCCGTGGCTGCAAACCCCGTACCCGGGATGGGCAGGCGGTGGAATCGTCGTCACCACGACCGACACCTACCGGCAGGCGCCACTCGATCGACGGTTCTCCGGGTGGGGCCAAGAAGACGCCTCGTGGGCCCTCGCCCTGCACACCCTCGTCGGCAAGCCGTGGCGCGGCGACACCCCGCTCGTGCACCTGTTCCACCCGCCACAGAAGCGGTTCTCGCGTCAGGTCGGGTCGCTTGCCAACAAGGCGTTGCACTCCCGGTACCACGGCGCCCACCGCAAGCCCGACGCGATGCGGGCACTGATCGCGGAGGCAGCATGATCACCGCCTCCTCAGTCCGCCGGCTGATGCGCCTCCAAGCCACGCTCACGACCGTCTCACTGTCGACCACCGAGTTCAACGAGATGAACCAGCCGGTCGAGGTCACGACGACCGAGACGATCTGCTGCTGGATCGCCCCAGCAGAGTCGTCGGAGACCGGCGAATCCCGTCAGGTCGGCTCGACCCGGTTCGTCGGCTACTTCCCGACGTGCATCACCGCCTACACGACGTCACGGCTCACCCTCGGCACGGCCACCTACGAGTTCGACGGCCCGCCACAAGAGTGGATCCATCCTCTCTCCCGGGAGACGATCGGGTGGACCGCCAAGCTGATCAGGACCGTCTGATGGGCCGGCTCATCGGATTCGACCCGACCGTGTTCGTCGACGCTGCGACTCCGGGTCTCATCGAGATCGCCGAGGACATCGCTGCCGAGGTGGAACCGCACTACCCGACCGTCGAAGTCGCCGTGGACGCCGGCGGGGTGTCGGTCGTGACGCATGGGTCGTTTGACCACTTCAAGGAGTGGGGCTCGGTCAACAACTCGCCGCTGGCCTACATGCGTCGCGCCGCTTCGGCACGCGGCAACTACACCCCGGAGGGCAAGTGACCGTTCTCGCTCTCCCCTACGGCTCCCGGGTCGCCATCGGCGCACTCCTCGCCGACCTCGACGCCCTGCTGACCGCTGAGGGCCACACCGATTTCGTCGTCGGGAACAACGTCGGCACCGACGTCACCCACGACACGTACCCGTTCGTCCGTGTCTCACAGGTCGGTGGATCTCTCGCCGAACCCGAGTCGATCTACTGGCTCGCCGACACCGTCCTCCAGATCGACGTGTGGGGCCCGGGCGGGAACGACCGTTTCGCCGCCCACACGATCGCCGAAGCCGCCGCCCGTGTTCTCGTCAGCCTGTCCGGCTCCGTCGAGTACACGATCGGCACGAGCACCGTCACGGCCGTCGTGAGCCGCTGTGTGGTCGGAGTCGTCACCGACACGACCGATACAGCACTCGCCCCGCCGCGGCCGTACTCACGGTTCGACGCCGTCCTCACGGCGCACCCCCAGCCCAACGCGGGCTCCTAGATCGCCGCTGACCTCCCGGTCACAGCGAATCCCAACCGAACGCCCCCGTCCGGGGTGCTTCGGCCTGCCACCAACCAGGAGGTCCCCCCATGGCAGAAGCAACCCTCAACCCGCTTGCGACGGTGGTCGCAGGTGTCCACCACCTGTTCTTCGCCCCGCTCGGCACGACGCTGCCGACGGTGGTCGGCACGGCACCCGGCCAGGGCCTCGACAACGCGTTCACCGCCGTCGGGTACACCGCCGACACGGGCGCAGCGTTCGCGGTCGACACGCAGACGACGAACCTGTTCGCGTCGCAGTCGCTCGACCCGATCCGCACCATCGTCCAGTCGAAGACCGCGACGATCCAGGCACCGCTCATCGAGTGGTCGGCCAGCTCCCTCACCGCAGCGTTCGGTGGCGGCACCATCACCGCTGCAACCGGTGGATGGAAGTACGTCCCGCCGGACGCCGGCACCCTCGACGAGGTGTCCGCCGTCCTCGACATCGTCGATGGCGAGGAGCGCATCCGCCTCGTCGTGGAACGCGGCATCGTCGCCGGCTCCGTCTCGGCGACGCTCGTGAAGAACGCGTTCGCCACGCTCCCCATCACGTTCACGGCGCTCGCCCCGGTCGACCAGCCGACCGCATGGCACCTCCTCGGCTCGAACGACGCGTTCGCGCCGGGTAGCTGATGCGCCACGAGGCCGTCGTTGTCGAGGGGGACGAGGAGAAGTCAGTCCTCATCCCCCTCCCGACGATGCTCGCGATCCCCGAACAGTTCGACGGGAAGGGCTGGAACGACCTCGTCGGCTCCGACGTCGACCCGTTCACCTGGGAGCCGTGGGTGGTCTGGCACGCCATGACAAAGCGCGCCGGGGAGTCGCGCTCATTCTCCGTGTGGTGTGAGTCCGTCGACTGGTCCGAGATTCGCGTCCAGCGTGATGCGGCGGTCCCTTCTGGGGGCCAGGAGAGCCTGACCGGCGCGCCCTCGCAGTCGTCTTCGCCCGCTGCGCCGGCTCCTGGTCCGAGTTCCTCGAGCTCGACGACGACTTCCAGCACGCCGTCTGGGCTGAGCTCGGCGGCGTGATGGTCGCCCCGTTGGCGCCTGAACCGGTGTCGAACTCACCGTTCGACCCGCATCTCCCGGTGATCCGTCCAGGGTCGCCGGAGTTCGCCGCGCTCACGGGCATGACGCGAGGGCTGATCTGATGGGCGCCAAGCGAGCCGGTGTCGTCGGCGTCGACATCGAACCGAACGTCTCCCAGATCGGGTCGAAGGTCGAAGCGGCGGCGCGCCTGCTGAAGCCGTTGGGGTTGAGGGTCAACCTCGACAACGACTTCACACGCGAGATCGAGGCGGGCGTCGGGCAGTCCCGGCGCTCCCTCGACTCGATCAACACGAACAAGGCGCAGAGTGAACTGCGCCAGTTGGGCACTGTCGGCGACCGCGAGCTGGGCCGCGTCGAGTCGAAGGCGAAACTGTCCTCGACGGCGCTCCTGACGGTCGGCGCGGGCGCGGTCGCAGTTGGCACGAAGATGATCGGAAGCCTCAAGCCGGCGACCGACGCTGCCTCAGCCCTGAACGAGGCCGTGTCCTACTCGCAAGTGGTGTTCGGTGACAGCGCTGGCGCCATTGAGTCATTCGCGGCCGACGCCGCCGAGAACATCGGCCAGTCGAAGCGCGAGGCATTGCAGGCTGCAACGACGTTCGCTGGGCTGGGCAAGGCCGCCGGTCTGGCCGGAAACGATCTGGTCCAATTCTCGACGGGATTGACGACGCTCGCATCCGACCTCGCCTCGGCCAACGACACGACGACCCAGGAAGCGATCACCGCTCTCGGGTCGGCACTGCGCGGTGAGATGGAGCCGATCCGTCGGTACAACGTCGTGCTGGACGACATGGCGCTGCGTACCGAAGCCGTTCGTCTCGGCATCACAAAGACGACCAAGGAGGCGCTCACGCCCCAACAGAAGATCCTTGCGTCGCAGGCTGCGATCTTCAAACTCACTTCCGACGCCCAAGGCGACTACGCCCGCACTGCCGACACCGCAGCGAACAGCGCCCGGAACCTGACTGCGGTCACCGAGAACACCAAGGCCGACGAGGGTAAGGGTCTACTGGGTCTCCTCACCGCAACGAACAAGGCGGCGAGCGTCCTCCTGACCACGCTCGACAAGATCCCAGGCGGCACCGAGGCACTCGGCGTTGGGATCCTCGGTGTCGGGACGCTCTCGGTTCTCGGCGGGGCAGTCACGACGATCACTGGTCTGCGACGGGCGTTCACAGGCGTGAAGGTCGAAGCGCTCGAGACCGCCGCGGCCGAACGCCTCGTCGGCACAGAGGCGGTCAACGCCGGCACTCGGGGTTCCGCTGCAATCAGCAAGATCGGCACCGCCGCCAAGGTGGTCGGGGGCATCCTCTCGACTCTGGCGATCGCTGACGCTGTGTCAGGGATCGAGAATGGCCTCAAAGGCCAGGACAAGAAGATCGAGGAGAGCCTTCAGGACACCATCATCGCAGCCCAGGATGGCGGCAAAGATGTCGTGTCGGCGTTCGCCGGGGCAGTCAACGATGAGGGCTCCAAGCGAAACCTTCCGGCGGGCCTGTGGGAACGATTCGGCACCCAGTTCCGCATCGGCGGACAGGGAGTCGTCGCCGACATCGAACACATCCAACGGGCGTTCGACAAGTTGTTCGATCAAGACCCCGATGCGGCCCAAGGCCTAGTCAATTCGATTCGCGACCAGGACAAGGCTCTCGACAAGAACAGCACCGACTACATCGAGTCCGAGAAGCTCGTGAAGCTGTGGCAGGACCGACTCGACAAGGCCGCGAAGGTCCAGAAGATCCAGACGGGAGCGACCGTTCAGCAGACCGAGGCGCTCGACCAGTTCGGGTACGCGATCGACGCCAACAAGACGAAGAACGAGCAATACAGCGACAGCCTCGACAAGGCCTTTGCTCCGCTCGAAGCTGCCGCCAACGCTCAGGACGCTCTCCTCGACGGTCAGGCAACTCTCGCCGACGCGCAGGAGAAGTACCAGGACATCGTCGAAGGCAACACCGATGGCATCAAGTCCGCCGCAGAGGCGCTCCGCTCAGCCCGCGACGACCTCGCCAAGGCGACCTCCGAGACCGGCCCGGGGTCCAAAGCCGCACGAGACGCTGCAGGTGACGTCCGTGACGCTCTTCGGGCCTACCGGGAGCTGCAGGTCGAGATCGGCAAGGGGCCGGCCGAGGGCGACTTCTTCGACCCACGCACCCAGGACCTGCAGGACGCCTACGACAACATCCTCGACACCCAGGAGAAGCTGAAGGAGATCGAGTCAGGCAACTCAGACGCCGTCGTCTCGGCACGCGATCGGGTGACCGACGCGCAGCAGCGCTACAACGAAGAACTCGAGAAGACCGGCCCGAACAGCAAGGAAGCTGCTGACGCACTCGAGGCCGTCCAGGACGCTGAGCGCGAGCTCCCCGGATTGGCCCGCGACTACGAAAACGCCCTCCGAGACGTTCAGGACGAGCTCAACGAACACCCCGAAGCCATCCAGGCGTCAATCGACAAGATCGACGAGTGGCAGCGCCGGGGCCTGATCTCGGTCGCAGTTGCGGAAGCGTGGAAGAAGGAACTCCAGGAGGTCAAGAAGGCCGCCGAGGAGATCCCCGACCCTGCCCCTTCAAGGTCCGGTCAGCCGCTCGACAATGCTCCGCCCGAGAACCGCCCTGGTGGAGCAACCCGGCCGAGCGGCGCCGCTCCCACGCCGGATGGCGTTAACCCGAAGGACGGCACGCTCACCCCGACCGGCGGCTACAAGATCGGGTTGGGTGACGATCCGCTCGACATGAACGGCCAGACCACGAGCGATAATTACGGCCGTTCGTGGAGGTTCGATCCCAAGCGGCAGTTGTGGGTCCCGCAGTTCCATCAAGGTGGGCTCGTCGGCCCCGATGGTGGCGAGGTCCATGAGGGCGAGGTCGTCCTCAACCGGTCGACCGTTCAGAAGTACGGCGTCTCGAACCTGTTGGCCCTCAACAACACGGCAGCGCAGCCAGCCTCGCCAGCCCTGACATCCGTAGCGATGACGTCGGCGCCGGCTGACTCCGGCGTCGTCGAGGTGTTGCTGCGCATCCTCGCCGCCCTGTCTGCCCCGGGAGGGAACAACGACATGGTGGCGTGGCTACAGGCGATCGAGGCGAACACCCGCCGACCCGCTTCCGGGCCGTCGGTGGCGTCCGTACAGGCTCGTGCAGCGGAGTTCGTGTGATCCCCGACCTCCTCGCCCCCGAACAGATCACGGTCACCTCCGGCGCCGATCCACTCGTCGAGATCACGCTCCGCAACGGCGCGCTGTGCTTCCCCGAGTTCGACGACCTGACGAACCCGAACGTCGTGCACGACAACCGGGTCGCACCAGGCATCCCCGGTCGCAACCCGCTCCCCGGCATCGAGGACGAGCTCCGGGCAACGCTGCCGTTCTGGCTGACCGGAACGTGGAGCCTCGAGGATGACGCGGCGACGCCCAGCGCCCGGGTCGGGGTGCGTCGGAACTGGCGATACCTGAACCACCACCTGATCCTCCCGGCCGTCGCGTTGGATGCCACCTACCAGTCGGCCGACGTCGACGAGGCGCCGATCGAGTTTCGGATCCAGTTCCTGCAGCCCGCCGTGACCCGCTACCCCGGCGAGTGGGTCGGCACGTTCCCCGTCATCCTCCCCGACGGCGCGCTGTTCGCTGAGGCGGGTTCGTGATCACCGTCGACATCCTCGAGCCCGACGCTGACACCGTCGTGGCCGCTGTTGAGATGGAGACGCTCGTCGACGGTTCCATTGACGACCCGGTCAGGGGCGAGGGGAACGGGCAGCTCGTCGTTGGTCTTGAGTCGGCGAACCGGGCGCAGCTCGTCGTCGAGGGGCGGGTGCTGCGATGGAACGGGGTCGGCGACGTCCCGTTCCACACGCTGATCGAGAACAACGGCCAGGTGTCGAAGGCCGAGACGACATCGCAGGTGCCCCGACAGATCACCGTGTCGGGCCGCGGGATCATCGCCCAGTGGGCAGCGGTACGGGTGTCGCAGTGGCCCGGGATGCGGCACCGGGAGGTCCGCTACTACACCCGCCACTTCAACTACGCGTCGCCGGGTAAGTCGGCCGACATCGACGGCACGGCGTACGAGCACGGGCTCGTGTTGGACTTCGACGCCTACGGTCAGCCGAACAACCCGGCGCAGCCCCCACCGCAGGCGTGGCGTGACCCGACCGCACAACGCATCTGGTCGGCCGCGTACTCCGGCGACCAGGAGCAGGGGACGTCGCTGTTCAAGGTGACGATCACCGTGGACGCCGACAAGGTGTTCCGCCAGCACCTCACCGCTGATGACCGGGCGCTCCCTTGGATCGGCGGCGTCCCTGTCGGACGGCTGCCCGACTTCCCGACGGTCGTGTGGCACGACACCTACCCGACCACGACGCTCCTGCTCGCCGGTAGCTACGACCTCGTGGTCCGCTGCGAAAACGAGTTCTCCGTACCGGGCCTGTCGATCGCGTGGCTCGGCCAAGCCGGGTGGCTCCTCGACAGCCCGTCGACACCGCTCACCGCCGGCCAGCTGATCGTGCACTCCGACGATTCGTGGGACGCCCTCGACTGCACCGACACGCCGACGCCCGGATGGACGGTGCCCGAGATCCTGACCGTGCTCCTCGCCGAGTTCCAAGACGACGGTGGCCTGACCGGCTGGACGATCGTCGACATGGGTCCGACCGTCAGCGTCGAGTGGGACCAACTCCTGGAGACCAACTTCGAGACGAAGAAGACCTCCGGCCTCGACGTGATCAACCAGTTCGCGAACGGCCAGGCCGAGTTCGACGTCATCGTGGAAGGTGGCGTGAAGAAGCTGCGGTGCTTCCCTCCGGGCACGATGGGCACCTACCACACGTCGCCGGCTGATCCGCCCGAGCTGACCGCCGTCGATATCACCGATCTGTCGTTCGGGTGGGTCCAGTGACCGCCTACGACACCGTCGTCGTCCGGTCCGAGGCGCTCGGCGACGTCACGGTCGGTACACCGGCGGCCGAGAACAGTCGCGAGGGGTTCATCGAGGTCAGCTCGCTGACGACGGTGGAGCAGATGGTCGCCTACGGGGAGCAGTGGCTCGCCGGCAACCAGGAGACCGTTGACAAGGTCACCGTGAAGATCAACCCGCAGTCCGATGCGGTGACCCCGTTCCTCGGTGTCGGCAAGGGCGACGCGTTGAAGCATGAGGGCCGGTCGGGCGCTGTCGAGACGGGGCGGGTGTACTCCCGGGGGTTCACCGGGCTCCGACGCAACGGCATCCCCGACTGGTACGTCACCCTCGGATCGGCCTCGGAACTTCGACAGGTAGCGAACCAGCGGATCCTCACGAAGTCCGCTGAGGGGTCGATGCGAGGCTCGTTCGCAGCCTCTGCGCCGTCGCCTGCGCCGTCGTTCGGGGACCTGTCAACATCGGCGCTCCCCACGATCGATCTCCCGGTCGCTGACGCAGATGAGATGTCGACGCTCGAGCCGGCAGACCGGACAAAGCCGTACCGATTCACGCAGCCTGCTGCGATCATCAGGTTCCGGTGCACCGCAGAGTCGCTCGTCGGGTCCGACGATTCGGTGTTCTCGCTGTGGAAGATCATCTATTCCGGCGGAAACGTCGCTTCGGAGACCGAACTCGAGCAGTTCACGTGGCCGGGTGACAAGAAGCTGTACCAGTCGCTGTGCGATCACCCGTTCGCGACGGACGAGGGCTACCAGCTCCGGGTGATCACTGCAGGCGCGCACGCGCTGTTCACGATCCAGCCGGTCGGCTCGAGCACGAACTGATGGCGTACCCGTCCCCCGTCGGTGTGACGTCCA
>ERZ650304.633-NODE-633-length-16745-cov-15.073877_pt1 | contig 16745 bp, 26 predicted proteins | sample MGYA00376240_ERZ650304 | MGnify/ENA primary metagenome ERZ650304 (study PRJEB26733, sample SAMN07839271) | wastewater metagenome | biome: small river; feature: stream; material: water | place: USA: North Carolina | collected 2016-03-01 ...
ACTGGAGTTCAGACGTGTGCTCTTCCGATCTGCCTTGATTTTTATTTATAGTGGAATGGTTAGTAATTGTATTTGTGCTATCATGTTATATATGCCACCTAAAAAAGGAAGCCATAAGAAATATTATTCGGCGGTTATTGATTTTCTAAAAGAGGCCGAGAGCTGGCTAACACCTTTAGATTCACCTTATGTATTTGCAGCTAAAGATATAGCTAGAGACCTTGACGAAAACGGTACTAATGGAGCTATGCTAAATCAATTTTTAAAAGTGATAGGCCGACTAGAAGCGAGGCGACCACCTGAACCGAAACCCGAAGCCGAGTTACCGCCTGTAGAGCGTGACCAGCTCGACCTATTCTTAGAGCAAAATGGACGCTAAAATAGACTATGAAAATTTGGCTGTGCCGGTGCGCTATACCCCTAGCCTAACTGGGGACGAGAGCTTCGAGAGCGATGGGGACTGGTTACTACCTGTACTCGATGTCGCATTAGGTGGGCGTGGCCGGCGAGGCCAAAAACAAGGCCTATATAACTATCAGAAATGGCTTATTAGACATGCTCTAGAGCTATACCCTAAAGGCCACCCTAAAGAAGGCCGCCTACGTTTTCGCCAAGTGCTAATAGTCATAGCTCGACAAAATGGTAAAACAGAAATAGGCGCAGGGCTTGGAATATATGGCCTTCGACGCGAACCGGGCGACCAAATAGCAGGCGTAGCTTCCAACGCAAAGCAGGCACGCGTACTATACAAACGTACAATGGATGCAATTAGCCGCACCCCTGCATTAAAAAAACGATTCAGAAAACTAACAGAGACACGCGGTATACGCTCAATAGAAGGCTCAATCTACGAAATATACCCAGCGAAAGCCGACAGCGTACAAGGTGAACCTATAGAAATGGGATTTATCGACGAAGTACACATCGTACCCGAAGAATTACACCAAGCAATGTTAGCCGGCCTCGGCGGACGCGACGATGCAATACTAATAATGATTACAACCGCCGGCGACGAAACCTCAGCCCTACTAGACAAACTACAGACCCTCGGCGAAGAAGCCCTAGCTAAAGACCCCGAAGAAAACCGCTTCGGCTACTTCGTTTTCGAAGCCCCGGAAGCCAAAATACCAGACGACAAAAACACCTTTATAGAATGGCTAAAAATGGCGAACCCAAAATACGCCGAAGGCCACCAAGACATAAATAATTTATTATCAGACATGGAAGCGATGCGCCCCGAAGACATCATACGCTACCACCTGAACCGCAAAGTAAATAGCACAAACGTATTCGTAAATATGCAAGACTGGATAGCTCTAAAAAGACCGCAAGGCCAGCCAATGCCTACAGATTCACGGCCTATATTTGCCATAGAACGTACTCGCGAATGGTCACACGCCACAATAACCGCAAGCGTAAAAGCTGCAGACGGTAAAATATATACCGAAATAATCGCTTCAATAGTAAACCCAGACGACGACCAGCTACTAAAAATTTGCTTACAACTCAAAAAACATAAACCCCTAGCCTTCGTATTAGATGGAATACGACTCCGAAACCTTGCAAAAACTTTAAAAGCTAAAGGCATAACATGCTACGCCTACTCAGCTTCCGAAGTAGCGCAAGCCTGCAGCGTCTTCTACGCAAAAATAAAAACAAAGCAACTAGTACACGCTGGCGACGAATTATTAACAGACCAACTACCGGGATGCGTAGCCAGAAATCGCGGACAAAGTTTCATAATTGAAAGAGCTAATGGAGCTTCCGAAATTGACAGCGTATACGCGACCACGCTAGGCGTTTACGCCGCCGAAACTATAAAGAAAAAAACTTTAAAGATATACTAAGTTTCACTCTAAAAATGTGCTACAGTTTTCGACTGTGGGGATATTCGGTAAAAAATCACATGAAATATTAAACGAAGAACGCGATTTACTACGACGCGGCGATAGTCCATTAGACGGTGTAATACCGCCCTCTAGAAGCTCTGCAGCTTACACAATTACAGCCGACGAAGCGCAAGGAATGAGTATTATTTTTCGTGGCATGCAAGTACACCAAACGGCCGCCGCACAATGTTCTATATACGGCGTTAAGCCAGACCAAAATGGACGCGTACCACATTCTAAATTACCTTCCATAGTTCGAAAACCAGTAACACGCTACAGCTTCCGAAGCTACATTAACCGTACTATTTCTTCATACATTCGACACGGTAACAGTTACAAAATAAAAGACATAAATAATAAAGGTAAATTAGTAGGCCTAATACCAATGCACACGCCAGACGTAGTAGCAGTAGTAGACAAAGCAGACCCTACAAGAATTATTCAATACGACTATCACGGAAAGCACTACAAGCCAGACGAAATAAGCCATACAAAATTTGTCGAAATCGACGAACTACCAGTAGGGCTATCTCCATTCGAAGCCGCAAACGTAGAACTAAAGGGAATATATGACACCCGAAACTATACGCGACGCTGGCTACAACAAAATTCTTTACCTTTAGAAGGATATTTAAAAGCGCTATCAGATATAGACGACGACGAAGCGCAAGCAATTAAAGACGCTTGGAAAGCAGGCACTAAAGGCGACGAAGGAATAGCAGTCCTACCTAACGGTGTAGAATTTGAACCGCTATTTTTAAAACCTACAGATTTACAATGGGTAGAAGTACAAAAATTTGACGCAATACAACAAGTAAGACTATTAGGCCTTCCAGCTTCCATAATGATGGTAAACGTCGAAGGCTCTACACAAGTCTACCAAAATATCGAGCAAGACTGGATAGGCTACACACGCTACGGCCTTATGTCTTTACTACTACCAATAGAAGAAGAATTATCTACACTCGCACCTAATAACATGCGCATAAAATTTAACCTAGATGCACTACTTCGAAGCGATACACTCGCACGCTACCAAGCTCACGCCATAGCCCTCGGCGGTAAACCATTCCTAACACAAGAAGAAGTAAGAGAAATCGAAGACCGAAATAATACACCCGAAGTAATAACACAACTTAAAGGCGGTGAAAATGGCACTAAAACCGCTCAGCCTTAAACGTGGTACAAGCTCCACAATAACCGTAACAATACCAGACGCGTTAGAACCTGCAGGCGCTACCGTCTATTTCACCGTGAAACCTAGCGAAGTAACACAATCGCTACAAGACTCAGATAACCTAGCAATATTTAAAAAGACAATTACTGAACGTACAGGGCGAACATTCACTAAAGACATAGACCCAGACGACACCAAAAACGCTACACCTGGCCGATACGTCTACGGTATAACCGTAAAATTAGCAAACGGCGAAATCTACGGTACTAGCGCCGAAGGTAAATTTATAATAAAGCCACGCGACACGGCCGACACTGAAAGCGGTGCGTAATGGCCGAAGAATTTGTAGCTACCCTAGAGCAATCCGAAATAAACGTAACGCTAGTATTAGAACGCACCGTAAACGGCGAAGGTGGCACAGGTACGGTAGGCTGGGATGACGTACAAGATAAGCCTTCTGCATTCCCACCCTCTACCCATAATCATGACGACCGCTACTACACCGAAACCGAATCTGATTCTCGCTTCGCTCCAATATCGCATAACCATGATTCTCGCTATTATACGGAAACTGAAATTGACGCGAAACTTAATAAATTTGCAAGGCCATTTAAGCCGGCCATAAATGATTATTTTTTAACAACAACTGCATTGGGCACTGCTTTTAGTGCTACTTCGCCAAGTAGCACCGCGTTTAACTCTAATGGTCGAGGCAAATTAACACCGTTTTATATTTCAGAACCAACCACAATTGATGCTTTAGCATTGTATATGAACACGGCAAATGATGGGGCCGGCGCTGTTTTACGTATGGGAATTTATGACGATAACGATGGCCGCCCAGGAAATGTAGTAGTGGATGCCGGAACAGCTACGCTAAACGGGGCGGCTTCAATGAAGACTCTAACATTTACACCAATAGTCTTACAACCTGGGTTTTATTGGGCTGTAGCCGGCACATATAATCTTAACACTGGCGGAACTAACCCTGCTTTTGCAACAGTAACAGGTACTCAAGCATATGGAGATTTAGCGCCATCGGCAAGCAATAATATGTTTACTTTTGCAACAGTGGTAGTTAACGGTGCGCTTAGTGCAAGTCCAACAGTAACAATATCTAGAGGCTTGTCCGCAACCTGTTTTCATATATGGATAAGGCGGTCTGCATAATGCGAAACGAAATTTGGAAAGATGACGAACTCGTCGACGTGATAATCACAGACGACATCGAAGAAGAATATGCAGCTCCCCAAGAAGTCACAATCTCTCTCGCTGCATTAGACAATTTACAATCAAATTTAGAAGACCATTCCACTAACACAATCGCAAAAATGAAACTAGCTTTAACAGAATTTTTGCAAGAATTAAGAGGATAGAAAATGATAATTGAAACCGAAAATTTATTAATAAGAGACGCTGGCGACTACTGGTCAGTCGGCGGCCGAGCGATTAACTGGGATAAACCAGCGAACGTAAAAGACCTCGACCCTACCACCGGCGCTATCATAAGCTACGCCGAAGAATTTGCGCCCGGCTCTATCATGATACCAGCCGAAGGCGTAACGCTTCGCGACGAACACGGCCAAGACGTAGGCCTACTAATGCGTTCAGATGCAGCTAACGGTGGCTGGGATGTAGAACTAAAAATAGATAAAACACCTGCAGGCGCAGCCGTAAGAAATGAACTCAAAGACCCAGCTAACCCTAAAAAATATTTCTCTATAGGCTTTGCAAAACAGCCTTTAGAATCCACATTCGATGCTTTACGCAACGTACACCGGCGCACAAAAGCGCTAGTAAAAGAAATAAGCGTAACCGCAAGGCCACAACACCTAGACACTGGCGTAGCCTTCGTACGTTCCAACCCAATACAGGAGAAAAAAATGGATACAGACACACAAACGCTAGAGCCTCAAGCGCCGCCAGCCGGCGACCCAGCGTATCAAGCTCCAGCAATACCAAACCTAGAAAACCTACTCACACGCTCAGAACTCGAAGACACAATCCGAGACCTACGCGGCGAACTAATGGACAGCCTTAACACACGCTCACAGCCTGCAGTAGACCACCGTAGCCCCGGAGAATTTCTTAGAGACCTCGCACGCGGAGACCAAGCTACAGTAACCGCATACGAAAACCTCTTTAAGCGTTCTAACTCAGAGCTAATCGCTGCAGCGCAAGCACTTAACACGCGTGCATTCCCTACCGAAGGTGTAATAGCTACCTCTATTGCGCTTCCAGGCTGGGCAGGCGACCTAACACGCTTAGTACAAGAACCTGCAATTATTCCTAATGCGTTTTCTACAGGTACTCTATCTGCTACAGGTATGACCGAAGAATACGGTGCACTAGTAACAGATGGCACAGTAGTAGACGAACAATCAGCCGAAGGTGACGACCTTGACTACGGATATGTAGACGTAGAAATCAAGTCAGCGCCTATCAAGACATACGGTGGATGGTCACGTCTTAGCCGCCAAGCTATCGAGCGTTCTAGCGTTTCATACCTAGATACAGTTCTACGAGCTATGGCACTACGAGCAGGTAAACGAATTAACATTCGTATGCGAACAGCCCTAGAGACAGCCCTAGCAGCTCAAGTAACAGCCGGACGTAAAGCTACTATTACAGATGAGACAGACTGGGTAGACGTAACAGACGCGTTAGTAGACGGTGTAGACCTTCTATTAGACGAAGGCTTGCAAGCAGACTACCTAATCGTAGATAAAGCTAGCTTTAAAACACTTAAAAACCTTGCGGCCTCTGATGGTAGAAGCCAATTTAACCTAGATGGCGCTGGCGTAAATAACATTGGTGCTTTAAACCTTCGTGGACTCTCAGGCCGACTCGCAGGCGTTAGCGTTATTTGTGACCCTAACTGGGTGTATGACCCAGCAAGCACGCCAACTAATAACATGGCCTTAGTGAACTCGGAAGCTATCCGCTTGCGAAGCTCAGGAATTACACAGCTTACAGACGAAAATATCGTTAATTTGTCGAAAGACTTTAGCCTTTATTTCTACGCTGCAATAGCTACAGAAATTCCAAAGGGTGTAGTTCCAATTGAATTAACACTATAAGGTAATAACAATGGCGATAACCTGGGAAACCCTTAAAGCAGACCTACGTATAACTCACGACGAAGACGACGGCCTTATCGGACGTGATTTTAATAACGCAACCGTACTAGTCGAAGGCTACATAGGTGAAAACTTCGTACCCGAAGAAATAATAGAATTATCTATTCTTAAAACCGGCTCGGATTTATACGCTCAAAGAAATAGCCCTCAAGGTGTATCGCAATTTGCAGACATGGATAACGTAGGAATACGCGTAGCTAGAGACCCTCTAGCTGCGTGTAAACCATTGTTAAGAAAATATGTAATAGGTATAAAGTAATGGAAGTAGAAGCAATCGTAGAGGCCGCCGAGTCATTAACTACAGCCCTAGCTAACGCTGGGCTAGGTGAACTCTATAGCCATATACCGCCCAAGCCTAGCTACCCTTGCGTAATAGTTGCGCCAAGTAGCCCCTTCATTACAGAACCCGAAGACGACACCTACGCCAGTCTCCAAGCTAACTTCGACGTATGGGTAATAACAGCGCCAAGTACCGATAATAAGTCCATGCAATATGGCGTATATAGGCAACTAGCAAAAGCATTAACCGTACTAGATAATTCAGATTCTTTCAGATTCGACGAAGCGTCCGAACCTCAAAGAATAGAAAATAACCAAACTAAAACGCTTGGAAGCTATATAGCTATCGGCGTAAAAATATAAGGAGAAACTAATGGCACTAATCACAGGTACGAGAGTCTACGGCTCTCAACTAAGCCTAGAAATAGATGGGGATGACTACGCCCCGGATATTACAAACTGTGTAAAAAAAGCTGAACCAGACGGAGACCGAACTATTACCTTCGGCGACGCTACCGCAGGCGAAGTACACAAACACTATCTAGAAATTACAGCCGTACAATCCACAGACGCGGACTCGTGGTGGTCATTCTGTAATGACAACGTAGGCCAACAATTCGCATTTCAACATGCACAGCACGCTAACGCGACACCTACAGCTAACCAGCCCCATATTACCGGCACTTTAGAAATAACAGCGCCGCCAGAATTAGGCGTAGAAGCTGGACGTAAAAAAACCGGCGTATTTACAATGCGATGCGATATTATTGGCGAACCTGTAGTAGACCGCGGCGCATAACATGGTTAGAGAGCTAGCACTAAGCGGCGGCGCTACCGGAGAATCGGTAAGCATCGACGGTATGGAGCAAGTTCTAAAAAACCTGCGCAAGCTGGGCGTAGAAGTAGACGACCTAAAAGCTCTTAACTTCGAAGCGGGCGTAATGGTAGCTCGTAAGGTAGACCCACCGGTAGACACCGGAGACATGGCGACCACCTTACGAGTAGCCAAAGCAACCAAAGCGGCCAAAGTAACAATAGGACAAAAAGGTAAAGGCTTTTACTCTACATTCTTAGAATATGGAACTAAAGATATAATCGCAGACCCATTTATGTTACGAGCTAAACAGGCTGCACTACCTGAAATCTACGACCACTACGAACGTGGTATAGACGAACTAATCGAAAAATATAATCTAGGAGAATAAAATGGCAACTAAAACACCGCAAGACCGCAAGAAAAAAGCGGCCGCTACGGAAGAAGAAGTCGAAGTAAAAAAGCCTACAGGTGACGAAAAAACCATAATGGATTTTATCAACACCTTAGACATGGACGACCTCGACTACGTAGAAAATCTATCAGGCATGAGCCTAGAAGAATTAGAAGTACCAGGCCGACCTAAAAGCCGTTTTCTCTATGCAGTAGGCCTAGTAGCGAAAAAGCGAACAGACTCTAGCTTTTCATGGGCTGACATTAGAAAACTTCCAATGTCAGAAATTGGTAAATTTGTTAAAGACGCACCAGCAAAAAAATACGAGACGGAGACTACTACGGACTCCGAACCGAAACCAGGCGCTTAGAGCTAGCACAATTTGTACTAGACCTACACTGGAAGCCGCGAGACTATCACGAAATGATAGTAGGCGACTACAAAGACATAAAAGCAGTAGCAGAAATTAGAACAGAAGAAAATGGGCAAGAGTAAAGTAACAGTTACTATATCCAGCGATACCAGCGGATTTAGAACAGGCCTCAAAGAGGCCGAAACTGGATTGTCTGGATTCAGTACAAAACTAACTTCTACTGGGCAGTCTATGATGAAATTCGGCGGCCTAATGACAGCCGGTATAACTCTACCGGCTGCATTTGCAGCTAAAGCGGTATTCGATGCAGCTACAGACATGGGCGAAAGCATGTCTAAAGTAGAAGTAGTTTTCGGCGACGCAAAAGAAGAAATAGTGGCATGGTCAAAAACCAGCGCTACAGCTATGGGCTTATCTCAACAGCAAGCCCTAGAAGCCGCTGGGAGCTACGGTAACTTATTCCAAGCCTTTGGACTTAATAAAGGTAAATCTAAAGAAATGTCTACTTCGCTAGTGCAACTAGCTAGCGACTTAGCTTCATTTAATAACACCTCTACAGATGACGCACTACTAGCATTACGTTCAGGCCTAAGCGGCGAAACTGAACCGTTAAAGAAATTTGGTATAGCTCTATCAGATGTGAGACTTAAAGAAGAAGCGATGTCATTAGGCCTAATAAAATCTACTAAAGATGCCTTAACACCTGCAGCTAAAGCGCAAGCCTCATATAGCCTAATAATGAAAGACTCTACCCTAGCTCAAGGCGACTTCGCTAGAACAGCCGACGGCGCAGCTAATAAGCAGCGTATTCTAAAAGCACAATTCGATAACGCGAAAGCCTCAATAGGACAAGGACTACTACCAGTAGCTAACCAGCTACTAGGAATACTCGGCCAAATGATAGGCGCATTTAATGGACTAAGCCCACAAATGCAAAAAATAATACTTATCGGCGTAGGCGTAGCTGCAGCTATCGGGCCAATAGTAACAGTAGTAGGCGCACTAATAACAGGATTCGGACTACTACTAACACCTGTAGGCCTAGTAATTGGCGGTATAGCTCTTATAGCTGCAGGCTTCATATACTTATATAACACTAGCGAACCTGTACGTAAAGCTATAGACGGCCTCGTACAATCATTTAAAAACTTCGACCTAGATAATATAGGCGCAAGCCTCAAAAACGTAGGCGCAAACTTAGGAAACGTACTAAAAGAAGGCCTCGGCGCACTAGGCGACGCTATAGGTAATATCGACTGGGGAATGGTAACAGACCAATTACTTAAAGGCCTAGACGCATTAAAAGACGCTGCATTTAATTTCTTAAAGGGTATTGACTGGGGCGGCCTAATCTTAGAAGTAGGCCGCCTACTCGGCTCAGCCTTCGATAGCCTCGGAAACCTACTAACTAACATCGACTGGAAAAAAGTATTTAGCTTCATACTAGAACTTGGCGGCGACATATTATCTTTACTCGCAGGTATCGACTGGGGCAAAGTAGCAGCCGGTGTAGGCACAGCCCTACTAGGCGCACTAAAACTAGTATTTATTAGTTTACCTAAAGGTGTACTAGAAATGTTCGGTGGCCTATTCTCAGCCGTAGCAGAATTACTACCAGAAATCGACTGGGGCGAAATCGCAGCAAATATAGGCACAGCCCTACTAGACCTATTTACTCTAGTATTCGTAGACCTACCTACAATGATAGGCGAGGTAATCTGGGAAGGCCTTAAAGCTGCTTGGAACTTTATAAAAGACGTGGACTGGGGCGAAGTAATAAGCACAATAGGCACAGCTTACGTAGGCCTACTAAAACTCGTATGGGTAGAACTACCTAAAAAACTATGGGACTTAGCCTTCGACGGACTAAAGGGCGCTTGGAACTTTATAAAAGACGTGGACTGGGGCGAAGTAATAAGCACAATAGGTAGCGCTTATGTAAAACTAATGAAACTCGTATGGGTAGATTTACCAAGCAAAATAGGCGAACTAGCCGTAAAGGGAATTAAAGGCGCATTTAAATGGGCAGTCGATAACGGCGGCGACCTAATGGAGTCATTCACAAAATGGCTAAAAGACTTACCAGGCAAAATAGCTGACGGTATAGGCGACCTTGGCAAAGTACTATTCGATAAAGGTAAGGACTTAATACAAGGACTATTAGACGGCGCAGGCTCACTACTAAAAAAGATCGGCGAATTTTTCTTAGATAAAGTACCTGGATGGATTAAAGGCGCTTTTAAATCAGCCTTAGGTATTAGCTCACCTTCGAAAGTATTTAAAGAATACGGCCGAAACGTAATAGACGGCTTCGTACTCGGCCTAAATGACGTAGCCCCTATAGATCGAGCAATGCAAAAGATGGCAGGCGCGACCACGCTAGACCTAGCAGGCGCAAGCGGCGGCGTAGGCGCAACCATAATAAATAACTATTACACCGTAGAAGCGCAAATGTTAAACCCTAGCGCCGAAGCTGGACGAGTAATACTACAGTCAGTCAAAGAAATAGAGAGGCTCGACGGTAGATAAATGCCAACTATAGAAAACAAAATCGAAGACCTACATGTAGAAATATACGCACCTATAGGCGGCTTCATATTTGGCGTTAGTAAATTCGGCGACGCGTTCGGAATATCTAACGCGTTTGTATTTGGTATATCAAAATTCGGCGACGCGTTCGGAGACTCAGAGTCTAGACAATGGGTAGACTTCATAGAGGACACTACAAATATTAGATATAAACGCGGCGCAATAAGTGACGGCGCAAGCAATACTGCCCAAGTAGGAATAATGAGCTTTACACTACGTGAAGCTGGAAACCCAGTAACAGACTACAAAATTAGAGCAGGGCGAAACGTAAGACTACGTTATAAAAACGAAGTCTTATTTAGTGGAAACTTAACTAAAGCGCAAGGCCGCTACATACGAAAACGTAACCGTTATTACACCTATTTTACTATTCAAGTAGCAGACGCTATAAAAAAACTAGCAGCGCAAAAAGCCTACGGAATGGGTGGCCTAAGCGAACCCTACGAGAGTTTCGAAGACAGAATCGAAAGAATATTAGACAGCTACGACGGCGCATATGAGCTACCCACTGGCGACGCATACCCAGACTATAGACTTTGCGCTACTGTATACGAAGGCTCACTAGCTGCACACTTAGACCTAGCCTGTAATTCTGTAGGTGCTTCATGGTATGTAGACAAACTAGGCCAAGTAAGATTCGTGACAGCGCTAACAGACTACGTAACCGCAACTTTTACAGACCGAACACATACCGAAACTGTAGAAAACCCATTCGAATATTATAACCTCGACGTAGAATACGACGACGGAAACCATATTAACTACTTAGAAGTAGTAAATAAAGACATCATAGAAGACCCAGCGAACCCAGGAAATGCTATAGCCGCCGAAACTAAAAACGTATACAGTGACGGCGCAAGCGTAAAAGCTAACGGCGCACTAAAAGAGACTCTTAACACTACGCTATATGACAGCGGCGCATACGATGGAAGTATAAACGCTAGAGCCGCCGAAGTTATCGCTTTAGCTAAAGACCCTCAACCTTCCATAAGAAAAATATTTTTTAATGTCCACGAAAACTTCGACGCGACACAATTAGAAACACTACACAGAGTAAACCTATGGCTAGATTCTACAAAGTATGAACTAAGAGTAGTAGGAATTGATGCTAACATTGTCGCACAGACGCGAGAATGGACAATAGAACTAACCGTAATTAAGGAGATATAACATGGCTGCAATATTCGAAGAATTTGCTAACGGCGAAGACTTTAACGCGTCCGACTTCAACACTTTAGTTATGCGCCAAGCTATCATAGCTTGCGATAACCAAACAGACCGCGACGCAATACTAACACCTCAAGAAGGCCTTACAGTTTATCGTAAAGACACGAAAGCTATCGAGCGTTACAATGGTAGTTCGTGGGATTCATTCGATACTCAGTGGCAAAGTTATACACCAACGCTTACTAACTTGACGCTTGGAAATGGTACATCGGTTGGGAAATATTTGCGCCAGGGGAAAAAGATAAGTGTTGAATATGTCTTTACATTAGGCACGACTAGCGCCGTCGGCTCAAATCCTGAAATTACATTACCATTCACACGTGCATCAGGCTATGGTACAAACTTATTGCAACCACTTGATGGGACAGCATTTTTCGTTGATGAAGGAAATGCAACTTACAATGGTTGTGTTACATCATCAACAACACAATTCAGAGTTTATTGTATTGCGACTGGTTTCTCAGCAGGTTCACTTTCTCCAACGTCGGCAGCTAACCCATTCACCTTTGGGAGCACTGATCAGCTTGGTGCTCGATTCAGTTATATAGCAGCTTAATTGATATGGAAGATAAAAAATCCTTTGCTGTAAATGATGAGCTAGTCGCAGATTTTGAATACGAATTAGCATAAAATATAAACGAAAGGCGAAATAATGGCATGGTATCAACGTAACGAATGGGGCGCACCTGCACCCAAAAAAGCACTACAAACGATGCAGCTTCCAGTATCGATAGTATTTTTACATCATACAGTAACGCCAGTTACTAGCGATGCGAAGGCCGACATGCGCCGAGTAACTAACTATAAAGCATTTGTAGACGTACCTTATACAGTGGTAGTACACCCTAACGGAGATATTTTTACTGGACGTTATCTAAACGGTGTACCTGCATTAGGCGCACATACTGGCGGCCATAACGCGAAATCTTTAGGAATTGCTTTAATCGGAAGATATGACCAGGGCGAACAGCCTAGCGCTGCAGCTCTAGATAGCCTCGCACACGTTTTAAATAGCTTCGGTAAGCAAGGCTTCATAACTAAAACATTCCAATTTAAAGCTCACCAAGACGCACCTTATGCTACGGCGTGTTGTGGTAAAAATCTTAAAGCACAAATACAAACTATATTTGGTAAAGCTAACGTACAGGGCGGCGTATTCACACCTACGCCAGTTCCACAGATTCCACAGAAGCCTGTGGATAACATGCCAGCTTACCCTATGTTATTAGTCAAAGGCTCTAAAGGTAACTTCGTTAGACAATTCCAGCAAAAATTACGCGACCGAGGCTGGAAAATAAGCGTAGATGGAGACTTCGGAAGCCAGACCGAAGCGATAGTGAAACAATTCCAACGCGAAAAAGGATTAGCGGTAGATGGAAAAGTAGGAATTAACACCTGGAACGCTATATGGCGTTCACCTGTAACATAGGGGGAATAATGGAAACTGAACCGGTAGCAAAAAATAACGCGATTAGCTTTTTAGTTAGAACTTTCATAGTAATGCTTATAGCCTTCGGCTTTAATGTAACTGTAGAGCAATTAGCAGCGATAGTAACTTTTACTAATGCGGTATCGTTAGTAGTAAATACTTACTTCACTCGTAAAAAAGTAAAGCCGGTATAATGGACGCAGTGGCAGTATCTAATGAGATGTTACATAGCACCCTATTAGAAATTAAAGCAGACGTAAAAGAGCTAAAAGTTACGAAAGTAGATTTAGCTATGCACGATAAAGACATGGAGATTTTAGACCTTAAAATAGAACCTATACGTAAAGATGTAGCTTCTATAAGAGGTTACGTAAAATGGGTAGCTATAACAATTATCGGCGGCGTAGGCGCAGCCGTACTAAACCTAGTTTTAGTCTCACCAAAATAGACGCTAACAAAAGTTAGCAAATGAATATATAAAGCGCTAGCATGTGATATACTAAAAACATGCGAAAGAAAAAAGAGCTAACAGCGAAGCTAATACGCTTCGATAAAGAGCTAGCAGACTGGCTAGACGAATACAGCGAACAGACAGGGGCGAGCCAAACTCGCATAGTAAACGATTCCGTAAGAGCATTAAGAGCAATAAAAGAGGCGCAAAATGGAAGCCATGCCTGAGTACGAAGAAAACGTACGCGCCGTATTCGGTAATCGCCAAATAAAAATATTCCCTAGCGAACGCGAAATAGGCGCACTACACAAAGCAATAGAAGCCTATACTGGCGAAAAATATAAACCAGCTCCAAAAAGCCTAATAAGAAAAATAGAAGACGTATTAAAACTTCATGACGTAGGCGCAGAGTTCGACACCGCTACAATGCAGCGCCACCTATACTTTTTTCACCAAAAAAACTTTAGCCGCTCACATATAAGTAGCACATTAAAAAAGCTCTCTAAAAGAGGTACATTAGAGAACGTCGCACGCGGCGTATACCGAAAGGCATGACATGAAATTATCTGTAATAGTAGAGGCCGACTATGACGACCTACACGACCAAAAAGCGCTAACACGCGAAGCTATGGAAGGAAACCTAAAAATAATCGCCAAGCGGATAGAGGACGACTACAAAAATAGAGTAAGCGAACAAAACAAATATGGCGTATTCTACCAAATGTACAAAATGGACGCAGGCGCAGCGCCAGGACGACTAAGAGCGGATAACACCGTACAAGAAATCCTAAAACAAGCCGAGCTACCATTACAAGAAAACCCTAGCGGTGATACCGCTAACGATTAACTTTGTACCATCGCTAGCAATAAGTTTTCTAGCGTGGTACATCATACAAAAACGAAAGGCAAAATAATGTATAGTTTCTTTTTAGGCTCAGCATGTTTTCTATTTGGATTCATGCTAGGCGCAGGAATAGTAGCAATAGGTCAGCAATCGAAAGAATCGCTAAAGAAAAAGACCGACATAAAAAACAGATTAGGTTAATAAGGTGGTATTCATGACACAAGAAAACGTAAAAGCAGTATTAAAAATAAAAGACGAAGAATATGCAGGCCGAGCTTCACAAGCTATAGATAACTTCATTAGTGACCTGAACACACGCCGAGCTTCCGAGCTAGACGCTGCATTTAGAAATGGTATGCGTCTTGGCCGTGTAGGTGAACGTAAAAGAGCTTACCGTAAAAGACAATTAGCTAGACGCGAGCAGTACTGGGTATGTTCAGGCGTAGCCTTCGCATCGTTTGTACTTGGCGCTTGGCTAGGTGTAGCTCTCACGAATGGTACGTGGTAATTATGGTAAATCAGATAAAAATAGTAATAGATGACGGCGTACTATACAAACGAGAAAAAGACGTAGTTTTATATGATTATGTAGGCGACAAAACTTTAACCTACCGATTTAAATTAGCTGATTTAACACCGGAAGTATTCGAACTTCATATTAGATCATTCGACCATAGAGTAACATTTGCTAAATCTAAAGAGGTGAAAAATGAAGAAAAACAAATTTAAACCATCATTACTACACCCAGTAAAAAGACACCAATATAAAAAACGAGTCAAAATAGCTGGTGAAGCATGGGCTAATTTTTCATTATCCATGAATAGATTTGCAGAGCAAATAAGTAAAGCTATGACACCTTTAGATGATGCAATTAAAAACGTAGATAAGAAAATGGCTAAAGCATTAAAAAGTGTTGAAGGGGAAGCAAAAAACAGTCAAAAGTGATAACAACACAGCCCTTAGTTACAAATCCACCCGAAAATGTTAATAACGAAAGAACAAAATGACTGATTTAGAAATTATTGCCATTGCACTTTGTCGCATAGCAAATCAATTACAATATGCGAACGTATTTAGTGCAGTGACTTTGTCAGAGACACAAGGAAAAATCTTTATTCATGCAGGTAAAGAATTAGAAGATATTTTACTGGACTATGAAAAATTGAAGGCACAAAATGATTAAACGGAAACCGAAAACAGATAAGGAAATGAAAAAAGTGAGACTTGATCCGAAGAAAAAGTCTCACTAAGCTACGTTGTTAGCACAACTGAATAGTCAGCTTACCTTATGACGGAAGCGGAGTCCACCCGAGACAGTGGCAGAGGGGAAACTTCGAGGCTCTCAAGGAATTACAGCGAAGCAGTGGGCAACTGACACAGAGCCATTCTCGACTATTAGAGACGCACTGGTTAAGGCGTGACCGAGCAGTGCAGGCTAACACGTTCTCTAATAGATACACCGTCCACGATGCGCACAATTCGCATTAGGCACTGCTATACACCGTTCGATTCTTAATTGGATGAAAGCAACAGCTCTACCCTATCCTCAACAGCAACCCCAATATTGCCAAGAGGGTAGGGTAACTATGCCCTCTCTCAAACTTATTAAATAAAAGCTCAAGTTATCCACAGTGCAGACCGATACAAATAGGGCAAACGCGAACGAAGTGAGCGTTACTACCACGCAGTGGTCGCACAATCAAAGGTGGTTAGTTATGAAAGTAGTGGCAAAGATAATCAATGCAATCTATAATGCTTATATGAACCCAACACAAAGCAGGCGACGATGAGCAAGCACAGCGCTAAAGGTAGACAATGGGAGAAGCTAAGAGCTAACGTATTCAGAGTATACGGCCGAGCATGCGTATACTGTGGTAACTACGCTAACTCAGTAGACCACATAGACCCAGTAAGTTTAGGCGGCGAACAACTACCACCCATCCACAAACTACGCCCAGCCTGCACATCATGCAATAGCATAAGAGGTAATAAAGTCCGCAAACGATGCAACTATGTGAACACTAACTACCTAAAGGCTCTATAACAAAAAACAAAGCAACTTCGTGACCAGGGCTTTTTTTCTGTGGCGCACTGTGAACAGATCGGAAGAGCACACGTCTGAACTCCAGTCACTTAGG